>Ga0079301_1000333_pt1 | contig 22999 bp, 16 predicted proteins | sample Wag4_2014_7_11_3_FD_74797 | JGI IMG/M metagenome (GOLD analysis project Ga0079301, IMG submission 74797) | Fresh water mixed with fracking chemicals microbial communities from Ohio, USA - Utica-2 Time Series FC 2014_7_11 | ecosystem: Engineered > Industrial production > Chemical products > Input... | reverse complement strand
GCCCTCACCCGCTGGCCTGCCTTGTCGAGCGCCGTTTGCAACCGTGCTTCCGCACCGGGGTCGTTTGCCTTCACCTGTCTGTGGTAGGTTTCAAGGGCCGTGTTGAGCTCTTTGGTCATCGCCGTCTGAGCCGCTGCCCGTGCCACACCCAACTTTTCGTCGTGATCACCCAAAGCCCCTAAAAGTTGGTTAAATCCCCGCGCCACGGCATTGCCATCTTTCGCCTTGCCTTCGGCGACGTTCAAGGCTGCCTGTTTCGCCCTGAGCTGATCGACTTCTTTGCCGAGCGCGCCGGCAGGCCGACCAGTTGTCAATTCGGACGCCACCGGATAGTCTGCCAAGAGACTGCCGCTCGACCGTCGTCCCCTGCCCTGCTTCAGACGTGTCTCGTCTTTGTGAATCAGAGGTTCCGTCTGCTTCTGAGCAGGTGCGCCGGGAGCAGGCAATCGCTTCGGCCTCGGTTTGGGAGGCGGTGAAGCAGGCGTGACGCTGTTGACCGTGTTACTCATTTCAATCAGCCCTCATCGAGCCATCAGGCGTGCCGACTGACACAAGCGTCATTGAGGTGGACTCCGTGACTGGCAGGTCATCTTTTTTGTACCCTGTCTGCCTCCCTTTAACACTCACGACCGTGCCAACTGCGCGATCCTGGCGCGCCGTTCACAATGCCGCAATCGTGCGGGTGCGGTATGATAAAGAGTGTGCTGACACGTTGCTGTGACAGCACGCAACCGGCCAGAGTGGGTCAGGGGGATTACGATGCGGCTTTTGAGTTTTGAATTGCCCACACCGTTGGGTCGGGTTCAGCGCCTTGGTGGTTTGGTAGGCGAACGCGTGTTGGATCTCAATCTGGCGGCTGCCTGGTGGTTTGCCAAGCAAGGTGATCCACGGCCTCAGGTGCATGCTGACTTTGCCATGCCAGCGACCATGCGCGGGTTCCTTGAAGCGGGTGACGCAGCCATGGCACTTGCACGTGCCCTGCTGGGACGCTTCACCGGTGAGGTGGTCTGGCCCGAGGGCCTCGCTGGCGCGCAACTGGGGCATGATTTGGCGGAATTGCGCTTGCTGGCGCCTGTACCGGAGCCGCAAAGTCTGCGTGATTTTTATGCCTTCGAGGAGCACGTCAAAACCGGCTTTGCCAAGCGCAACGAGACCATTCCGGCTGCGTGGTATGAGTTGCCGGTTTATTACAAGGGCAATCACCGCAGCATTTATGGTCCGTCGGATGAAATCCTCTGGCCGCGTTACACGCAACAGCTTGATTTCGAGCTCGAATTGGCTTGTGTGATCGGCAAACAGGGACGTAACATTCCGCTTGCGGAAGCGCAGCATTACATTGCGGGTTATACGATTATGAATGATGTGTCGGCGCGCGACGTCCAGCGCAAAGAGATGTCAGTTCGGTTAGGGCCTGCCAAAGGAAAGGATTTTGCGACGATACTGGGGCCGTGTCTGGTGACCCCTGATGAGGTGGGGGATGTGGCGCGCTTGGGGATGCGGGTGCGTGTCAATGGGGAGGAGTGGTCCTCAGGGGTTGCAGGGGCTGCTTACTGGAGTTTTGCGCAGATGATCGCGCATGTGTCGATGGATGAGACATTGTATCCCGGTGATGTCTTCGGGTCTGGTACGGTGGGGCGCGGTTGCGGTCTGGAACTCGATCGCTGGATTCAGCCCGGGGACTGGGTGACATTGGAGGTAGACGGTCTGGGTGTTTTAAGCAATCGCGTGGGAATGCCTGTTGCCGGGTCGATGCCGATACTTGGCGATGCTGCAACGCTGAAGCACGGATCGCGCGGTTGAACCCAAGCAGATAAATACAAGCAAAGGAGCGGTGATGGAAAATCTGTTCATGCTAGAAAAAGGCCGTTTCGCGCCTCAGGCGCATGTCGGGATTCCGGAGGGCACTTACGAGGAAGAGCATGGCCGAGACGGATTTTTCGGGCGTGTGTCGCACTTGTACCATACGCATCCACCGACCAACTGGACGCGCATTGAGGGCCCACTCAAGCCACGCGCGCTTCGCCTGACGGATCTTGATGCAGCGAATGGGGCAACGCCTTGGCCTGAGCCCATCACCTTTCTGTATAACCAGGATGTGCAGTTACGCATTTGTCGGCCGCAGGGTGCCATGCCTTTTTCGTACCGGAATGCGGATGCGGATGAAGTGTATTTCATCCATGAAGGGGCAGGGCGCATCGAAACGGATTATGGCCCGCTGGACTTTGAGCGGGGTGATTATGTGGTCATTCCGCGGGGCACGACCTACCGTGTGCGGCCTGTGAGTGGGGCACAGTTCTATTTGTTGATCGAGTCAGCCAGTGAACTGCGTTTGCCCGACAAGGGGATGTTGGGGCGCAATGCGTTGTTTGATCCTGGCGTCATCGTCACGCCCACGCCTGCACCTTCCTTGGCTCAAGGGGGCGAGTGGGAGCTTCGCATCAAGCGGTTGGGTGAATATACCTCCGTGTTTTACCCATTCGATCCAATTGATGTCGTGGGCTGGAAGGGGGATTTGACGCCTTGGAAGTTGAATGTCCGTGATTTCAGGCCGGTGATGAGCCATCGCTATCACATGCCGCCGAGTGTTCATACGACCATGCTCGGGCGCAATTTCGTCATTTGTACCTTCGCGCCGCGTCCATTGGAAACGGATCCCGAAGCGCTGCGCGTTCCGTTTTATCATCGAAACATCGATTTTGACGAAGTGCTGTTTTACCACGAAGGTGATTTTTTCAGTCGTGATGGCATCGGCCCCGGGATGGTGACCTTCCATCCGCAAGGCATTCACCATGGCCCGCACCCGAAAGCGTTTCAGTCGAGCACAAGCAAGATTGAGACCCAAGAGTATGCCGTAATGGTCGATACCCGTTACCCACTGCTCTTGACGCCTGAAGCGGCGACGGTGGAATGGCAGGCTTATTGGGCCAGTTGGGGGGCAGCAAGCCACGGCACCAACCCGCAGGTTCAGCCATGATTTTTGATACCGAAACCATGGCCCATGAGGATGCGTATCGGCTGATTGTGGGTGCGGTTCTTCCGCGCCCCATCGCATTCGTTTCGACGTTGGGGCCGACGGGCGTCGCCAATCTGGCGCCCTACAGTTTTTTCACGGTGGTTTGTGCGTCGCCCTTGACGATTTGTTTTTCGGCGATGCGTCGCGGTCAGGCTGGTAGCAAAAAGGATACGTTGCTAAACATCGAAACCAATGGTGAGTTTGTTGTGAATGTGGTGGATGAGGCGTTTGTGCAGCAGATGAATGCGGCCTCGGCTGATTTCGAACATGGGGTGAGTGAGTTTGAGCAGACTGGTTTGACACCGATTGCCAGTACGGTGGTGGCGCCACCTCGGGTGTTGGAATCACCCATTAATATGGAGTGTCGGGTGCATCAACTGGTGGAGGTGTCGGATCAACCTGGCGGCGGAACGTTGGTTTTGGGGCGGGTCGTGAGAATGCACATTCGCGATGATCTGCTCGCGGAAAGGCGCATTGTGACGGAACGGTGGCAACCCTTGGGGCGTCTTGCAGGGGCGACGTATGCACGCGTGAGCGATCGCTTCGACCTCCCTCGACCGGCGCCCCCCCCTCAGACACCTGTCACTGGCGGTTCTTCACCCGACGCCGCACGCCTTTGACGATATCTGGCATCACCACCTTGGTGCCAAATTCGATGACCCAACCGGGCACGAAATCAAGCCAAGGATCCAGACTCACGTGATAGTGCAAACGCGTCTGATGTTCCGACCACGGTGTCAAATGCCAAAAACCGTGCTCGGAGCGCAGATTGCCATCGGTCATGTTAAAACGCAGCAAACCCTCTTTGCGCTTTTCAAGGTTCGCATTGAGCATCCAATGCTCCTGCAAGGGCCAAGGTGGGCGGATCTTGACATACTGATGCACCAAATTGCCCACACGCTGCCTCAGGCTGCTTTCGGTGACCAACGGTAAAAAATCTTCATAGCGATCATACGTGGTAATCGCAACCCAAACATCGTCAACCGACCCGTCGATGAGACCGTAGACATCGACATGGTACACCGGGTGCCGGTTGATCAAATTCACGACAACCTCACCCCGCTCCAACAAATGACGCGGCGCAAGATGCGGTGCCTGGGCCTGATCACAATATTGGCAAGCCCAAGCCGGCGGTGACACCAACATCACGACAACCCCGGCCGACAGCAAGGCGCGCTGCAACCTACTCAAGTTCCGCGCTCTGCCTTTCACCAAATCCCACGGCACGTCATCACGCTTCATCACTCAGACCTTATCCGCCGCACGCGGAATCGGCGGTGAACACTGCCCACGCTCGAGCAGTTGCCTGGCCGCTTCATAAGCCACCACCGCCACCGCATTGGACAAATTGAGGCTGCGCACAGGCCCCCAATGCGGAATCCGCACGCATTGACCGGCGTACCGGCTCAACCACTCACGCGGCAAACCCGCACTTTCTTTACCAAAAACCAAAAAGTCCCCGGGCTGATACGCCCACTCCGTATGCAGAACCGATGCCGTAGAACTCGTCAGCACCAGCCGCGCATCCCCGTGTCGAGCAAGCATCGCTTCTAAGCTGTCATGCCGCTCCAACCTGACATGCTCCCAGTAATCCAATCCAGCCCGCCGCAAATAACGATCATCCAGCGAAAAGCCCAAAGGACCTACCAAATGCAAAATCGCACCCAACCCCGCACACAAGCGCGAAACGTTGCCGGTGTTTGGCGGAATCTCGGGCTCAACCAAAACGATATTCAACACGTGAGCCTCCCGGCACGCGCACGGCAGCACCGTTCACACACGACGTCGCTTCCAGTGTAGTAACCCCGCTCGGCCGCCACACGAAGTGTGCCAACCCGACCATTCGCGTGCAATACCCAATGCCGTGCAAGATCCGTAGGACCCGCCGAAAAAAATGACGCGTTCCCATCGATTCAACTTCAGAACAACACGTTTGGCCGTAACAGAAACCTGACCAACCACCAATGCGTCTCCGTCTCCCGTCATGCGACGCCCCACGCGCACAACACCCACATCAAGCCCGATACGATACCGCACCGGCCAACACAGGAGTCATCATTCGCTCCGCGACAGCTTCATTCACACTCTGAAAACACAAACCCACACCGTACTGCCCACCCCACAACTGTACGACGCGTACGACGCGTGCAACCAGCCGAACCTGCCCGTGACGGGCGAGATGTAGCGTCAACTGGATCGTTTCATCAGCTCTGACGGGCGTTGACAAATGCAACAAACACCCACTGGTACTCAAATTCAACACTCGCGCGAAAACGATGCCACGCGCCGGGACGTGCACCTGAGCCGAATAGGCCACCGCACTCCTCAGACACCGCAAACGCCACCCGTGTCCCTGTTGCATGACCAAGGCTCCTCCGCTCACCACCGCCGGGGTTGACTTTGTGATATTAACACATCCCAAGCACGACAGGAACCTGCCGGAGTCTCTGTTTAAGACTACGGTGCCGCAAGAGCACGGCCAAGCTGTGGCAGCCCCCTTGGCGGTTAATGGATGGCGCGTGACATCATCACCGATCGCTACGGCGTGCCAATCCGTTTTGTGTCTGTTAAATCAATTTCAAGTTTTTATTTAGTCTGGTCACTTTTCAGTGCGCTTGCCCAACAATTGGAGAGGACACGCGCATCTGAAGCGATGAGTCAGGTCGTGAATCCGTTGTATCAATGTTCAGGCTTGCGCCGAGGAGGGATTGACCGATGTTTGGTTTGGGCAACATGTTTGCCGGTCTCGGGCAAATTCTGCAACAAGTGGCGCCCGTCGTGGATGCGGCCGCGGGAGGCTTGGGTACGGCCGTGAACAACGGGGTTAAAGTGACCCAAACCGTGACCACTACGGTCGCGAACATGACCCAGGGTATTGCGGAAGATCAGCGACAGGATGTCAAGATCCTGGTCACGCAAACGGTTGCGGCGGCGGACCAACAAACCGCTCAGGCACTACTACCATCCCACCACAATTCCAAAAAAGGCACAGGCAAACTGTCCCGTGGTCGGGGCAAAAAAGGCACGGGTGACCTCCCTCCTGGCTTGTCCAGAAAAGGTACCGGTGACCTCCCTACCGGCTTGGCCAATCAGCCGTCAACGATCGCCTCAGACCCGTTGACGACGGTGCCCGCGTCAGGGACTGTGCCCGGGCTCGTTTGCTGAACGCGTCACTGCGCGCAATTGGCATGTGGTCTGAGGGGTTGAGCCACGAGTCGAACAACTCCAGGTCCTGGTCAAGACTCCCGCACTGACGGGAGTCTTATTTGTTTGATGCTGAAACATTTGGGAATAACAGGGGGAGCGTGTGGTACAAGGTGGATTGTTAAGGTGGGGAGGTACGGATCATGGGGCCGTCTGAAGGGTCACAATCGCCAGAGGGAGTTTTGACGCCAGAAAAATTCGACGCGGTGCGTCAGGAGTTGACCGCGGCACGGGCGGAGGCAATCCAAACGGTCGAACGGCAGCTTGCGGCAGCCAAAGGGCGAATCCAGTTTGCACAAGGCGAGCGTAGCACCACTGCTGATTTGCACTCACGTTTGGGCTTGGCGGAACAAACGGGCGAGGTGCAAGAGATGCATACACGTCTGGGGTTATTGATTGATGTCTATGCCGAGATGGAAAAAGCCAACCAGATACTGGCGGATGTTCATCAACAGAATCTTGAATTTTTTAATGCCATTCCGGAACTGACGCAGGATCAAGCCATCAACGTGTCGGGAGCGTATCAAGCGGCCCATGAAGACTTGCGCTACATCGAGGCGCGCGCCAGACTGGATGTCGCAATGTTACGGTACCACTGGTTTCGGCAGCGCCTGGCCCTTGATTTGTTGTTGCGGGTGCATTTCAACGAGCGGGCATTGGAGGCGGCGGGCGAATTGGACGCGCTTCAAGCGAACAAAGCGCGAGAACTGCAGCGGCAGATGGCCCAAAACAAGGATTTGATGGTACTGGTCGGCAAATTGGCCAGCGATGTGCAAGAAGCCCAAGCCTTGATGGATTGGGCCGTCTCAAGCGTGCACGATTTCGATGTCTTGCCACCGGAAGTCAAAAGCGTACGTCTGGCCGATCGTGACTGGGCCTTGCTGAATGGCAAGCTCAGTGTCTTGATGAACCTGGCGCAGCGCGTCGCCGACATGCCGGCTCTCGCCCAACATTTTCCCATCGAGGGTTCAGGAATCCCAAGCGAGCCGCCATTCGGAACGGAAACTTGAGTGCCGATCGATGCACCCGCACGCTCAGCCTCGCCGAATTTTCAGACGATTGGCGCGTCTTGGTTGAACGTGCGGTTATCCGCGCCGGGCATTCCGTGTCGGGGTGCAGTTGGTTTGACTACGTGCGAGGTGCCGTGGAAAATGGCAGCCTCGAGTTTGAAGCAGTGGGGCAGGATCCAGCCCGCGCAGGCGGTCTGCTCGTGGAGGTGCATGAGGGTCATCGAATCATTTGTCTGATGGTGGGCGTGTTGGACCATGCAAGCGCTGAGGCGATCCTTAAAGCGCTGCAAGCACGCTCGCTCGCCGTCAGTTGGGACACTGAGGCCGTGCCGCTGGCCGCACCCACTGGTGCCAATCTCGGCTTCATCCCATATATGCGCCAAACGTTCTTACAGGATCTGACACGGCTTGCTCCGTTCACGGCGCCATGTTTGCCGGAGAACCTGCGATTGCGCGCGTGGGATCCAGACGATGCGCCCGCGGTGGGTCATTTGATCGCAGACGTTAACATTGGCACGCTGGATGGGTTATTCTGGACAGCACCGGCGCCGCCAACACGCAAGCACTGTGAACAGGCCTGGCAACGTTTACTCCGAGGAGACCCCCATGCGCTGATGCCCGATGCGTCCTTTGTGCTGCAAGCCGGGGCTGATATCGTGGCGGCCGTTTTGTTGGGGCTGCAAGACGGAACAGCGACGCTTTGCGAGTTGGCGGTCGCACGGACTTGGCAAGGGCGTGGGTTATCACGCGTGTTGGTTCAGGCGGCCCAGCGTGCGTTGTTGGAACGCGGACATCTGTGTATGCGTTTTTTTAGTACGGCAAGTAACACGCGGGTACAGCGCCTGTTCACGCGAGAGCAAATCGTGACGAACATCAATACGGCCGGTTATGTTTGGCTTGCCAATGAGCGTTTGGGTCATTGATGCGTTCAGCGGGGTGCCGCGACAGGCAGTGCGTTGAGATCAAATTTTCGCCCTTTGCCTTCGTACTCCTTGAGCGTGAGGGTTAGGCTTTGCGCACGGGCGTCCGGCAGGCTCTTCAGGGTAAAGCTGCCGCGTACCCGTGTCCGGGCTTCGATCATCAAAAGACCGATATCAACGCTTGTGAGCTCCAAAGCGCTGGAGTAGTCATTCCCCAAGCTGTCCACCAAGCGGAACAGTTCCGGGCGATCGCTCCGATTCAGGAATTGAATCGTGTCCGCGCTCTGGTTGTCGACGCGCAGCGTGACACGGCAGCTTCGATCCTGCCACGCCACGCTGTCCACTGCCACGGTAACACCGTCGACGGTGATCGGCGCACTTTCCCAGCGGGCCGGAACATTCGGGGTCACACTGGGTGACGGGGTGGGTTCCTGTGTCGGCGTCGCGCTGGCCAGGGCCATGGGGGCGATGTCAGACGCAGACGCGACCGGCAGCACGGGCAATTGCTGTGTTGGCATGCTGAACTGTGACTTGATGGTCTGAGTCATCCAGACACCAAGCCCCGTAAAGACGATAAACACCGTGCCTGCAATCCAGACAAGGGTGCCGTAACCCCAATTGCCCCTGCGATGGCGATGGGGAACCCGATGCTCCAAAGCCAAAAACTCCCGCCTGAAATCCGCCAAAGTGGGATAACGGCGCTCCGGATCCACCTGCAGCGCACGCGCCAAGACGTCATCCAGCTCAGTGGGACAATCAATGTTCAAAGCGGACGGTGCAGGTGGCGGCGCGAGCAGCACCGCTGTATAGCGGGCCATAATCACACTCGCTTCGTAGGGATATTGACCGGTCAGCAATTCGTACAGAACCACCCCCAGGCTGAAGATATCCGCTCGCACATCCACCGTTGCGCCTGCCAGGACTTCAGGGGCCATATACCGCGCCGTCCCTGCCGTCTTTTGTATGTCGGCTGGCTGTGTACGGTCCAGGGTATGCGCGATACCGAAATCGAGCACAGTCGCCTGGCCCTCGTGAAAAATAATGTTCTCGGGCTTGATGTCACGATGGACGACCCCTTGACTGTGCGCGTACTGCAAGGCCTCACTGACTTGGCTCGCCAGTTGTTTGATCTGGGGCAGCGTCAAACGAACCTTGCTGTCGAGGGCTTCACGTAAATTGAGTCCTTCTAGCCACTCCATAACGATATAGCCGTCTCCGTCTTCCAGAAAGTGGTCAAAAACCGACACGATGTGTGGATGAACCAGGGAACTCGCGAGCTGTGCCTCACGCAACAACTGGCTGAGCTGCACCTGGCGCTCCGCTTCACTCAAATGCGGATTGAGCAGCAACTTTTTGAGGCCAACCTGCCGTTGTAACTTGGTATCAAATGCCTGGTAGACAAGCGAATTGCGCGTCCGTTTGACCAGCTTGCGCTGAATATAACGCAAGGCCTCCGAACTGCGGGGATCTCGGTAATGAACCAAGCGTTCCTTAAACGCATGAACGGTTGAAAAACGTTGTGCCGGATCAAATCGCAAGGCTTTTTCCACAACCTCGTCAAGTTCCGGGGTGACTGCCGGGTTGAGACGACTGGGTGGTTCAAAATACTGTTCGTCAAGGTGATGGGGAATGTGCCCGGTCAGCAATTGGTATAGAATTGCTCCGAGGCTGTAGATGTCTGCACGTTGATCCACCCGATGGTGTCCTGCCGCGCCGATACGAAACTCAGGCGCCACAAAAGGATTTTCTTGGGCCATCTGTCGAAGGTCAAAGGTTGAGAGTGTCGCGAGATCCGCTTTTTTGGCCAAACCGAAATTGGCGACCTTGACCACGCCACTGGGCGCCACCAAAATGTTTTCCGGACGGATGTCCCGGTGCACAATGCCGTGACTGTGCGCGTATTCCAAGGCTTCCGCGATCGCTTCCACAACCGACACCACCTCAGAAATAGGCATCGCCTGCCCCACTTGGGCTCGCACACGCTCTGCCAGTGTCTGACACTGATCGATCCACTCCGTCACCACGTAATAACAATCATCCCGCGGCAAGACATGCTCCACATTGACAATGTGGCGATGCCGCAACTGCATGGTCAGTTTCGCCTCACGCAGCAACTCGTTGCGCACCCGCTCCAATTGCGCCGGCGCCTGATATGGGTCATAACTCAACTCCTGCAACAAAACCGGACGCGCAAGCACCGTATCATACGCCAAATAGGTCGATTTGCCTTCGCTACGAGACAGCAGGCTTGTCAATTGATACTGATTGACCAAACGACGTGGCGAATTGGGACGCAAATGCTCCGCGATGGACAATTGAATATCCGGGTTCATCCAGGCGACTGCTCCCATTCGCGCGATATGCTGATTGACTTCGTTCAAATGCATCAACGGAACCCCGGAAACATCAGCCCCCGCCAACCCAGCAAAGGTTGATCGCTCCGGAAACACCAAAGCCACCCGAATCAAGAGATCACCGTGGCCACAACTCGCCAAAAATTGCGCGAGACAGCGCGCTTTTTCATGTAAGTGCGGCAATGGATTGGCGCGTTCATCAAAGCCGCCGGCAACAAAATTATGACGCCAAGGCCCACGTTCCTGAATCGTGATGGCACCATGCCAATCCTTGTAATCGATCAAAAACACCCCACTTGGGCCTATCACCACCGCATCGATGTCATCCGGCTCTTGCCGCCACTCCTGCCGCGGCAAAATCAAATGCGGCAAAACCGTATAATGCGATGGCAGGCCAATCAAAGCACTGACCAAAGACGTCTCGCTCTTTTCAACCAATTCTCGGTGTGTGCGCAGTTCAGCCATCAGCGTTTCTTTATCAAAATCTGTGGAGTGGGGCAATCAACCATCACGTGCGCACACCCTCCTTGAGCGTCTTGATGCGATCACGCCACAATGCCGCTGTCTCAAAATCCAGTTCAGCAGCCGCCTTTCGCATGTGAGCCTCCCATTCCCTCAGCACATCTTCACGCGCTTCAGGCGCGACGTTCGCGACTGCCGCCTCCACAACCGTCTCGTGAGACTTGACACCCAGGCTTTCAAGCAAACGGTTCCGCCCCGACTTGACGATCGCCTGCGGGGTGATGCCGTGCGCTTCATTATACGCCAATTGTCTGCTTCGTCGCCGATCCGTTTCATCCAAAGCCTTGATCATCGAATCAGTTAGACGATCCGCGTACATAATCACCCGACCCTCAGGGTGCCTGGCCGCACGCCCGATCATCTGGATAAGTGATCGCGTCGCACGCAAAAACCCCTCTTTATCCGCATCCATAATGGCAACCAAAGACACCTCGGGCAAATCCAGCCCTTCTCGCAACAGATTCACCCCCACCAAAACATCAAAGGCCCCCGCCCGCAACGCCTGTAAAATCTCCACGCGCTCAAGCGACTGTATATCCGAGTGCAAATACTTGATCCGGATCCCCAACTCCGAAAAATACTCGGTCAAATCCTCAGCCATCCGCTTGGTCAAGGTCGTCACCAGCACCCGTTGCTGCCGTTTCACCCGCGTCTTGATCTCATCCAGCAAGTCATCCACCTGCCCCGCGATCGGTCGCACATCAATCATGGGATCTACCAGTCCGGTTGGGCGAATGATCTGCTCAACGATCCGGCTCGACCGCTGGACCTCCGCATCACCAGGCGTTGCCGACACAAAAATCGTTTGCCCCACCCGCTCCCAAAACTCCTCCACCCGCAAAGGCCGGTTATCAAACGCCGAGGGCAACCGAAACCCGTGCTCAACCAACACCTCTTTGCGCGAGCGATCGCCGTGATACATCCCTTGCAACTGCGGCAAGGACACATGACTCTCATCAATTACCAGCAAAAAATCTTCCGGAAAATAATCCAGCAGCGTCGAGGGCGCGCTCCCAGGTTCCCGGTTCGCCAAAATGCGCGAGTAATTCTCAACCCCGTTGCAATACCCCACCTCGCGCAACATCTCCAGGTCATAACGCGTTCGCTGCGCAATCCGCTGCGCCTCAAGCGCGCGATTCAACCCCTCATAATACGCCACGCGTTCCCGCAACTCGGCTTCAATTTCCAGACACGCCCGCTCAATCTCATCCGGCGGCGTCACAAAGTGCTTGGCCGGGTAAATGAACAACGCCTCCCGGCTCGACAACACCTGACCCGTCACCGCCTCAATCTCAACAATGCGTTCCACCTCGTCGCCAAAAAACTCGATCCGAAACACATTATCCTCATACGCGGGAACCACTTCCAAAACATCCCCGCGCACCCGAAAGCGCCCGCGCATCAGTTCAACATCATTGCGTTCGTATTGCGAATGAATCAACTGCCGCAACAAGTCATCCTGGCGCACCGATTCACCCAGCCGCAATTCCGTGCGGGCTTCGAGGTAGGTTTGGGGCATGCCAAGGCCGTAAATGCAACTCACCGAGGCAACGACCACCACATCGCGGCGTTCGAGGAGCGATCGCGTCGCAGCGTGTCGCAAGCGGTCAATCTCGTCGTTGATCGACGCTGACTTCTCGATATACGTATCTGTCCGCGGCACATACGCCTCGGGCTGATAATAATCGTAATAACTGATAAAGTACTCCACCGCGTTGTGCGGAAAAAACTCCCGCAACTCGTTGCACAACTGCGCCGCCAGGGTCTTGTTGTGCGCCAGCACCAACGTGGGCCGGTTCAGCCGCTCGATCGCCTTGGCGACCGTGAAGGTCTTGCCACTGCCCGTGACACCCAACAACGTCAGAGGGCTCTCCCCAGCATGAATGCCCGCACACAACGACTCAATGGCCTGCGGCTGATCCCCAGACGGCGCGTACGGCGCCACCACCTCAAAATGACCCACGCTAGCCAAGCCCCGTCGGGTGCGCCAAACACGCCATCAGCGACTGGCTTCACGCGACGGATTCGCCTCTTCCGCTTCGCCCGCCTTCAACTCACGCGCCACGTTCGCTTCAATCTCCCGCGTCCCGCGCTTGAACTCATTCAAGCTGCGCCCCAGCGAATGGGCGATTTCAGGAATCTTCTTCGGCCCGAACACCACGAGGGCAATCAGCAGAATCACGACCAGTTCGGGTATCCCAATCGGCACGGCGCGGCTCTCCTTCTGAGACTTCAGGGCAACCATTATAGCCGTCAGACGGTGCGTTTGTCACGAATGGCATCACTTGCCCCGAGGCAGTCAAAAACAGCCACCGGATAACCCTTCCCCTTAATTCAGCACGGTCACCGCCACCGGACGCGATTCGCAGATTCAATGCTCCTGCGTTGCACAAGCTGATGGGAACCATCTGTTCGGAACGGCCCTTCGCTTCTTGCGAAGCCAGCCTTCATTCAGGCCGATATTGATTGGTGTTCAAACCCAGGCGGTTGTTCCGCAAAAGTACGCGTTCGGTGAGCCTGCGTAAGTCAGAGCCTGCAAGCGAGCGTCACTTGGGATTGCAGGTAATCACCGGCCGCGCCGATATTCAGTGCTCGTGAACCCCAGTTGACGTAGACGGCGAGCGACGTATCTGGCGTCAGGTCCCAGCTCACACTCCCAGCTGCCGTCGCGCCAAAAGTCTGCGCGCTATGATCATAGGCCATACCAGGCTGAATTTCGACCTGTGCCATTCCCAAGCGCTCCGTCAGCGACACGCTCAAGGTCTGAACATTGAGCTGCTTGGGCAAGTTCAAGGCACCACCAGCGTCCCCCCACCCCCGATGTCTGAACTCATGGTAGATGGTGAGCGGTGAGGTCGGTGAAATCCGCACGCGCAGATCCGTAACCAGCGCGGTGCTATCGCCGTTGACACCATTTGGGACGCTCAGCTGACCGATTGCGCCCCGCGCCCCCACAGTAACAGTATCTCTGGCCTGCCAACGTGCGCTCGCAGCAACGGATCGTTCCCGTCCGCCAAGCTGCATTGTCCCGTTGAGTTCCTCCCAGCGCTGATCCTGTGCATCAAGTGACACCTGCAAGCCCTCGGCCTGCCACCCGGCCAGCACACTGACAGCCGGTGACAGACTCGTCCCGGCCTGGTCACGCGCCAGTCGCGCAAGCGCCGAGCGCGCTTCGAGGCGCCAAGCTCCGCGATGCACCTGTAGGGCCACTTCACCCTGTTCCGTCCGAACGGTTCCGGACGCCCATTGCGCGTGCTGCAACCGCGTCTCGACCCTGATGGTGTCATTCAGGTGGTTCCACGCTTGCACGGCCATCTGCTGACGATCCAATCCGGCATATTGTTCGATTTGCCCGTCAAACTTGAGCGCCCAGCCGGCGTCTTCCCGCACCAAGCGATAGGCCTCGCCGGCATCATTTGACCCGGGACGCTCGGTGAGGTTGCGTTTTGCCACACCGCGTGCGGCTGCGAACTGGCCGGCGGCATGTCGCGCCATCGCCTCGGCCGCTTTCACATACGCAATCTGCGAATCATCGTCTGGCACCTGCGCCAGCAAATCCGCTGCTTCAGCGGCGCGTTTACCCTGTTTCAGGCGATCCGCCATGAGTATCAAGGTGTCTGGCGACGTGGGTTCGAGCCGTTCCAGAACAGCCAACGGGACATCGGCACCCTCCAGTTCCCCCCTGGCAAGATGAAAACGAGCCAGACGCGCGAAGGCCGTCGCGTCTTGTGGAAAGTCAAGCGCAATCTGGCGCCAGGTTTTTTCAGCGTCAGCCATGCGATCGAGCCGCTCAAGCGACCAGGCGCCGGCCTCGCGATCCAACCTGGACTGGCTCTGCTCAGCCAGCGTGACCGCTTTGGCGTAAGCCTGCACTGCAAACGCACCCTCCGGGCCATCTTCCAGTCCTGCCCGGCGAAACCACGTTTGCGCATCCCCGGAACTCGCGTGGTGCAACTCATCCAGCCACCTCCGGGCTGCAGCGCTATCCCGTGCCTGATAGAAGTCTGCCACCACGCGGATAGCCTGCACCTCCCGCGGGTTCGCCTCAACCAGCCGCGTCACATAGGCTGCGCCCTGCTCGGGGTGAGCACCATAGACGTAAAATGCCGCAACAGTCGTCAGCAAATCGAGGTCATTCGGACGCAATGCCAGCGCATCTTCCCTCAACTGCTGGGCCGCAACCAAACGGTCGCACTTGTCGTTCGCCAAAGCCAGTGTCAACAACAGATCGGCATCACCAGGCGTTTGCTTCCGGACGTGCTCAAACGCTTCAACCGCCTCCTCGAAATGCGCCAGCTTGAATGCGAGGAAACCCCGCGTGCGCCAAACTGCGGGTGTCGGGACCTCAGGCATCGCGCGCAGCAGCGCCAGCGCTTGTTCAGGGCGATCGCTGCGACTGAACAGGCCAGCCGCCAGCAGCCAGCGATCTGAATCAGCCTTGCCCAGTTGCAAGCGGCGTTGCCAGACGCTGGCGGCTTGCGCAAGCTCACCTCGCGCCTCGAGTGCGAGTGCCAGCAATTCGTGCGCCAAACTGTCTTGCGGTCTTTGTCGGATCAAAGCTGTAAGCAGCGTGCTGCAATCATCCCAGTTTTCGCGGGAGGCGGCGCGTTGCGCGAGCGTCTTCAAAATATCTTCAGGCACCGGCGTGCGGATGGCGATGACCCGTTGCGTGGCTTCGGCGAGTTTGTTTTCCCACATGAGCCAACGCACCAGGGTAATCCGGTCCTGTGCAGTCGCTTGAGCCGAGCGCAAGAGCTGCCGTTGGTGTGCAATCGCTGCGCTGTGGTTGCCGGCGTCGGCGTGTGCACGGGCCAGTCGCCGCCGATAATCGGCACTTTGTGGACTCAAACGCACCAACGCCTCAAGGTTGCCGAGTCCTGCGGGATGCCAGTCATCAGCAGGGCCGCTGACGGCAAGCCATGCCTGGCGCTCAGCGAGCGTTGCCCGGGTGTCTGTGCCAAGCACTGCGGCGTAGCGCTGCCACGCAGCAGCCGTCTGGCCGCGAAATGCCAGCACCTGCGCCAGCTTGAGCTGGACAGCACGATTACCCGGTCGTACACCCAGATAGCGCGTCAGTTCCACAATCGCGCCATCCAGCGCCCGGTGTGCCAGCAACGTGGTGAGCTTTTCTTGATGCAAGCGGTAATCATCAGGATAACGAGCGACATCCTCATCGAGTAGCTGCCCGGCGACTTGGGCCTGCTTGCGTGCGCGCAACCATTCGCGCAGTGATTTTCGGAACGTGCGATCGCCGGGCGCGTCTGCCGCCAAGCGCAGAACCCGTGCGACCATCTTTGGGGAACGGTCCGTTCCAAGACCCGCGAGGATCGCCTGCGCACGGGTAGCATCCGGCGCCAGCAGGTAAGCCGCCCACGCGTATTCGCGTGCCTCAGCATGTTTACCTGCCCAGTTTGCCAGTCGCGCCGCCTGATCGTGCAAGGCGACCGTGTTCGGTGGATGAATACGCACCATGTCGCACAAGGCACCCCACGGGTCATTTCCCGCGAGATGCAGGCTAACCAGACGCTGTAAAGCGTCTGGTCCGTCATCAAGTTGCACGATCTGTCGCTGACAGGCGATCGCTTCCGCGCGGTGGCCAGTGGCAAGGGCGAGGTCGCGTACCCGGACCAGCGTTTGCCGATCCATCGGCTGACGCGCCAGCCACGCCCGCTCGCCCGCCAGCGCAAGCTCAGGCCGCCTGGCCCAGAGTGCCAGTTCGGTAAACTCCTTGTGGGCCTGCGGATCACCCGCCCGGGCAGCCCGCGCAAAGCTCGGCAACGCCAGCCCCGGATTGCGTGCAGCCAGCGCCAACCGGCGCACCAGCCGACGCTCAGACGCCGGCAAAGGCAAATCCCCTCCAGCCTCCTGCAATACGCGGATTGCGCGCGCTTGCTCACCATTTTTCCCGTAAGCCACTGCGAGACGCTTTGCACTCGCCATCGAGGGGCGTTGCATATGCAAGGTCTCCAGGGCCGCCAGCACGACACGCGGATCCCGTGCATGGGACTCGGCTTCGGCCAGATTCACCCGCGACGGTATCAGCGCGATCGTCGCAACCCCGACAAGCAAACCCCCGAGTAAACCAATGCCCCAGGGCCCCCTCACCACGTCACCTCCCAGCTCACCCGGCCGGGACCCGCTTTCAGCGTCAGGCGCCCCTCCGAGTCAGCCCGCACGCGCCGGTTCCCCGGCCCGGTGACCGTCAATTCTTGATTTTTTCCAAAACCCGCCAGTACCACCTCGAGTGGCCCTCGAGCTTGCCAGACCCCGCGAACCCGCGTGTTGCTGAACCCCCAGTCCGACAAAGGCGCGCTGGCTTGCTCGAGATGGGGTAGCCGCGGCGGCTCAGATGCCAAGACCAACGTGGCATCCGGCTTCGACAGATGCACATACAGACACCCCGGCGCGCGCCGGTAGCCGGCTACCCCCTCGGAACGGGACAGGTCAACACCCGAATGAGCACCATCGACACGCACCGTACGGCAATCGCCCCAGCCGCGCAAGCGCCAGACACCCGCATCAAGTCGTTGCCAGCGCGCACTGATGAAACCCATGACGCTGCGCGCGTAGTCCGACGCGCTGAGGTAGGCCAGGGGTGTTTGCCTGGCCCAGGTGTCGATCACTTTCAACGCGCGTAATCCCGCCGCGCGTTCTGCAGCGTAGAAGTGGTAATACAGGTTTGCTGCACTGAGACGGCGGGGGCTTTCCGTCAGACGGAATTGCTCAAGCAAGGCAAGCTGGCCATCGTAGGGGCCTGACCACTGGTTGGTGAACAGGTTTTCGTTGCCGGCTGCCGTGAACACTTGCCAGTGCTGCCCCACGCGTTCGGCCAGGGGTGCCAGACACGTCACGGAGGGCGCATCAGGGTCAATCACCGCGTCACCGCCATTCATATTGGCGACGCCGCAGTCCACCGTGCGTGCCAGAAAGGCTTCCGACGGATTCGTCATGCCAGACCACAAGAAAATGGCAGGACGCTTGCTGGCGGGGAGCAGGCCCTGCACGAACGCCAGCGACTGGTCAACTTCTCTGGTAGGCAGCAGGGTCGTCGACCGCCCATTGAGTAAAGCGTCTTGCCAGTCGGCCACCGCACCACTTGGTGTGCCGATGCCGCGTTGCCAGTCGTGGGGGTGGGTAAAGGAATGGGAAGCCGCTTCGATGTGTGGCAGCGCAAATATGCGGCGGGCCAGAGTCTGCAGCACCGGTTTGTCGACGAGGTCACGGGCAATCACCGACACCGTGGTGGGAACCGTTGTATGCATCAGCAATTCTTCATGTAAGACCTGCGCAGCCACCCGCCTCCGCGGTTCAATGGCGACGTTGGCAAAGCCATCACCGTCCACGTGCGCGAAAAAGACCCGACGACCGTTCACCGTACTGACGTCCGGTATCGGCTGATCAGCGCAGTGCAGGGCTTTGCTGAAGAACAGGTAAGGATCGAAGCGCCAGCGGTATCGGAAGCTGACCGGATTCTGCTTGAGCAGCACCCCCAACTCTGACAGGTATGCCCCGTTGGGCGTGACCACTGCCACAGCCGATGGGGCCTGGCCGGTTTCCGCGATGGCTGCCACAATCTCACCAGTTGGCTGGATGGGGTGCACCCCGCGCCAGTTTCGATCCGGGGGGGCTTGCTCGATCTCGAACCAGGGCCAGTGCGCGTGGTGCCAGGATATCTGCGGGGAACGGGTGGTCACTGGCTCACGTTCCAGTCCCAGGGTCGTGAGCAAGCGGTTCGCATCCGCGTCGGACACGGTGCGACCAGTCGGGTCACCCAGCAAAGGGTCCAAGCCGCCAAGCAAGATGAGCGGCCGCGCGGGGCCACACCACTGCTTCAATGCTTCAATCAGGGCAGATGGGTCGGGCGTCACGTTTTGCTGAATGAGGCTTACGATGCCGGCGCTGTTGTCGATGAGCGCGTCTGGAGGAACGCCCTCACGCACGGACCAGTGTCGGGCCAAAAAGCCGAGGCGGTGCAGGCACGCTTCGATAATGCGCGTACTTGTTTCGCCCCGTTCAGGGGTTTGGGTAGCTTCATCGGTGAGGAGCACGATCTCGCGCACTACAGGCACGAAGGGCGCGGCAGCATCGCCTGAAAGGGGATTACCCGCATTCAGACTTCCCAGAACAGCGAGTAAGAGAGTTTGACGAATCACGGGGCACCTACAACAAAGGTTGACGGACGAACACATGAAAGTCCAACTCATCCAGGGCGCTTGATAACATCACCGCACCCACGACGAGGGTGATGCCACACGCGATCGTGTAGCCGATGCCCAGATAGGCATTGCCCCAATCGAAGGCGAGCCAGGTAAAGGCGGCATTGGTTGTGACGAAGACCAGGGCAAGCGAAAGGGCCTCAATGCGATATTCGAGGTACAGCAGCACGATCAGGATCATCAAATGGAGGGCGTGAAAGAGCGCGCCCAGGCAACCGAAGCGAAAGACAAAGATGGAGGCCCAGTTGAGGTTGAGTGCGTGGAAGATCGCGGGCGCACCCAGAATCAGTAACGCGCTTAGTGGGATTTGAACTTTGAGAATCAGGGCCGTGTTGCGCCAGAGTGTGTCGCGCATGCGGATGCGAGCGGCCTCGATTTCGTTGAGCGTGCCACGTCCAAGCAAGATGGAGAAGTAGGTGCGATAGGTGTCATAGAAGTCGGTTTCAACACGGACCAGAAACAAGGCTAGGGCGGGAATGATCGATAAATAAGCCAGATACATGGCGTTGTCGTAGATCGGCGCGACATGCAAGGCTCCCACGACCACCTTGCGGGTGTTTGGGTGGTACCAGCACAAAATTTTATCGATCCAGACCCCGAGGTTATAGGCAAAGCCGATAACAATCAGCGGCCAGAAGCGCACGAGGGCCGTTTGCAGGTGGCGTGGGCGAACGAGGGGAAGGCCAAACTCGATCGTGATGCGAACGACGAGCGTCGCAAAACAGAACAGGTAACCGCAGGTGAAGCCCAGAATCTGGCCGGTGAGACCAAAGTGTTGTCCCCCGTTGATGCTTGCAACGATTGCCACAAGTCCGCCGCCAACGAAAGCCCAGGCAATGGCCCGATAATCCTTGGCTGCCGAGAGAAAGGTCATGGCAAGCCAGGTTCCACTGATGGCCAGCAACATGATGAGCGATGCGACCAAGACGGCCAATGGAAGGGGAACCTGTGTGAAGAACAGCACGGCCAGAACGGTTTGAACGAGGAGAAGGCCTGCGAGCAGCATGCTGAAAGCCGGTGCAAAAAATTCGGGCTGGTTTTCGTAGAGGCGATCCGCCAGGTAGCGTGAGGCAACCTGGTGAATCGTTCCGACGTTAATTAGCGACGCGGCCAGTGCATAGCCGACCAGCGCGAGAAAAATCTCGAACTCGTGACTCTCGGCACCCAGTGCGCCATAAATGGACAGGACAGCCAGAGACAGGCTGCTGATCAGCCATGGCCCCGATGTGATGATCACCGCATAGTGAAAGGCTTTGAGGGGCCCCAGTATCCCCCCTTCATTCAACATGCGCCGGAGCGTGAATCCAATGCCTGCCATCAATTCGGCTTCCGTGGCGAGACGCCTAGTTCTCGATACATGCTGCGATACCGATCGAACAGTTGCTGCTCATCATAGCCGTGTTCCACCCGACGCACTGCGGCTTGGCTCATCGCCTGGTAGCGCAACGGGCTGTTCGCCAGTTCGCAGATAGCGGCGGCAGTCGCCTGCGGCGATGCAACGGGGGTCACGATGCCCGAAGGTCCGAACGACTGGTCGATGCCCTCACGCCCAACGATCAATTCGGGACAACCACCGACACGGGTCCCAATCACTGGAATTCCGCTGGCCATGGCCTCAATCAACACGAGGGGTTGCGCCTCGGAGACACTGGTGAGCACCACCAGATCCAGTTGCGACAGCCAGTCGCGCACATCCGCCGCTCCCACAAACTGCAAGATATCGCTCAGGTTCAGCATCTCGGATAAGGTGACGCACTCTTGCGCATAGCCCGGGTCCTCATTCAGGGGGCCAATCACAAACGCCGCGATGGGACGCGCCACGCTGGCCAGTTGAACGGCCCGGATGAAGGTCTTGACGTCCTTGATCGGCACCACCCGACCGATAAAACCAACCCGAAACGGGCGATCGCGCCAGTCGCGGGTGCCGCGCAGGTCACGGAATCGTGCGAGAGCAACCCCGTTGGGGATGATCGCACAACGCGTCGGGTCAGCGCCTGCTGCCAGTTGCAATCCGTGATTGACGCCATTGAGTGCGACGATGCGGTCCGCTGACTCATAGGCCATCTTCCCCAGAAATCGATACTGCCTGCGCCACCACCGCTTAAAAAAAGGTTCATCCGTTCGGGTTGACCGGCCAGCCCACTCGTCATAAATCCAATCGGCCTGCACAATCTCGATGTCCCGTTCGCGTGTGTAAAGACCATGTTCGGTTAGGATGAAACGAGTGCCTCCGCGCACGCGTGCCAAGGCTGCCAGAAACCCGGCATAGCCTGTTGACATCGCGTGGTAGATGCCCGCCGCAGGCAAGGGCACTTCGCGTAGACGCAGCACGGGCCCGTGGGTGGCACGCCAGTTCCAGACATAATCGATAAAGGAGATATCATGGCCGCGCTGCCGGTACATGTTGGTCAGAAACTGCCACGTGGCACGCGCGGTTTCGAGCTGGAATGCGCCAAGTCGCGCGGTCTGGGCCAGCCGGTCGATCGTTTTTACAAACGGACAGCCAAGCGTGGCATCGTCGGCGTGCAACCGGGACAACTGGGCCATGAATGAGGAGTCAGGCTCTCGAAACACCCCATCGCGCGCGTCGGTTTCAAAGAGGTAGATCTGCTGCCGCAACACCACGTTGGCTGGGATATCGTAACGGCTCTGCTGGGCATACGCGCGATCCGGCAACAATTCCAGCAAGCCGAAACGCACCTCGGGCAGGCCCTGGATCAGCCGATGCACCCACGAGGATACACCACCCGTTACATAGGGATAGGCGCCTTCCACAAGCAGACACACATCGACACGCTGCATCAGTTACCCCTGCCCTTGTGACCCACCCAGAAGTGTGCCACCTCTGCTTCTGGACTGCCTGGGGTAACCAACGCCTCCCAGCGTGGTGCCAAATCTCGCAGTCGCGCAAATGCGCGCGCATCATACAACCAGGCGCAGCGCTGCGCCCAGAGCGAGGGTTCTTCTGGATAGCACTCACACGCCATTTCAAGCACGGTGAGCGCGTCTGGCAGGCCATTCAGTCTGGCACGCGCGCGGGCTGCCAACAGCCAACCGTCGGCACTCAGAGCCCCCGCTTGCGCATGCAGGTTTCGCAGCAACTGTTCAATTTGTCGCCATAGCGGTTCGCTCACCTGTTCGGACGCGGTGCCACTTTGAATCAGATCATGCAAACCTTGCGCCAGTCGCTCGGTCGCGTCGGGGTCCTGTGGTGCCCGTGCGGCAGCCCGTTGAGCGTGTTCGAGCCGTTCGGTCAGGCGTTGCTCTACCCTGATCAGGGTCAAAGAGGCCATCAGACGCGTATCCTCCGAGGGGTGCGCCAAGGCGCCACGCAAAATGGAAAGCCCACTGAATTCAGGGAGGCTGGCCAGCGCCTCTGCCGCTCGCAGTTTGGCGGCCAGGTCACCGAAACGGAGTTGATCCACCATCGGTCGTACCGCAGCCTCGCGCTGCGCCATTTGAGCCTGGTCCCGGATCGGACGGGCCCACAGCGGCTGCTCGTAACGCAGCGCGATATAGTTCCGGTAAAGGTCTGTCACCGCACCTTGCGCGTTTTGCTGACGGGTAAGCACCGCCCATGCAAGGGCTGGGCCAATCACCGGAAAGGCCAGTGACAAGGTCGCTGCATTCATGGGCACCAGCGACTCACTGGCCTCACTCAGCCGCCAGAAGCGCCAGGTAATCCAGGCGCCGAGCCCATGAATCACAACCGATACCGTGGGATAACCCAGCCAAAACACTATCGCCACCAGGCCCCCGG
>Ga0079301_1000331_pt1 | contig 23025 bp, 22 predicted proteins | sample Wag4_2014_7_11_3_FD_74797 | JGI IMG/M metagenome (GOLD analysis project Ga0079301, IMG submission 74797) | Fresh water mixed with fracking chemicals microbial communities from Ohio, USA - Utica-2 Time Series FC 2014_7_11 | ecosystem: Engineered > Industrial production > Chemical products > Input... | reverse complement strand
GAAAGTGGTTGATGCACCAAATCCGGGTGCGGGCAATTTTCCGGTGAGCGCGCGTTTCGCGCCTGTCACAACGGATGCATTTCAGGTGAAGCAAGGTTATCTCGAAGGCTCCAACGTGAACGTGGTGACCGAGATGGTTGCGCTGATGACGGGTAATCGGGCGTTCTCGTTTGGTCAAAAAGCCATCACCACCCAGGACAATTTACTCAACAAAGTGGCCAACGAATTGGGTCGCGTGCAATAAGCGTCACAGTCTTGGGCGTGTGACTGGGACATAATCAGGTCGCATGGGCGCTTGAGGAGCAAAAGAATGATTCACGGAATTTGGACGGCAGCGACGGGCATGCAGGCGCAACAAATGCGCATCGATACCATCGCCAACAATTTGGCCAACGTGAACACCACGGGATTCAAAAAGAGCATGGTTGATTTTCAGGACCTGGTTTACCAGACGTTGAATCAACCCGGTCTTGAGAACGCGGGGTCTCAAGTCGGCCGGGGCGTGCGCCCGGTGGCGACGACCAGGATGTACTCGCATGGCTCCTTGCAGGTAACCAATAACCCGTTGCATTTGGCGATCGACAACTCTCAAAATGCCATCGGTTTGGTCAATGATTTTTTCATTGTGCAAGAACGGGATGGGACGCAGGCTTACTCCCGGGATGGGTCGTTCAAATTGGATGCGCAGCGCAACATCGTGACGTCGACGGGTTTGTTGCTGTCTCCCCAGATTCAGATTCCGGTCGATGCGACGGATATCCACATCCGTGAGGATGGTTTGGTGCTGGTGCGTCGACCGTTGTCGGCAGAACAGGAAGAGGTCGGTGTCATCAACATCGCGCGTTTCCCCAATCCAGCCGGTCTGGCCGCCTCAGGCAACAACCTGCTCAAGCAGACACCCGCGTCGGGTGAACCTGTCATCGGGCGACCAGCGTTGGAAGGACGCGGGCTTATCAAGCAGGGCATGCTGGAGACATCCAATGTGGATATCGTGACGGAAATGGTCACGATGATCACAACACAAAAGTCTTACGATGCCGCCTCCAAAGCGATTTCGTCGTCTGATAAAATGATGGAGTCGGCGAACCAGTTAATCAAGGGCTAATCGGGAATAAACGGTGATTTGACGGGTTAATGATCGCGCGTTTGGCACCTTAACGTGTATCATGACGAGCGGAGCGATTGAGGGAGTGTTTGTGAGCCGCATCTGGGCGTTGGTCGCATTCGGGTTGGCTTGGGGGAGCGCGTTGTGCGCAAACGCGGCTCCTGTATCGGAACGTCAAATTATCGATCTCGTTCGCGACGCGGCAATGATGCGTTTACAGCTTCCGCGGCAGGACGTCGAAGTCGAGTGGGCGGATATTAGCGCTGCAAATTTGTTGCCGACGTTACCGGAAGGGCGTGTCACGCTTGAAGTGGCCAAAGGGGTGAACCTTGCCGGGCGGGGGCATGTTGCGATTCAGGTGTTCGTCGATGGACAGCGCTATCGAACGATTTTCCCCAAGTTGTCCGTGACGCTGTATCATAGTGCGCTGATCGCCGCGCGGCGACTGGAAGCCGGACATTTGCTCACTGAGGCGGATGTCCGAAGTGTTCGAGACGTCATCAAGCAGACGGCAGACATGGGGAATTACAAACTTGAGCAACTGGTTGGGCTGGAACTCCAAAAAGCGGTCCCGATGGGCACCCGACTCACAACGAAGATTTTTCGCCTGGCGCGGATGGTGAAAGCGGGCGATGCGCTCACGGTCTTGGTCACATCAGGAGACTTGACCGTAATCGCGCAAGGTATCGCGCGCACGGACGGGGTTATGGGGCAGTTGATCAAAGTGTCGAATCCCGAGTCAAAGGTGGAATTCATGGCCCGCGTGGTAGCACCGAATCGCGTGAGTCTGGATTTGGAGGGTAGCCAATGAAATGGATGGCGTTTGTAATTGCAATCATCGTGAACTTGTCTGGGGCGGCCAGTGCAGATTCGTTATATGTGGAAGGTGGTCCAAATGAAAACCTGACCAGCTTCACACGCCCTTACCTCGGCGTTGGCAATCTCATCACGATTGTTGTTACAGAGCGTAACCTCGCAGAATCCGGTGCGTCGACGGATCGCAGCAAAGACGCACGCATACGCAGCGATTGGGATTTTGGCGCCTTGATTCCACAGGTGGTCCGAAATCAAATCGAGGTGCGTGGACGGGACGACTTTCAGGGCCGAGGGACGACCAGTCGCAATGGCCGCATTCAGATGGATGTCACCGCACGCATTGAAGAATTGCTGCCCAATGGCACGTTGCGGGTTGTCGGCACGAAGCACATCCGGGTCAATGACGAGGACACCGACATCACCATCCGCGGCATCGTGCGACCCCTGGATATCTCACCAGACAACCGCATTGAGAGTAGCCGGGTGGCCGATATGACCGTGGACGTTAAAGGCTCGGGCCCAGCGACGGCCAAAGCGACGCCGGGTTTGTTGACGCGGCTGTTCAACTGGCTGTGGTAGCACGTGAAAGGCCTTGAAATGAAGAGTTGGCAATTCAAGGTTGGGTTGGCTGTGATTGGCTGGCTTGCTGTGCAGTCAAATCACGCGCAGGCACAGTTGGCATCGACCAATGAATTGGTCCGATTGAAGGATGTGGCCACGGTTCAGGGGGCGCGCTCCAACCAGGTGACGGGTCTTGGGCTCGTTGTTGGTTTGCCGGGTACGGGTGACAGTCAGCAGATGCGTGTCACTAATCGTGCGTTGGAAAACGTGATCCAACGCCTCAACAACATCCCCCCTTCCGAACTTCAAGGGCAGATTCTGTCGCGCAACACAGCCTTGGTGATGGTCACATGCAATCTGCCGCCTTTCGTCAAGCCCGGCCAGCAAGTGGATGTCACCTTGGCCAGCATCGGCGATGCGCGGGCCATCACCAATGGTGTCTTGTTGCAGTCACCCCTGCGTGCGGCTGATGGGCACACCTACGTGGTGGCACAGGGTGCTGTGAGTACAGGCGGATTTCAGTCGACGGCATCGGGGTCCGCGACGACCAAAAACAATGTGTTGGTCGGACGCGTGCCCAATGGTGGCATTGTTGAGCGTGAGGTACCCGTCACGGTGGTTGATGCGACTGGACATCTTTTCTTGAATCTGTTGAATCCAGATTTTGCAACCAGTGCGCGCAGTGCGGCAGCCATCAATGCGAGTGGTCTGGCATTGGCGTCGCCGCTCGATGCAGGGACGATAAAGTGTTACGTGACGTCCTCCTATCGCGATCGCGTCCCCGAACTCATCGCCCGCATCGAACAGTTAACCGTGCGTCCGGATCACGTGGCCAAGGTCGTGATCGAGGAACGCAGCGGCACGGTGGTGATGGGCGCCAACACGCGCATCGATCCGGTCGCGATCTCGCACGGTGCGCTGGTCATCAAAGTGGAGACCAAAACGAGCGTCTCGCAGCCGGCGCCTTTCTCGACGGGCACGACAACCGTCGTTCGAAACTCAAACATTTCGGTTATGGAAGAACCCGCCAAAACGCTGGTGCTGCAATCCGGTGCCACCCTCGGACAACTGGTCAAGGCGCTGAACACCCTGGGCGTCAAACCGCGCGAAATGATTTCCATCATCCAGAACATTAAAGCTGCAGGTGCGTTGAATGCGCAACTTGAGCTGATCTAGGGTATAAGTGACCTATGGCGGATTCGATGTATTCCATTCCCTCAATGACAAACTGGATGCCCTTGCGCGCCGAGGGACCCCAAAAGCCTGACCGTAAAGAACAAGCGCAGGCGTTGAGGCAACAGTGCGACGAGTTTTCTTCGTTGCTCTACTCGCAGTTATTCGAGTCGATGCGACAGACCACGTTGACGGATGAGGAGGGCGGGCTGTTCGGGGGCGCGGATCTCGAATCATTTATGTACCTGTTCGATCAGTCAGCCGGGCGCGCGATGGCTTCGGGTGGCAACAATGCGCTATCAGATGCGCTCTATGCGCAGCTCGATGCTCGGCTTGGCGTGACGGCGCCGGAAGGAGGCGCCCAGTGACGACCAGAAAGGCTGCAGAGGCGGGGGATTCCGTTACATCGACACGGTCAACCGACATGGTCGAAAAGTATATGCCAATGGTCCGATCAATCGCGCGACGATTGTCGACGCGATTGCCGCGACACTATGACCTTGAGGATTTGGTGTCAGATGGCGTGATGGGCTTGATGGCCGCCGCAGAACGATTTGATCCCGCTCGGGGGGTCAAGTTCGAAACCTTTGCCACATATTACATCAAAGGGGCCATTCTGGATAATTTGCCCAAAGTGCCGACCGTGACCAACAAAACGGTCAAGCAGCCCGATGAGGTCGACGCGGAACATGAAGCGAGCAGTGACGCCGTCGCATTGAGTAGCAAAGTGACACAAATCACTTACTCGTACGTTTTGTCACTGGATGCCCCGGCCGGAAGTGGCGATGACGGGGAAGACTTCAATTTATTGAAACAGCTCGGCAAGTCTGACACGGTACAGCACGAACTGGAGCTGGAAGAACTGCAACAAATCTTGCGACTGGCGGTGGAACAGTTACCGATTCAAGAACGGACGACTTTGCGCTATTATTATTTTCACCACATGTCATTTGCGGAGATTGGTCAAAAGTTGGGGCTTTCGGAGTCTTGGGTCAGTCGGATCCATCGCCGGGCGTTGGAGCAATTGCGTCATAAACTTGGCAAGAAAAAGTCAATTGACGACTTTATTTCGTGGTAGGGGGGGGCAATGGAAATCAGTTCGCCGATGATGCATGCCGTTGAGCGCTCGCTGGACGGTTTGGGCTTGCGCCTTCATGCGATCGCCAATAACATCGCGAATATCAATACCCCTGGTTATGCGCGGCAAGAAGTCAATTTCGAGGCATCCCTGCTCGAAGCCTTGACCCAGCAAGAAGCATTGTTTGATGCCAATGCCAATGTCGATGCGGATATGTCGTCAAAATCACACGCCGATGCCTTGCTCAAGTGGCAACCGGTACTGGGGCGTGCCAATGACGGGGCACAGCGGATTGATGGCAACCGGGTGCCGGTTGAACTGGAAATGAGCGCACTCGCAATGAACGCCGGAAAATACAATGCGCTTGCCGCCGTCATTTCCAAAGATTTCCAACTCCTGCGAACCATCGCGCAGGCGAAGTAAGCAAAAGGGGATACCGAGTGGCACTCAGTGACGTCATGGATATTGCCGCCAGTGGAATGACCGCCAACCGCTTTTGGTTGGAGCGTATCGCCAACAACCTCGCCAACGCGAACAGCACCCGTTCGGCGGAAGGTGGACCGTATCGACGGGAAGTGCCGGTCTTTGCGGAGATGTTGGCGAATGAACTCGGCGCCGACAGTCGCGGCGTGGAGGCGGTTGGTATTCAAAAAGACCCAAGTCCCTTTCCTTTGGTGTACAATCCAGGTCATCCTGATGCAGATGCGCGTGGCTTTTTGCGAATGCCGAATGTCAACGTTGTCAACGAAATGGTTGACATGATCGCAGCGTCGCGCACCTTTGAGGCCAATATTACTGTGTCAAACGCAGCCAAGAACATGATGAACAAGGCCATGGAAATTGGGAAGTAAGCATTTTTCCATCGGGGAATGACGAGGAGACTCACAATGGTGGGATCAATTCAAGGTTTGTCACGAGTCGGCGGCATCGATCCTTTCGATGCTTTTTCAGTCGAGTTTGATCATTCCGTGCGGGCCCCCGAACTGGATGGCGTGCAAGACATCCGGGAGCGCTCCTTTGGTGAAACGTTGCAACACGCCCTCACGGAAGTGAATGAGAGCAAAGTGACGGCAGAGCGAATCACGCTGGACTTCGCCGCCGGCAAGCCCGTCGATGTTCACACGATGATGCTCGCCGTGGCCAAATCCGATGTGCTGGTGCAAGTGACATCGACGGTTGTATCCAAAGCCGCGACGTCAATCAATCAGTTGTTGCAGACCCAGATTTGATGCATCGGTAACGTGAGCACGCAGGCGGGGTAAGCAGGTGAATTTCTTCCAGGAGCTATCCGCACAGGGCAAAGCTGTCGTCGTACTGCTCTTGATGTTGCTCGTGGTGGCAGTAGGCGCCAATTTTATCCCGCGGGGCAATCAAAATACGATCAAGTCTGGTGTTGAAGGGTCAGCTGAGCCGGGCTACACGGTCATTTTTCGCAACATGGAGCCTCAAACGGCTGGAGAGGCGGCAGCAGAATTAAAGGAAAGAGGAATTGACGTTCACATCGTCAATGATGGAACAGCGGTCTCCGTACCCAGTGCCAAGGCGGATGAAGCGCGCATCAAATTGGCGTTGAAGGGATTGCCGAAAGCTGGTGATATCGGATTTTCGCAGTTGTTCGGTGACAAACCCAACAGTTTCATTTCAACCGACTTTGAAAAAAAGGTCGCGTTTAACCGGGCACTGAACGGTGAATTGGCCCGACTCGTGCGCAAGATTGACGGGGTGGATAGTGCCTCCGTTTTAATCAACATGCCCGAGGACCAGTTGTTCACCGAGGAACGCAAACCGACCACCGCGTCGGTCATGGTGCGACAAAGTCCAAACAAGTCACTGGGCAAGGCGCAGGTGGAGGGCATTCAACATCTGGTGGCCAGTTCCGTTCCCGGACTTAAGACCAACAATGTCACCGTGGTGAATGACCAAGGAAAGTTGCTGTCCGACGGCATGACCGAAAATGCGGGTGATGTGACGGATCGCCTGTTGGCCAAAGCGTTGGATCGCCAGATGATGCTCACACACGAACGGGAATCCGCCATCGAGGTCAAGGTGCAGTCTTTGCTGGATAAAATGTATGGTCCAGGAAAATCGGTCGTTCGCGTCGCGGTCGACCTTGACTTTACCCAAAAGAAAACTAAAACCCGGCTGTTTGCCCCCCCAGCTGACGGTACAGGTCGCGTCTATCCGGCAAATTCCACCAAAAGCACGGAGAAATCCAATAATGGGGGCGCGACCCAAGGCAACATTACGGGTGTGACCGGCAATCTGCCACGATTGCCCGGTTACCCGCTCGAATCGCTGCCGAACCAGGGCAGCGGAAGCGGCGGGTTTGAAAAGACTTATGAGAATACCCAACACAGCAACTGGAGTATGAACGATACCTTGACCGAAGAAGAAATCGGGACCGTCAAGCGCATGTCGGTGACGGCGTTGATTCAAGGTTTAAGCCTTGAACGGGTCCCGGCATTGGTCCAGATTGTTGCTGCCACGGCTGGGGCGGATGTCGGCGGCCGGGGTGATCAAATCGTGGTACAGCCCGTCGCCTTTGATACGTCACAAACCGACATGCTGAAACAGTTGCTCGAGCAGCAGGAACAGAGCAAAACCGCAGCCGCCAGCAATGCCAAGAAAAAAGATGGCGGTATACCTACCAGCTGGATCATTGGTGCGGCGGTTGGTTTCGTGGTGCTGTTCCTCTTGCTCGCGTTGGTTCGCATGGCGTCTCGCAGGGAGGATACGACCGACGTATTGGTGGATTCGTTGGGTGATCCCGGCATGCCCCCCGCCTTTGACCCGAATGCGTTGGCGGGCTTTGCACCAGCCGAGATGACCCAGCAGGTGCCAGAGGCCAGCGGTGGCGATTCAGCATTCGGCTTTTTGGAACAGATTGACCCCAATACGGTCGCGGAGCTGTTGATGCAAGAGCGCCCCGCCACGGCTGCAGCGGTGCTCGGTACTTTGAATCCTGGTTACGCGGATATGGTCTTATCGGTTCTTCCACCTGAAATGCAGGATGACTTGATGCAAAGGATTCAGGGTCAGCCGACGTTGCCTGCTTTCCAGCAACGTTCCGTCGCCCAACAACTGCGTCGGCGCTTGGGTGTGCCGGTTTGAGCCAAGTCTTGCCCATCCGGTGCTTCAATCGTTATGATGGGCGTGGGTGATCACCAATCAGATAAGGGCGTGAGGTAACCGAACCCGTGGCGATGGCCGGCACTGCGCAGACGAGCAAGTTGTCTTTCGACCTGGCGCTGGCCGCGGTGGTGGTCGCAGTGCTCGGTATTCTCATTTTGCCGGTTCCCACCTGGCTGCTCGACATTTTGATCATCGCAAATCTGACAATGTCGTTGATCACCGTGGTCGTTTCCCTTTACATCATCCGACCACTCGACTTTGCGTCGTTCCCTTCACTCCTGCTCATCTTGACCCTGTTTCGACTCAGCATCAACGTCGCGACCGCAAAGGCCATTTTGCTACACGCTGAAGCAGGGGAAGTGATTCACGCCTTTGCCGAAAAGGTCATCGGGGGCAACTATCTGGTCGGTATCCTGGTCTTCCTCATTCTCATCCTGATGCAGTTCATCGTGGTCACCGAGGGTGCCAAACGTGTCGCCGAAGTGGCCGCCCGTTTTACGCTCGATGCGATGCCCGCGAAACAAATGGCCATTGACGGCGAACTGGCGCAAGGCATGTGCACACTGGAGGATGCCAAAAAACGTCGCAAAGACGTAGAACGAGAAGCCAACTTTTTTGGTTCAATGGACGGTGCCAACAAGTTCGTCAAGGGCGATGCCATTATGGGCATTGTGATCATGGTGGTGAACATCATCGGCGGCTTCCTGGTTGGAATGCTGATGAAAGACATGGAAGTCCCCCAGGCACTGGAAACTTACACCATTTTGACGGTCGGGGACGGCCTTGTCACAATGGTTCCATCACTTCTCATCTCGTTGGCCGCCGGTTTCGTAGCGACGCGCGCCACCTCGGACTTTAACCTGGCGATGGACTTGAAGAGTCAATTGTTCACATCGCCTAAAGTATTGGGAATCGCTGCGGGAATCCTGGCATTGTTCGGATTCTTTCTGCCGCCTTATTGGGTGTTTTTCGTGTTGTCGTTTGTGGTGGGCATTGCCGCTTTTATGACGTATCGCAGCAGTCTGGTGGGACCGGCAGGGCCCGATGGCGTCTTTCCGGATATGGGTGACGGGGGTGCGCCTTATGCGCCGGATGCGGAGCCGGAAGAGGACTTGAAAAATCCGGAAACCGTCATGAAGATGATTGGTGTCCCGCCTTTAACCCTGGAATTGGGGCTTGACCTGGTACCGTTGGTGGATCCGGCGCTCGGTGGTGAATTGATGGACCGCGTGGTCCCCATGCGGGTAAACATCGCGATGGAAATGGGCTTTATCATGCCGGGTATTCAGTTCAAAGACAATTTAAACCTGCGCCCCAACACCTACAGCATTATGGTCAAACAGAACATTGTCGCGACGGGCGAGTTGTTGGTGGGTTACATGTTGGCAATCCAACAGCACATCACGGATACTTCCGAGGAATTGGTGGGCTTTCCGACAACCGAGCCCGCATTTGGCAAACCGGCGGTCTGGGTAGCGGGTGCGGAGGCCCATCGTGCGAGCCAGTTGGGTTATTTGGTTCAAGACCCCACAAATGTGTTGATCGCCCACATGGATGAGGTGGTTCGTGCACACGCCTTTGAGATATTGTCACGTGAAGAAGTGCAGATTATGCTGAACAAGGTACGCGAAAAAGCGCCCACGACCGTCAAGGAACTGGTCCCGGACAAGCTGGAACTGGGTGAAGTCCAACGGGTTTTGCAAAACTTGTTGCGCGAACGGGTCAGTATCCGCGATCTCGCAACCATTCTGGAGAAACTGTCCGATTTTTCCAAAATGGTCAAAGATACGTTCATCCTCACCGAACTGGTGCGGGCGACGATGGCGCGGCAAATCTGTGCCAGCCTGGCCGACGACAATGGTGTTCTTTTCGTGATTACCTTGGATGGCCGGGCGGAACAGTCGATCAAGGATGCCATCGTTCAGGGACCCACGGGACAGCAACTGGCTTTGAATCAACAAATTCGCAACATGTTGGTGGATCGCATCTCCAGCGAATACCAAAATGCGGCCGAACAGGGACGCACCGCAGCGGTGCTGTGTGACCCGGTGGTCCGGCCACATCTAAAACCCTTGATGGAACGCGCCATTCCGACCTTGGTGGTCATTTCATACAGCGAAGTCCATCCGCGCTTCCGGGTGCAGACCGTTGGCCACGTCAACATGTCCGTGGTAGCCGCTTCTTGACCCCCTTTTGAGTACATCGCATCCTGCAGCATTCAAGTTTTGGAAGCAAGGTGTCGATACAAGTAACGGGAGGGACGTTCATGCTGTCTTTAGATCTTGGCTCGTTTTTTGCAACCCGTCTGGCTCGGCATTCAGCGGCCGTTGACCGTTCGCAAGCAAAGATTGCCTCGGGCGTGCGTCTTAACAGTTCGGCTGACGGACCGACAGACCTGTTCCTGGCGGATGCGTTGCGTGCCCAGGTTGAAGGGGGTCGTCAGGCACAGGTCAACATTCAGCAAAGCATGTCGATACTCAACTTTGCACAGGAGAACGTGGCCGATCTCTTTCCGGCCTTGAACAAAATGCGGGAGCTGGTTTTGAGCGCGGGCAATGGCGATCGCAATGATGACAACCGCAACGACATTCAAGTCGAATTGGAACAATTGCGGGAACAGTTGAAGGCAAACTTTTTTGATGCGCGGGACTTTCGCATTCCACTTGATGCACCCAATCCATCGGATCGCGTCTTGCATTTTCAGGTGAGCGGCAATCCGGGCGATCTCGTTTCAGCCGACTTCAACGGACTTGCTACCGCATTTGGTGAGGCGATCGTCAGCTTTTACGGCTATGAATCCGTCTACAACGATCCAGCCTTTCGACCGGCGTTGGAGGCAAAATTCGGTTCACCGCCTCCTAAGCCCTCTGACCCCCACAGTACCGGTACGAGCTTTGCGCAAGCCTTTCCGCAGCGGCTGAAAGTGAACTCAGGCGACAGAGCGGACATCGGACGGGCCCTTGATGCCGTCGACACTGTGCAGGACAGCCTGCAACGTGCCGTATCCTATATTGGTGCGATCGCCAACCGCATTGACCTGCGCCTGAATCAAACAGAAACCTTCACCAATCAAATGGCCGATTTCGAATCCAAGATGCGGGACACGGATGTGGCATTTGAACTGACAAAACTCAGTACCGCACAAGTTGTCGAGCAAGCAGCGCAAGCCATGCTGGCCCAAGCCAACAGCAGACCCCAGCGCATCCTTGAGTTGCTGAACCCGCGTTAGAACGGGCATCCAGTCGTTCCACTCACGCGCGAAGGGTAAGTTTGAACCATTCGGTGACGGTTTTGTGGTAGTTTGCGACTTCGTCCCATGAGCAGGGAATGCCCGCTTCTCCCAACAGCACCGCACTCTTGGGCTCACTCGCCACGTGATACAAGCTGACCACGGACGCTTGGGTTGCCGCACGTGAGCCACAGAACAGTATGGGTGTCGGTGCGACCCGTTTCAGAATCGCTTGATGATCCAGATTGCCCGTACGAGTGCTTGCCAATCGCAGGCCCGCGCGGGTACGCCAGTATAAACGACCGGCCATGGTAGACGGACGCCAGGTGGTTCCATCCATCATCAACCCCTCACCCCACGTGGTCGTCGGAGCAAGGAGCGCCAAGGAATGAATGCCCTGATGCCGTGAGGCGGCAAGCAAGGCGGGCATCGCGCCATCCTGTTCAGCCAGGACACCGATCCGTTGGCAACCGTTACCCCGTAAAAAACGGATAGCCGCCAGAATATCCTCGGCATCATCACCGGATGGTGACTTAACACCCAAGCTCTCGCCTTGGCCCCTTGGGTCAAGGACCAACACATCCCACTCCTTGCTCAACCACGATGCCATCGTCACGACGACAAAGGCCTGTCTGTGGGTGTGCCAACCAGGGTAATAAATGATGGCACGACGCTTGTGACGTGACCAATAAGTGGCCTTTAAACTCACCCCATCGCTGGTTGACAATCGAACCGATTGAAACGACTGCTTATGCCAGATGCCCGCATGGTCGCTCACGGGTCGATGCGGCAAGCGATAGGCAACGTGGCCATCCAATCCATCGCTGTACCGAATTTTGGCATCCAAGCCCACAGAAGCAATCCCCAATACGCCGCCCGTCACCACGACAGCAACGGCAGACTCACGGGTCAACGGCCAACGCAGGAGCAACACGGTGAGCAGCACCAACGCGCAAAGGACCAACGCCGCAAACCAGCCAATGCCGAGTTTTAATGACCATTCCATCCAAGGCGTCGCAAACTGGACCATGCCACCCGAGACCGCCAAACCGGCTGTGAGGAGCGTCAGTCGAACGGTTGAGACACCCCAATCAAGCGCCCAACGCGCCTCAAAACGACGGTAGTGATGAATCATGTCGCAAGGCCCTGGTCAGGTTCCCAGCGTGTACACAAGACATCATCCGTGGCCAGCGTGCACGTCATATGAGACGCCTCTGTCTGACAGCTCGAACCATACGCGCTGAATTGCTCCTGCAGGGCCCACGACAGCATATCAGCCACCTGCGGCACCCGAATGGTTTTGAAGGATCCACGATTGATAAAAATCACCAGGCGTAAACCAGGCCCTTCGCGAACCACAATCTCAACATCCGCAATCGGGGGAAACAGGGGTCCAATGCCCGCTTCCTGCAATAATCCACCCAAAAACGCTGCCACCGAGGCACGCCGTTCGGGATCATCCAGGTAATAACCGGGAGAATCAAAACCTGCACCCAGCAAGGTTCCAATGAAAACACTGGCACCACGGCCAAACGTGACCCGATAGGCTGCGCACTGTTTGCCTTGTTCCAACAGCGATCGCCCGTCAGGCGGCATCGCCGTGAGGCTGATCAGACGAGACGCCCACACACGACTTTTATCCATGCTTGAGCGGATCCAGGCACCGGCACGCGCCGCATGGCGATTGAGCAACATGGCGGGATACATCCCTTTCAGGGTGTAGGCGCAAAACCGGTGGGGAACACGCCACATCAGTCGCCAAAAGAATTTGACGTAGTCAAGTGCGGTGCGAACCAGGACCTGGCCCACCTGAGGATTGAGCACGGACTGCAGCGGCACGGGAAACAATCCTGTGTCATTCGACAGGGGCGTCCCCAACGTGATCAAGATACCCCCCTGTTCAACATAAGCAGTCAGTTTTGCCTGCAAATCCGGGTCCACAATACCAATCGAATTAAACAGGATGACGCGACGACTCGCCAGTTCTTCAGCGGTGGCTTTCTCCAGATTCAACACCGCCGGATTGTAACCACTTTCTGTTAAAGCACCATACAAGCCAGCATTCACGCTGACAATGGTCAACGCTTCATCGATGGCCTGTGACGTTCCCTTCATCAAGGCTTTGAGCGGGTCCAGCAGGGCTGTCAAGACTGCGCGTGACAGTGCGGGGTAATGCAGGATTGCAATTGATGATTCGACTTCTCGCGTTACCGCCATGTATGGCCCCCAATTTTGGCAAAATCCAGCGAGTGCACGAGCTGCCTCAAGGCGAGGCGTTGCACGTCCGGCCTGATCGATCAACGAATTGAATACATAATCACCATCAGCATCACGCCCGTCCATGGCGATGTAGAAAAAACAAGCCCTCGTTCCATGCGCATAAGCCGCCATGGTCGCCTGCCACGTGGCCTGCGGCGAAACGGTACACGCAGGGTCAAACCAACCGCACCCCATCTCCGCACAAATGAGCGGGCCTTGCTCTAAAAAGGCCTCAAACAGTTTTGGGACATACGAACAGGAAAACGGCTGATCCAAGGTCACAGCCAGTTCGGAATAGCGCGGATAAATATCAAAAGCCAAAGGCAAAATCTGGTTCTTCTTGCCCAAATGACTCGGCCACGAATCCAACCAGATATCATTGGCAAAGTAAAAGGTCTCAAGCCCGATCTCACGCCAAATGTCTCTGAGACGCGACAAATACAAACTGATGTAATCTTCGACGTGCCGGGCCATCGCATCAAGCATCGCGTCATTGTATAGCTGCTCATCGTGCGGAACCACCGAGTCAAAATCCGTAAACTGTGTTCCCCACTCCCAATTGAGGTGATCGATTGACGGATGGCGCAACGCCAAACTCTCCCGCAACAAAGCCAGCGTCGCGTCATTGTGATCCATCAGATGCGGTCCCTGACCGAACTGGGGATACCCTGTTTCGTTATCAACCTGGATCGCGATCACCTCACACCGTTTAACTGAATCCGCGATGACCAACGCCACGGCCTCAAACCAAGACCGCACCAACGACAAAAAAACAGGATGATTCAGCGACGGTTGAGGAAACACCTGCGGTTTGCTTGCACGCACCTTCATGAAAATCTCCGGATGATGCGATTCAAGCCAGCCAGGCAAACCAAACCCTTGATACTCAGCAAAAATGTAAGGACCAGGCTTGATCACAACCGAAAGCTCCAGTGCCGCGCAAACCTTTAAAAAGCCGATCAGATCGCGACAAGGGTGACTCGCGCCCGTAAAATCAAACACCCCTTTGCGCCACTCGTGCCAAACCCAGGGAACATAGGTTGAAATGGCCATCACGCCGGCTGCCTTCAACTGAGACAAGCCGACATGCCACAAGGCGGGATCAATGCGAAAGTACTGGAACTCACCGCCGAGCAACAACGATGGCCGTTCGTCAATCAAGACATGTCGCGCATCAAAACGTATCGACAAGTGGGTTTACCTCGCACGACGGACCAATGCCGATGACCGATATCAAACAGGGCGGCGAACGTTTTACCAGTTGGCCATCGACCACGTCAACTCAGCAATGGCTAACCGTTGCGTGTCGGTGAGAACTTCACCGGTCGTGAGTTGGTCACGCCAACTTGAGCTGTCACCAACGCCAAAAACCTTACCTTGACCGAGGGGACCCACCGCGCCTACCACCACGGGAGACGCCTCAAGAATCTGATACCCGTTTGTGACAGGCTCCAACCACGCACGCGCAGGATCTTGCACGCTCAGTGTCGTGCCAGCAAACAATGGCAGGTTGAATGGGCCATTCGATTGAAGAGAAGGGAACGTGATTCGGGTCAGCAACTGATCATCCGGTGTTTTAAAAGTGGAGCCGTCAAACCGGATGCCAGCCGGTTGCGCCAAGGCATTCAGGCTGCCGAGATCCTGATATGGGTAGCCGCCCCACTCACCGAGCAGGATCAGGCGTCCCCCGTTTTTGATCCATTGAAGAAGTTGTGTTTTTTCGGTCGTTTGCATCGGGCCAGGGGTTGCGAGCAGTAGCACGTCACAACGTGCAAGCGGTGTTTCGGGATAGGGGCCAAGTATCGCCCCGCGTTGCTTGAGTGCTTCTTGGAGTTTTGTCGTCGTCCGACCGCCGCCGCGCGTATCCACAACGATACGCAGGTTGCGTTCCGGCCGCGGCGTCAAGGTGATGCGGGATCGTCCGGGTGTGTAGTGTGTAATCAGATGCGGTTCAAATCCTGGCTTGCGCACATTCATGACAACATTTGCGCCGCGCATGACGAAATGACCGGTTTCATCCGTCAGTGTTGAGCCAAGGACGTTGCCAAGAACGACACCGGGAATCGCGCGACCCGCTGGGTCAACCACTTGACCATTCAACCACTGGGTACGAATCGTCACATCACCCGTGCATGCCCACGCGTGAATGGCAGCAAAAAAAATGGGGATTGCGTATTCAGTGCGCATCGTGGGTAACGGCTCGCAGGCTGTTTAAAACGTTTAGGCGTCCAAACCCGAAGTGGGAATCCCAACCAGGAGCGCCGAGGTCCTCAGATGCTGCCAACAAACGCGCGCGGACCTGCCAGGCGCCAAGATACGGCGCATTCGACCAGAGCGTGGCGGCGGCGGCGCTCACGTGCGGGGCTGCCATCGAGGTTCCCACCAAAGCCTGTGTCGCATGCGTTTGGTTGATTCCGTCAGTCAAATCAGTTGCGGTCAGATAAAGGGGCCAAGCGGCAACGATGGGGTAATCGCCATTCCCGCCGGGTGCGGCGATATCAATAGAAGGGCCAAACGACGAGTAGCCTGCCGACTCATCCCGATAGGTGGTTGCGCCAACGGTGAGTACCGTATCAAGCGATGCCGGAAAATCAACAGGCCCCCGGTCATTTCCCGCCGCCACCACAACCAGGATATTGGCTTTGCAGGCCTTGTCGATGGCGCGTTTCAAACGTTCAGAGGGTGCTTGACTCGCCACGCTGAGGTTGATAACCCTCACCCGGGCTCCACGGCTGCCGCGCCAGGCAATGGCCCGCTCGATACCGTCTGTGAGAATCGAATCCTGTCCCGTCCCCGCGTGCCCGATAATCTTGATGGGCAACACGCGGACACGTGACGGGCCTGCGACGCGCAGAACGATACTGGCAACGTGAGTGCCGTGTCCATTGCCATCTCGCCCGCGATACGTGTAATGTCGATTTTGCAGCGTAAACGTATCCGAACCGATCAGATCGATGGAGGTTTCCACTCGGCTTTTCAAATCCGGATGTTCACCATCCACGCCTGTATCCAGTACAGCGACAACTGCATCCTGCTGGTCCGTCGGCGCAACAGAAGCCAGGCTTTCTCCACTGCCGACCTTGATCACATTCCAATTGTCGGCGGTGCGATCGCTTCCGGTCATTTGGATTTTACGTGTACCGACCGGCAATACCACCACGTCTGCAGCCGCGCCCATTCCCGGCAGTGCGCATCCATTGGCAAGCAGACACAGCCACATCATCCCTTTACCGATGGTAGGCATGCGGTTTACTCCTGAAGCGCCAACAATCCCATCTCACGCTAGCGCACCTTGTCGCAGGGATTCCACGTCAGCTTGAACAGTCTTGGCCAACAGCTTGGCCAGATCGGTTATGATTGGACAACGGTAACGGTCAACCGTCGTGACGATCAGTCGGTACCGTTTACACACGCAGTTTGGGGTGGGAATCAATCGATGGTACAAGACACAATTGACATTCGGGTTATCACGAAACGCGACGGGCGCCAAGCGACGTTTGATCGCGACAAAATCGTGATGGCGATCATGAAAGCGGCCCAGGCGGTTGCTGGAAGTGATCGTGATGTGGCGCAAGCCCTGACGGATCAAGTGCTTGAACGGCTTAATCGGCTCGCACGGGAGCAGATGCCGTCTGTCGAACTCACCCAGGATATCATCGAAAAAGTGCTGATCGAAAATGGGCACGCGCGCACCGCCAAAGCGTTCATCCTTCATCGTGCGAAACGAAGTCGGATCCGAGAGGGTAAATCAGAACTCATGGATCTCGTCGCAGACATCATGCAACCCGACGAAACACCAGACTTGAACGTCTCGCCCCCTCCCCTCGCCGTCGGATTGGCCGCAAGCCAACAATTCTCCCTGAACCGCATTCTCACGGAGGGCGACGCAGAGGCCCACCATGGCGGTCTGTGGCACGTTCACGATCTGGCACTTTATGGTCAAGTCAGCCGAGCATTGATTCTCACACCCGACAATCTGTTCCAGGACAAGTTACACGTGGGCGGGCTAATAATTGGGCGTCCAACGGATTTGGAGCAAGCGACCGATTGGTTGCGGCTACTGTTGGCCCAGGCAAAAGAATGGGGTTATGCCCATGTCAGCTTGGTTCGATTTGATCAGGCAATGGCTCCGTTTGCAATCAACCACGACGATGTCGGGCTCAAACGATGCCTGCGTGCCTTGCTGGTGGCCTGTAACGCGGGTGCCATGCCCGGTCGCATTCATCTTCGACTCAGCGACACGCCAGACGCAGCCGCACAGCGTGTCACCTTGGCGTTGCTTGAGATCTGGACGAGCCTGCGAGAAGACGCCTCCCAACCCATCCAACCCAGAATTGTGATGGAATGGTCACGCTCATTTGACGAAGCACGACGTGATGCACGCGTTTGCGAGGCGGCAGCGCTCGCGGTGCGCAAGGGGTGTATCGCATTCGAAAAATGCTTCCTGCCGGATGGCTACAGCGCCTCCGCATTGCTGAGCCTGAATATGCCACGCATCGCACTGGAAGCCAAGCAAACACAAAGTGGTCTGACTGGAGCCCTTCAAGCGGTGATTCGCCGCGCAGGTATCTTGTTGAAAGACCAGCATCAGCGCGTGCTGGCGCAGGCCCATCGAAATCCTTTGGCCCGTTATGAAGCGCCACATCGTCCGGCCGCCATTTCGCTGATGGGCTTTGCGCACGCGCTGCCAGTAACTGCCGATGAAGACGGCTTTGGTGTAACGCTGCAGCAAACCAACGTGCTGCTGAATCAGTGCAAGGCAGAGGCCGCCAAGTTCGCGACACCCGAAGGATGGGGCGTCGTTTTGACCAATTACCAGTCGGAAACGATCGGTGCGACTTTCGTACGACAGGATCGGCGAGCCTTTGGCATCCTGCGCGGCGTGACGGACGTGTCAGCCTATGACGGCAATCTTGTCAGAATGACCCGCTCACGCCCTGATGCGAGCTTTTGGTCAGCGGTTGAACAACTTGAACAACCCCTTGCAGGCGGGCATATCATCGCCATCCAACGGTCGGCCAACCCCACCGTCGCTGATTGTCTGGATTGGCTGGAAACCGTCTGGCGCAGTCACGCAAATGGAATTCAGTTTTAACGGTTCAGGTCGTGATCACGCCCGGATCGTCATAATCGCCGCGCCGGCGTCGGTTGGTGCCAGCAAATCCAAAGGCTCCTCGCTCGCCTTTGGCACTTGCCCCCCCCGCACCAGACTTGGCTGCCACACCGGTGATCACCTGCACACTGCCAGGGGTTAAATGATACTCACCCAAAATCTCACGGATACGTGGCACAAATTGTTCCAGATTACTGGTAGCCTGAACCGATGCGGTTTGAACCTGCACATGCACTTGCCCCGCTTGCAGCGACACCTGCAATTGAACCTGACCATACTCGGGCGGCGTCAACATGAAATCCAAACGGGTGACCGGAACCTGTTGTTCCACCGCATGGGTAATATGGCCGCTGGCAATCTCCGGGAACAGTTGCGCAGGGATGCGCAAGGTATTGGCATCATCCTGACCGGTATCGTCAATCACCTCGGGCACGTAAGGCAAGCGCACCGGAGCCGTCACCAGTGCAGAAACATCCAACTCAGTGGCAGCGCTTGAGTTCTGCTGGCGGCTCCAAACATTCCAGTCAAAACTTGGTTGAGCGGATTGTTGCTGACCGGACTGGGTCGATAGTCCCGTCGCGGCATAATCAGACGTTGAACCCGTTGAAGGTGGCACCATGACGGGTAACAACGCCAAGCCTTGGCCATAGGCAACCACGCCCTCCACTTCTTCTTTTTTTTCGAGCGCGCGACGCATCCACCGCTCAAATTCGATCATGCGTTGCAGACGACGGGTTTCATCCTCCTGTTCCGGTCGTCGTAAGTCCGCACGTTCATCAGCAGAAGTCAACCTTGCGGCAGGAACCGATGACAAAAGACCCTGCAGGCGTAAATCCGGAATCATCGATAGCCTTCTTCCCGCTTTTCCCGCAGGGCTTTGAGCAACTTTAACTTTTCCAGTTTTTCAAGGCGTTCCTGCTCTTCCGTCAAAGCCTCCTCATCCCGTTGACGCTTTTTCATAAACATGGTCCCCGCCATCTCATCGATGCGCTTCGCTTCTTTGGCTTTTTCCTCCACTTGATAAAGCACACGTTTCATATCTTTGTGTTTCTCGATACGCTGACGGTCCCTGCGCACTTCCATTTGTTTTTTAGTAGCGACTTCAAGCACCTGTTCGGCTTCTTTTACCCGTTTTGCCTGCGCCTCCGCACGCAGGCCAAGCGCCTGAATGTAGTCATTGCTCGCTGCGACGTCCGGCGTGGCGCCTTGGGCCATTTGCGCCTGTAAACCTTTTTGCGCGGCACTTTGACGGACGGTGATGGCCCGCAAGGCATCCGCTTCGGCATCGCGCTTGGCTTTTGCAGCCAGCACCTCGGCATCGACCTGCTTTTCACGCTTTTCCATAAGGTCCAGAACTTTTTGCAGTTTGTATCGAAAAGGACTCATTTCACACCTGCAGCCATGTCTCCACGATACCGGTTCATATATACCCCATCAAGCGGCGTTGAAGCGGTGATCCCCATGCCAATTACAGGTTACCGCCAGGTTCGTTGCGGTACCCGCTGGTTCTCGGTGTGATGATGGAAAACTGCTACACTGAACGCTTAGGGTAAACAGCCCCGTGACATCAAGGAGTAGCGATGCGAAGCGCTTTTTTGGCTCAATCGGTCACAGCCGTTTGCCTGTGGTTGGCGTGGCTCATGCCTGTGTCGGCCGCGCCCCCTAAGGTTGATTTTCGCGAAGCCAAGGCAGATTTTCGCGACAAGGAACTCGCCTTAACCTATGTTTTCGGAAATTCGGGGGCACTGGACTTCGCCTTGACGGATCGCCTCAGCGCGGGTGTCGCGGTCGACAACCTGTGGGCTCCTTTGAACTGGTACTACCGTGGCACGTGGCAACTGGTGTCCAATCCCGAAAGCGGCCTGTTTGTCGCCTTCAACGCGGGTGCTTTGCAGTCACGGGTCATGTTGGCGGGCAACCAGGCCCAGCCACCCACTTGGGGCTGGCAATCTGGTATGTTGGTCTCTTTACTCACCGAAAGCGGCCTGACTTTGCGAGCCGGTTTTCAGTTATATAACACCGATTGGTCCAGTTCGGCGCAACGCTTCGCATTCACCCCCGAACTGGCCTATCGCATGGGCATCCTGGAAGCCACCATCATTCCGACGTGGCCCTTCAGCCTGAGTGAACTCGGTTGGGCAGGTTTACGCCTCCGCCTGTGAGCACCCAATCAACAGTAAAACGCCACGAGGCTTCCGTTTTGAGTAACGGAAGCCTCATGGCATTAAATTCAACCCCGATCAGGCGATTTCAACCTGAACGTTCGGAGCTTGAACCAAGTCCTTGCTCACCAGGTAGGCTTCAACTTCATCACCGCCGACATCAGCCAACATCTCACCGTTGATCATCACACACGGCGACAACGGCTGGCCACTTTTCATGACCATTTCCTGGTAATTGACCGGATTATTGATAATGTCCTTATCTTCGTACGCCAACCCATACTTGCTGAACACGGCACGAACCCCGTTGCTCCAGCCACACACTGGTTTGAGGTAGGCCACAATTTCTGGGGCACTCATCGTTATTCTCCTCCCGTCGCATTGGCTACACAAAACTGTGCCCACAGGGCATCGACTCGAATCCCATCTGCCATCAGTTGACGCCACTCGGCACCTTGAACCAGACGCTCCCTTGCGGGATTCTCTTGACAGCAACGCACAAAAGCGCGTTTCTCAACCCAGTTATCGGCAGAAGACCCGAGCGATGTCGAAATGGAACAGTACCGCTTTCATCTTATCACAACACCGTTTTGTTCATCTTCGTGTCGCTTGACGAGTTAAATGAACGCAATGCACGGTGGCAACACCCGCATTCGGGATTGAGAGCGCTCATCTGCGCTGCCACACAAGTCCTCGCAAGCTGCCCACCAGACGGTTGCCTTCCTGACGATGCCAACGCCATCTGGGCAACTCAAGTTTGTCGTCCAAAACACCGTTCACCCGTGCGAATGGTGTAACGGTCACTGTTTCGCGCTGCGTACGCGGCTAGACTGCTAACCGTCGACGGTTCCCGGGCGCCGAGACTGAGCTGAAAAGGAAACTTATCGGGGTGGCATCCAATTCCGGCACACAACCTAGAACACAATGGGCCGGCGGCTGTTATCGCGTCGTCGCTACGGTCTTGTGGTTGTTGCTTGGCATCGTGCTGCTTGGTCTTGCGCCTCGCGCCGCCGCTGGCGCACCTGTGGGCCCTGTCATTCATCAGATTGACTGGCGAAATTTCGGCCTTCACGTGAGCGCCGATGCAGCCTTGGCACCCGACATATCGTGGCTGAGCAAGCCGACCCGTTTCGTCTTGGATCTCCCGACAGCCACTTTGGCGAATCCGCGCATGGCGCGAACCATCGCGATCAACGATCCGGTCATTCAGCGGATCAGAATCGCCCGTACACCATCTGGTGGGATTCGCGTGGTGGTTGATTGCCAGGATGTCGTGCCCTTTCAGGTCATCAGTCTGCGGGGCAAACAGGATCTTGTGGTCAGCGCGTCGCACCAGAATCGGCAGGAACTTGCCGCGTTGATCAACCAACCCGAAACACCGCCACCCCCGAAAGTCACCCACGGCATTTTCGCCCGTGAAACAGGTGAAGAAGCCGAGTTAAGCTTCGGCGGCCTGCAGCATTTGCGACCGGTGCTCGCGCAAGTGGATGCCACCCATTTGGATATCCACTTGCAAGGGGAAATGTTCAAAGGTGCATTGCCCACCCCAGACAGCATTTTTCAACGTTTCGAACGCGTGGCAAAACCGCGTGGCGGCTGGACATTGAAGGTGACGCTCGCACCCGGTGTTTATAATTTGGATCAGCGCATCGAATCACAACAACAACGGATGGTACTGATCTGGACGAAAGAAAACCCGAGGCGATTTGCGGGTGCACCCTTGATTCTGATTGATCCCGGACACGGTGGTAGTGACCCCGGGGCCATCGGTCCTCAAGGCCGCTCGGAAAAAGACGTATGCTTGGGAATTGCCAAAATGCTCAAGTTTTCGCTGTTGCAGCGTGGCATCAATGCCGTATTGACCCGCTCCACCGACGCGGAATTGCTGCTTGAACCACGCTTGCGGATGATCGACACCATCGGTGCTGACGCCTTCGTCAGCCTTCATGTCAATTCGCACACCACCAGTGCAGCCAGCGGATTCGAAACCTTCTATCGCGAGCCCACCTCCCAAAAATTTGCAGAACTCATTCACAACCACGCAGCCGCACGCTTCAAACATCAAAACAGAGGTGTCAAACAGGAGCAACTCTACGTCTTGCGCCACACGCGCGTGCCGTCCATCCTGCTCGAGACAGGCTTCATCTCCAACCCCGACGAGGCAAATAAACTGATCGACCCCTCTTTCCAAAACCAAATGGCAACAGCCATCGCCTCCGGCCTCGAAGACTTCTTTACAACCAACCAAATCGCAACCATCGGGCAGAACAGCCTTGAAAACTGATCCAAACATCAGGCGCTCCAAACAACAAGCCGAAATCAGCGCCCTGACTGCCAATTGACCGATTGAAATTTTTACTGCGGACAAATGAGCGAGATTCGCTCATTTGTCTTTTT
>Ga0079301_1000330_pt1 | contig 23055 bp, 16 predicted proteins | sample Wag4_2014_7_11_3_FD_74797 | JGI IMG/M metagenome (GOLD analysis project Ga0079301, IMG submission 74797) | Fresh water mixed with fracking chemicals microbial communities from Ohio, USA - Utica-2 Time Series FC 2014_7_11 | ecosystem: Engineered > Industrial production > Chemical products > Input... | reverse complement strand
AACCGAACTGCCGCACAGGCAGCTTAGAAAGCCGATGACACCGATGATCGTAGCAATAACCGCCGAACTGCCGCACAGGCAGCTTAGAAACCATCATTAGGATGTAAAAGCATGCCAGTAAACCGAACTGCCGCACAGGCAGCTTAGAAATCAGGCTGTAAGCTACTGACATCTTCGCAAACCCGAACTGCCGCACAGGCAGCTTAGAAAATCATCGGCAACCACATCACCCACACATATTGCCGAACTGCCGCACAGGCAGCTTAGAAAACATCCTACCGCCCCGTTTGGCGCGGGTGTTGCCGAACTGCCGCACAGGCAGCTTAGAAATAACGCTAACAGACGAGCGTAATCAGGTTTTTCCGAACTGCCGCACAGGCAGCTTAGAAAATAACATTTTGCACAAACGCCGAACCGAAAACCCGAACTGCCGCACAGGCAGCTTAGAAAGTGCGCCGGCGGCATGAAAGTCCCTCTGTTTTCCGAACTGCCGCACAGGCAGCTTAGAAAACAAAGCCGGAAATTCATCACCGGCCACCAACCCGAACTGCCGCACAGGCAGCTTAGAAATGCACCACTACGGCGCAAGCGAGGCAGCAGCACCGAACTGCCGCACAGGCAGCTTAGAAACAAGGTGGCGCCTCACATGAGCGTAGCAGGCATCCGAACTGCCGCACAGGCAGCTTAGAAATCTGAGTGGGTAGGTAGTTTCGCACCCACAAACCGAACTGCCGCACAGGCAGCTTAGAAAACATGCGAGAAGACGGAATCAAAGATGTGTTTCCGAACTGCCGCACAGGCAGCTTAGAAAACACAGACGGCTCGAGATGATCTCTCTCTGTCCCGAACTGCCGCACAGGCAGCTTAGAAATTTATCTTTGTCGGCTCTGAGCGGAACGAACCCCGAACTGCCGCACAGGCAGCTTAGAAATTTTATCTTTGTCGGCTCCGAGCGCAACGAACCCGAACTGCCGCACAGGCAGCTTAGAAAATCATCCAGAGTGCCATATCGCAATGGCAAACCCGAACTGCCGCACAGGCAGCTTAGAAATCCGTGATTGCTTGCGCCTCATCGCTGTACACCCGAACTGCCGCACAGGCAGCTTAGAAATGTTGGTGAATGCGCAGTGATGATGCGCGTCCCCGAACTGCCGCACAGGCAGCTTAGAAACGTTGACGTATTTATGTCTTTCAAAGTATCGACCGAACTGCCGCACAGGCAGCTTAGAAACACTGTATAGCGCAACGGAAATAGACAGAGAGCCCGAACTGCCGCACAGGCAGCTTAGAAAATAACGCTGACCTACTTCAAGCGGCGCAGCTCCCGAACTGCCGCACAGGCAGCTTAGAAAGTGTTGTATTCGTTCCAAAAAGCAGATTGCTTCCGAACTGCCGCACAGGCAGCTTAGAAAGTTTGGTAGTGTGGGCACCGCTTTTGTGCCCACAACATCGGTAAAAAACAGCAAAACACCGCTATACAGGACACGAGCTAGCTCGCTTTTGATTCGGTGAGGCGGTTTTTGGGGTGTTCTCGGTGATATGGATTTGGTGGGCAAAAACCCTGCCCACCCTACTAAACTATAAATTCAACCCAATAAAAAAAGGGCTTGGAAATTATCCAAGCCCTGATCGGATGGTGGAGCTGGCGGGAATTGAACCCGCGTCCGAAAGTCCTCTACGGTGAGATCTACATACTTAGCCGTGTCATTTGGATTTAACCAAAGAACCCGCCGACGGGCAGGCTGGTTTTTGGCGAGTTACCTAAAAGTTTCGCTGAGAGTCAAGTAACCCGACCAACAGCTAGCTGATGAAAAATGACACTGCAGCGGTTTGACCCACCCGACCCATCAGCAGATCGTTGCAGTGTCTAGCGGCGATTAAGCGGCTAGAGCGTAAGTTTCGTCGTTTGCGACTATTTTTTTTCAGCGTTTTACGGGGTATCTGAAATCCCGGTATGCCCCCATCCGCTTTGCAACCCCCGTCGAAACCAAGTCAGCCCCGAAAACTGGATCATGCAAGCGCATGTGAAGAGGAGGATTATAGCCCTAACTTGGGCAACAAAGCCAGTAAATCAAGTGGTGCCGCAATCGAAAAATCCGCCTGCCACAAATCTGGTTGTTCATCTGCCGCAATATAACCATACCGCGCCAGCACCGTTTTCATTCCTGTAACCTGTCCGGCCTGAATATCCCGCTCCGCATCACCCACATACCAACACTGCTCCGTCGCACAACCCACCTGTGCAGCAGCATGACGCATCGGCGCAGGGTCGGGTTTGGGGACACCAACAGTATCACCACTCACCACCACCGCTGGCGGCACCACAAACCCTAATGCAGGCACTAAACGGTCGGTAAACCGCATCGGTTTATTGGTCACAATGCCCCATGCCAAGCCCTGCTCTGTCAAGGCCTCAATCAGTGGATTCACGCCATCAAATAACACCGTATCCACAGCAAAGTGTTCATCATACAAGTCTAAAAACCGTTGCCGCAGCGGTTCAAATGTGGCGTGGTCGCGGTCGATACCAAAACCCAACCGGATTAAACCGCGTGCACCGTGACTAGCAATAGGACGAATCGCGGCATGGGGTTGTGGTGGGAGATCGTGTTCGGCTAACAACGCATTCAACGCCCAACCCAAATCCAGCGCAGTGTCAGCCAAAGTGCCGTCGAGATCAAACAGCACCGCAGTTAAAGGCGCACTCATGCCGATAGTCCTTTTAACTGTCCCAAAAATAAGCGATACGCTGGGTTATCAGTTTCTTCAATATAGGGATAGCCGAGGTTTTCTAAGAAATGCTGGAAATCAGCCAATTCATTCTGTGGTACCTGCACCCCCACCAATACACGGCCATAATCCGTGCCGTGATTGCGGTAATGGAACAGGCTAATGTTCCAATCCGTACGCATGGCGGCTAAGAATTTCATCAATGCGCCGGGACGCTCGGGGAACTCAAAACGCAACACACGTTCATTCAACGCCGGTGCATGTCCCCCCACCAAATGCCGAATATGCAGTTTTGCCAGTTCGTTATCTGTTAAATCCAAAGCAGCAATACCACTGGCAGCCAACTCATTCAAAATCACATCGGTATCGGGGCGGTCTTCAATTTGCACCCCGACAAACACATGCGCTTGACTGGCATCACCATAACGATAGTTAAATTCGGTGATATTGCGGCGACCCACTAAAGAACAGAATTGCTTAAAGCTACCGGGACGCTCGGGAATAGACACGGCAAAAATCGCTTCGCGTTGTTCGCCCAACTCCGACCGTTCGGATACATGTCGCAAACGATCAAAGTTCATATTAGCGCCACAGGCCACTGCCACCAACGTTTGATTGGCCAACTGTTCACGCTCAACATAGGCTTTTAACCCAGCCAACGCGAGCGCACCAGCCGGTTCTAAAATCGAGCGCGTGTCTTCAAATACATCTTTGATTGCTGCACAAATCGCGTCGGTATCAACACGAATGATTTCATCTAATAAGTCACGACACAGGCGGAAAGTTTCTTCGCCAACCAGTTTCACCGCCGTCCCATCGGAAAACAAGCCAACATCTTTTAATTCAACACGGTGACCGGCTTCGATAGAACGCGCCATCGCATCAGAATCATAGGTTTGCACCCCAACCACACGGATCTCTGGTTTCAGCCGCTTGATATATGCCGCCACCCCAGCAGCCAATCCACCCCCACCAATCGCCACAAATACGGCATGAATTGGCCGTGTGTGTTGGCGCAAAATCTCCATAGCAATGGTACCTTGCCCCGCAATCACATCAGGATCATCGAAGGGTGGGATATAAGTTGCGCCGGTTTTACGGGTCAGTTCTACCGCATGTTGATAAGCGTCAGAGTAGGAATCACCATGCAACACCACCTTGCCACCGCGCCGACTGACAGCATCAATTTTAATCGCCGGTGTGGTCTGTGGCATAACAATCGTGGCTTCACAACCTAGCTTTTGAGCCGACAGCGCCACGCCTTGGGCATGGTTGCCAGCGCTGGCAGTAATCACCCCACGGGCTAACTCTTGGCTGCTGAGTTTGGCCATTTTGTTATAAGCGCCGCGAATTTTGAACGAGAATACGGGTTGGAGATCTTCACGTTTTAATAAAACGGTATTGCCAATGCGACGCGATAAATTAGGCGCAGGATCGAGCGGGGTTTCCGTTGCGACATCGTACACATGGGATGTCAGGATACGTTCAAGATAATCTGTGATCATGATAGTCAGCAAAAGAGGTGAACAAATTGTGCAGTTGCAACAAGCATAACAGGATTTTGTTGTTTCGATAGCCAAATAGCGGACGAAATTGCATCATGCGAGTTGTAAATTTTCATTAAAATTATCAAGATTAGTTAAAATGTCTCTTTTACAAGAAACTTGGTTTTGGGTGTGGATTATTGCAGCCCCCATCATCACGGTGATTGGTATGTTGGCGCGGTTAGCTCGACGCGAACCCCCACCTCGTTTGCCACCCACCACAAAACTATCCCCAACAGAAGAGGACGACTAAACTGGCGGCTTTGCGTGCCTGAGTTTGAGAAAGGATGACGATGTTTTTTCCACAACGCAGCTTTCCTGCCACCCGTTTTCGTCGGATGCGACGGGATGATTTTTCGCGCCGATTAATGCGTGAACACACGTTAACCAGCGATGACCTGATTTATCCGGTGTTTGTCTTAGAAGGACACGGGCGGCGTGAAGCAGTGAATTCGATGCCGGGGGTGTATCGGCAAAGTATCGATGAATTATTAAAAACAGCAGCCGAAGCAGTCGCCTTAGGCATTCCTGCCTTGGCTTTATTCCCTGTGATCGAATCGGGTAAGACCCCCGATGGTGATGAGGCATGGAACCCAGAGGGATTGGTACCGCGCACCGTGAAAGCCCTAAAACAGGCTTTTCCTCAGTTGGGTGTCATCACGGATGGCGCACTCGACCCTTATACCAGTCATGGTCAAGATGGCCCGATTGATGAAAATGGTTATGTCTTAAACGATAAAACCGTGTCAATTTTGATCAAACAAGCGTTGTGTCATGCCGAAGCAGGGGCAGATGTGATTGCCCCCTCGGACATGATGGACGGTCGAATTGGTGCGCTGCGTCATGCGCTGGAACAAGCTGGGCATATTCATGTGCGAATTTTGTCGTATGCCGCCAAATACGCCTCTGCTTTTTATGGCCCGTTCCGTGATGCAGTTGGCTCGGCAGGTAACCTCGGCAAAGCCGACAAAAAAACCTATCAGATGGATCCGGCTAACCTCAATGAAGCCTTGCATGAAATCGCTGCCGATTTGCAAGAAGGGGCGGATATGGTGATGGTGAAACCGGGGATGCCTTATTTAGATGTGATTCGGCGAGTCAAAGACGAATTTGCCGTACCGACTTACGCCTACCAAGTGTCAGGCGAATATGCGATGCTCAAAGCGGCGGCACAAAATGGTTGGCTAGACGAAGAAAAAGTGATGTTAGAAAGCCTGATGGCCTTTAAACGCGCTGGAGCAGATGGGATTTTGACCTATTTTGCCTTAGAAGCTGCACGCGCTTTACAAAGTCGAACCGCCTAAGGAAATCGAGGATGACTACCACCCACACCCGCCCACAATCGACCCAGTTGCTGATTTGGCAACGCTTAGCCAGTGTTGCGCTCTTGGTTTTGGTACTCGGACAGATGTTGGGTTGGTGGTCATCGACAGCGCTGCAACGGTTGGAATGGTTAAGCTATGACCTACGGGTGCAAGCCACCTTATCTGGTGCGAAAGATCCCTCGCTGGTCATTATTGATATTGATGAAAACAGTTTGAAAGAGGTCGGCCAATGGCCGTGGTCACGCGAGAGAGTGGCCGAGTTGGTGACTGCCTTATTTGAACGTGAACAGATCAGTTTGTTGGGCATGGACACCGTATTTGCCGAGGCAGAAGGCGATGTGTTAGCCCAACGTTGGCAACGTCATCAAACCCGCCATCCACAGTTAGCTAATATCCCCCCGCCGCCGTCGGGGGATGAAGTCTTCGCCGACACGCTCAAACGCTATCCAGTGGTGATGGGGTATTACTTTCAAGCCCGTAAAGCAGCGGGTGATCCCGATTCATCCGGTGGTTTGCCGTCACCGGTCCCCATGACCAATCCACCGGCACAGCTGCAACAGATTGCTTGGCCACAACCAGAACGCTACACCGGCAACCTCAACCTATTGCAGCAAGCCGCCGCTGGTGGCGGTTTCTTTGACAATCCGATGGTGGATGACGATGGTGTTTTTCGGCGAGTGCCTTTGTTACAACGCTGGCAGGAGGGTTGGTACCCTAGCCTACCCTTGGCAATGTTTCATCAATTACTCGGACAACCAGCCATCACCGCAGAGATTGTGCAGGGCGGTGGCCAAGCACAGTTAGAGGCCCTTGATGTTGGCGGCTTTCGGATTCCGGTCGATGGTCATGGCGCAGTGCTTGTACCGTACTTTGGTCAGCGTGGTCATTTTGACTATATCCCTGCGGCAGATGTCTTGGCTGGACGGGTCAAAGCAGGGCGATTAAATGGTGCAGTGGCAATTCTTGGTTCCTCTGCCCCCGGTTTGTTAGACCTACGGGCCACCCCAGTACAAAGCGTGTATCCCGGGCCAGAAATTAACCTGAGCGTATTGGCTGGCTTATTACAGCAAAACTTCCGATCTGCACCACCGTGGGTGTTTGGAGCAGAGTTTATGGCTTTACTCTCGCTGGGTCTGGTCATGACTTGGCTCTACCCAAAACTGTCCGCGCTGCCTTTATTTAGCGGTAGTTTGGTTTTATTGGCGGCGTGGGTTGGGGGCAATCTTTGGGCATGGCAACAGGGGTGGCTATTACCTGTTGCATCGGGTTTGGTGTTGCTAGTTGGGCTGATGCTGTTACATCTATTGTTTAACTTATGGCGAGAAAGTCGCGAGAAAAGCTGGGTGACACAGTGTTTTGGGCAATATGTCCCGCCTGAATTGGTAGAAGACATGATGGATAAACCAGAGGCGTTGGGTTTGGAAGGCGAAGAACGCGAACTGACGGTGTTATTTTCTGATGTACGTGGTTTCACCAGCTTCTCCGAGAAAATCCCACCGGCCCAGTTAACAACGGTGATGAACCGCCTGTTATCGCCACTCACCCGCGCCATTCACGATCATCGGGGCACGATTGATAAGTATATGGGGGATGCCATTATGGCGTTTTGGGGGGCGCCGCTGCGCGATACCGACCACGCCCGCCATGCCCTAGAAGGGGCATTTGCGATGCAAAAAGCCTTACATGACATCAATCGTGAGTTTACTGCCGAGGGTTTACCCGCGCTGGCGATGGGTATTGGTCTAAACAGTGGGCCGATGAACGTCGGCAACATGGGCTCAAACTTCCGGATGGCGTATACCGTATTGGGGGATAACGTCAATCTCGGGTCTCGGATCGAAGGCCTCACCAAACCCTATGGGGTATCAATTTTAGTCAGTGAAACCACTGCTGCTTTAGTCCCCGATTGGTCGTATCGACAAGTGGACAAAGTCCGCGTAAAAGGCCGCAGTCAACCGGTATGGATTTTAGAACCGCTTGGCCCTAGCAACAGTCTTACCGCCACACAGCAACAGCAACTACAGCAACACCAAGCTGCACTGCAGGCGTATCACCAAGGCCAATTTGCCGAAGCACAGCATATATTTGCTGCGTTGTACGAACAAGATAGCCATAACAAATTAGCCGCGATTTATCTGGAACGCGCACAACATTACTTATCCACTCCACCCGCAGCTGATTGGGATGGGGTTTGGACACACACTGAAAAATAAGCACATCAGGAGTTGACGTTGATTGACGAACAAGCTGCCCTGCAAGATTTATTGCAAAAAGGGATACGTTTACCACCCCAGCCAGACATTTTGCTCGAGCTGAATGAACGGATGCAGGATGGCAATTATGACGCGGCTTCGCTCGCCACTTTGATTGCACGGGATGCCGGTATTTCAGGCATGTTATTTAAAGTGGCAGCCAGCCCGCTTTTTTGTCGTGCCAGTGCACCTGATACCTTAGAGAAGGTTTTGGTGCGGCTAGGCCTCAAGCAAACGATTAACTTGGTGCGTGCTATCGCTATCTCGAATAAAGTACCTGCTGCCAGCCGTCTAGCATTTCACCGCTTTTGGACTCGTTCGCGAGAAATTGCACAATTAGCCGCGATTATTGCGGAAGATCGGGTAACGGTCTGTAATATTTTTCCCGATCAGGCATACATGACAGGGATTTTCTTGGAATGTGGTGTGCCGGTATTGATGCAACGCTTCCCTGACTACGCCAATGCACTCTTGGCAGAAGGTTTTGATCAACCTTCGGTGAAAGAGGAAGATAAGCGGTTTAATGTCGATCATTGCACGATTGGCTATTTAGTCGCTCGCCATTGGCGCTTGCCTAATTTCGTGGCGCAGGCCATTTTGCGTTATAACGAAGTGCCACATGAAGATTTAGGCGAAGTTCGTACCGTTGTCGCGATTTTGCAGTTAGCGATTCATTGCCATGCTGATATTCACCGCAGCAGTAATCCAACATGGGATACTGTTGGCGCGGACGCTTTAGATGAGCTTGGTTTACGACAAGCAGCGCTAACAGGTTATATGGCAGATATTCGAGAAGCGTTTTTGTTGAAGGGGATTTAAATAAAGAGGAGCCAGACTTGGCTCCTTTTTATTTTTTCAGTTTATTTATTGAAAATAGCGATACCTTGTACTTTTGTTACCTCATCTGTTTTTCTTAATTCGATCTTTGTTGCTAACACCTGAGCATCAACACCTAAAAAGCGACCTTTAATATTGCCTTTATTTAGAAATTCACTTACTCCTGTAGCAGAAGGTGCAAGGCTAACGTCTAAAGGGACACCTGAATTTTTTTGTAAATTAGCGAGGCTTTGATCAGCATTAATTAACTTATAATCAATACCAGCCATTGAAAAACTCAAATCTGCACTGACTTTCTGAGTGGTAAAATTAGCAGTAATCGTACCACCAGTTAAGTCACCACTATCTAATGATGATACAAGAGGCATTAGACTATATGTAGCACTTCCTGCTGTGGGCAAATTAGTTGTTAAAGGTAAAGTCGTATTTATCACATAGAGATTATCTGATAGATCCGTCCAACCAGAAACTCTAGATGAATCAGTTGTATATCCAAGAGATGATCCCTCCCAAATACCCCAAGAAATATTATGAGTAATTGTATCCGTACCACTACCACTTACAACTGTAGTTGAACGATAAGAGGCAGGTATCGCGTGTAGAAGAGGGGTATCCTCTTTTGTTGCATAATAACGCTTACTTCCTTCAATATCATCAAACCTAATTTTATAATCTGGTTTATCCAGCTCAAGTACAGCATTTTTATAAGGATCAGGTAATCGATAAAACAATCCAGAACCATATAATAATTCTCCCGAGTTATGGGAGAGTTTTAACATGGTTGCCAGACCGTCAATTTCTGTCATCACTGCATCAGGATCTCCAATTTTTCCTGCATAAATTGAGTGTCCAGATGCATTAAAGTCAGAACCAGAGTAACTCATTGATACAGTTGGATAGTCATTACTGATGTCTGTCAAAGACACATTAGCAAATGAGAAAGTACCAGCGTAACCTGTTACTGACGGTGCATTGTCCACTGAAATTGCACCAGAAATTTGTTGAGAGGCATAGTTGATGCCCAACCACGAATCTGGACTAATTTGTGACTTCCACACACCGTCTTGATATAACTTACCTCCCGCACGCAAAAAGTAGCTTCTCTCTCCGGATGTAGGAATATTACCAGTCCCTAAAAAAACAAGATTAGAGGTAATAAAATGATTTCTACTGTCTATCGAGCCTAAACCGTAGTAGGTATTTTGCATTAAGTCGCCTGCATCATAATAACCCCATGCAATTTTGTATTTTTGACCATCTACGCCACCTAACATGATTTCACCAGCCTCTTTTATTTTGCTGGTATTACCCCAAAGGTCATCACTAGGAGAAGGCAAGCTAGTTTGGCTATTCTTGGTTTTATCTAAATCGTAAACATAATAAGAGTCACTCTGTCTATTAAATGAGAATGTCCCATAAGCTTCAAAACTAGGAGTAGCGTTAAATTTAAATGACAATGCTAGTGCGTCTGGTGAGCTTCCTCCTGTCACCATACTCCCTTTAATATTAAAATCAGCAAACACTGAATCAGGGAACTCGATATATGGAGCATCCCAACCTGCTCCATATAGATCCTGCAAAGAGGAAGAGAAACTTACCTTTCTGCTTTCACCATTGAAAGACAAGTTAATCCCTGATGCAACAGTGAACAGAGGAGAGGAAAAATCAACATAAATTTTTGAGGAGTTTGCAATAGAAAATTGGGTTGAATCGGTTTTCGTAAAGACAATTGAAGCAGGATTAACCTGAAAGGCTCTAACACCTAACCCTCTTATATTAGAATCTGTGTTGGCGGCTGTAAATGTTGCTACAGGCAAAATCTTTTCGGCAATAATATAGTGATAATTTCCAGCATTACCTGCCGCAGCCGATGTAATATATTCTCCCCCTCGGTAATATCCCCAATAAATTTTATTTGTTGTATCTGACCCTATCCCGTAAGCTTGTTTATCTGCCAATGGTTCAAATACCGCAGTATCGGCAGCAGTTTTACCAGGAATACTCGTCAAAACAGGCTTATTATCCTGAAGCTTAAAAGTTGGCATCCCAATATCAACACCGGGTTGACTGACACTGGATGAAGTAGGCAATGGCTCTCCTTCACCATTTTCACCATTCGACAGGGGACGAACTCGACCCGCCATCGGTGCGACTGCAGTCCCTGCAGGTCCAGTAATTGACATCACCCCGCTATCGCCGTTTAAGACTGGGAGAGGTGTGGGTGTAGGAACTGGTGTTGGTGTGGGTGTTGGAACCGGAGTGGGTACAGGCACCGGAGTGGGTTCTGGTGTAGGAACTGGTGTTGGCACAGGCACCGGAGTGGGTTCTGGCTTAGGAACTGGTGTGGGTACAGGCACCGGAGTGGGTTCTGGCTTAGGAACAGGCGTTGGTACAGGTACCGGAGTCGGTTCTGGTGTGGGAACAGGCGTTGGTACAGGCACCGGAGTGGGTTGTGGTATAGGGGCTGGTGCAGGCGGGTTGGTGTTGGGTAACCGTCCTAACTGCTCTGTAGTACGGCTTTCCTGTGTCGCACCGGTCAAGATAGATTGTGGCCCCCCGTCCTGACCAAACTGGTCACCCGATCTAGGTGTATTTCCCTGATCGGGTTGGGGTGCCGGTGGTAAATCTGACGGAGGGTTGGTTGCGGATGAACCACTGTCACCGCTACCACCACCGGAGCCACCGCCACTCACACCCCCTTGATTATGACTGCTGCTTTGTTGATTGGCGTTCGCTGGCACTGTTTGATCTGAATTCTCAAACAGACGAATAAACTGCGGTGCCAGTTGTGGCACACTCTTGGCATCAGGTACATACACTACATCCCCCGCTACCATCGGCAAACTACCGCCCCCCGAGGTCAATTCAGCACGACCTGTCGTCACCAAGGCATAAGTACCCGGTGCCACATCTGGCAATTCAGGCAACCCTTCTGGTGGGACGTAAATCAAACCAATCACAGTGCCACGAATCCCCATCGTCGCCACTGGTGTGCTAAACGTCACATTAGCAGGCACTCGCTTACCCACCGCGCCGGTAATGGCACGCAAACTGCCTTTTAATAAAGTGGAAGCTTGCTTTTCCGTGTTGGGGTTGTTGGGATTTTCTTTATAGTCATCAATGCGGTATTCCGTCCCGGGTCGTAACGCCACCAAGGTACCATCAGTAAATTTCACTTGTGCCGAGCCAGCTGCACCCGTCCGCACCAACTCTTTGGTAAACAGTTGTGCACCACGTGCAGCAGGACGTTCTTTATTTTTAACGTCAATAATTTTGACTTCGCCATGCACAAACAACAGATTTGCCGCAGGATCATTAGCGGCAAGGGCCATACCACTTGAGAGTGCCAGCAACAAACAACCAGACAATAAACGTAAGCTATGACCCGAACGGCCACGCAGAGGAACCAAGGAAAGGGCAAGGGCGGTATTCATCAGGTAATCTCTTTACATCAAAAGAAGAAGGTGCTGGACAACTGCATCAAGTTTTGACGATAGGTATAAAAATCGAGGTTAGAGGTTTGGTGGCGACTTTGGCCACGCAGCGCCCAATGCCAAGTGGGTGTGGCATACCATGTCCAGTTCGCACCATATTCAAAGACGGTATCGCGGCGAGAAATATCACTTCGGCTTTTGTTATAGAGCGTGCCAGCAAGATAATCACGGTCGTGTCGGACATCGGCAACATGAAAATCCAAACCGAAACGGTGTTGTTGGGTCAATTGATGTTCAAAACTGACATTGGCACGAACGCGGAACGTGTCACCGTTAATCCGTTTTGCCTCAGCCAATTCTTTTTCTGTTTCTAGGCTAGCTTCCCACACCGTGCCACTGGTGGGACGATAACGAACCCCCAACATCCCCCACGGTGCACGATAGCTATTGACGCTTTCTTCAAAATCAAAATCACGCACGCCTACTTCGCTGTACCATGACCACTTATCATCTAGCCCTTGCTGCCAGCGAACCGCCAAGCCCTGATGCGTCCGATAACTTTCACCATCCAACCATAATTGACTCGCTTCAACGGCAAAACGCAAACTGCGTTCAGCGGAAAACTCTGCGTTATATTCACCCCGCACTTGCACGATATCCATATCGTATTGCTTGGCAAATTCGTCTTGGTTACGCCGTGCCAACGCCGACACACTGGCGGACATCCAATCACCATTCTTCAGCGGAAATTTTTGCCAATAGGCAAAACGGGCATTGGCAAAGTTGCTACCACTTGGGGCAAGCGGAATCGGCAAGTTAAAGACTGGAAGCAGTAAAGTTGTGGCTGGATAGCTACTGACATTGCTGTCATACCCAACGTCTAGCCCCACCATCACCACCCGTGTCTCAAATTTCTTCCCTTCTCGGCGCTGGTCAATAATCTTGCGATACTGAGCCAAGGCTTCGCGAGCAGCGGGAGGCGGATTGAGCTTTTCAACTTGTTTAATTTCATGTTCGGCCAGCGAATCCATATTCTGTTGCAAATAAGCTGGGATCAACTCCATCCTTGCACCAGCATGGTTAGGGTTTTTATCAATCACCCGCTCTAATGCAAAAATTGCATTGGCGTAATCCGCATCGCGTAGATATGCCACACCTAGCCAATAATCAAAATCAGGATCGCCGGCAAACTGAGCTTCTGCACTCTTTAAGCGGGAAATCGCTGATTTATACTCACCACTCTTAATCTCTTCCATTGCCGAGTTTAAACGATCGTTTAGATTTTCTGCCGTAGCTATCGGTACATGGCTGAACAGTAACAGAGCGGCACAGAGGCAAGATAAACGGCTTCGCATAGCAATCGATTCCAAAAGAAAACAAGAAAGAGAAATTAAGCAGAGGTTTTATTCAGCATCATTTCCATCCCATGATGCAATAAGGTATAGCCATTTTCTGGAAAATAATCCTGTAGTTGTTGCGTGATTTCCTCAGTTTGTGAGGGCTTTAAATGAGAAATCCACAACGGGCAAGGATGTTGCATTTTTTCATGTAAATGAAATAATGATTTTGGGGTAATGTGTTTTGATAGATGCGCTAAATCGGCCAAGCGATCAGGAAAGGCACATTCAATCATTAAAGCATCCAAACGGCCTAACCCATTTAGGGTGTTGAGCAAATTGGTATTTGCTGTGGTATCACCTGTAAATGCAAACCGCACGCCATCCGCCTCCACCAACCACCCACAACATGGCACAACATGCTCAACCAAAAAGGGGGTTAACCTCAGTTCTTCGGCTGCTAGAGGATGAGGATACGTCACGGGATGCAGTTTCAATACCGGATGTTCGGCATTAGGCAGCACAGTAAAGTCGGGCCACACCGACCAATTAAAGATATGCGTCTTTAAAACAGAAATGACTTCAGGTAAAGCAAACACTTCAATCGGTTTTTGCAAAAACTCATAACAGACATCAATCAATAATGGCAAAAATGCAATATGATCTAAATGTGCATGAGTTAAAAATACTCTTTGAATTTTTCTCAATTCTTCATTGGGCAAATTACCTAAACCACTTCCAGCATCGATTAGTGTATGGTCATTGATACGTAGGCAGGTGGTGTATAGTCCTTTCCCAATCCCTCCACTGGCGCCAAGTATTTCAATTTTCATCATTATTCCTGATATTGTTTCTGCCACAACGCCTGTAAACCGGGTAAATTATTTAAATCCACCTCATCAATTTGTTCTGGTTGCAAATATTTCTCAGCGTAGTGTAAGTACACTTTCTCGCCGACAAACACAGCAAATAACTCTGGATCAAGATGTTGGTCTTCTACCATGCGGCCCATGATGGTCAATGCCATCGACAGCGGCATCGGCTTTTTATAGGGTCGCTCATGGGCGGTCAGTGCTTCAAAGACATCCGCAATCCCCATAATGCGTGCAGGCACCGACATCTGTTCTCGGGTCAACCCACGGGGATAGCCTCGACCATCCATTCTTTCATGGTGACCACACGCATATTCCGGAACACGACGCAGATGTTTTGGGAAGGGGAGCTGTTCGAGCATACTGATCGTCATCACCATATGCCCTTCCATGATTTTTCTTTCCTCAGCATTCAATGTCCCTTTGCGAATACTGAGATTCATCAATTCATCTTCGGTCAACGCGGTCAGACAATCACCCGCCATATTGACCCAAGAACGCGCAGCAATTTCTTGAAGACGGGCTAAATCTTCGTCACGCATAAACTCACCGCCCTTGTTGCTGCGTTGCAAGAAAGCAAAATCAGCGGCCAACTGCGCCAGCTCATGTTGTAACGATGCATCCTCAGGCAAAGCCAAGCCCTGTTGTGCCGCCGTGACACAGCGTTGCAAATGTGCGATGTGTAAATCACGGCGTAAAATCTCAATACGCAATGCCACCATATCAATACGATCGATAAACGCTTCTAATTTGGTGGATTTTTCCATCACGTGATGAGGCGTGGTGACTTTGCCACAATCATGTAACCAAGCAGCAGTCGTCAGTTCGTAACGATCGGCTTCCTGTAGCGAAAAATCAGCCAACCCGGGCAAATCAGACTGGCTGGCGGCTTCGGCAAGCATCAGTGTTGCTTCGGGGACACGGCGGCAATGGGCACCGGTGTGCGGTGATTTTGCGTCAATCGCACTGGCAATCACCTGCACAAAGCTATCAAATAAATTGCGTAACTCAGCAATTAAGCGTTGATTGGTCAGCGCAATGGCAGCTTGCGAAGCCAAAGACTCAGCAATCTCTTGGTCGGTGTTATCAAAAGCAATCGCTTTACCGGTTTCATCCAATTTGTTAATCAGCTGCAAGACGGCCATCGTCTCACCTTCATGATTACGCAGTGGAATGGCTAAAAAAGAGCACGAACGGTAGCCAGTACGCTGGTCGAATGCCTTGGTTCCAGCAAAGTCAAATCCCTGTTCGGTATAGGCATCGCGCACATTCACCGTTTTATCATGCAGCACCGCATACGCCACCACCATCTTTTCATTCGGCGTGCCATCGGCTTGATACAGCGGTAACACCGGAAAACGATTCCCCACCGGTTCGCCGGTACCGCCCAAATGGATATTCAAGCTATCGTTCTGCACAATAGCAAAGTGCAAAGCTTTGGCTTCAGGTTCGTACAGATAAAACGTCCCTGCATCTGCCCCCGTTAAATCGCGAGCACTGTTTAAGATCATTTCTAGTAAACGGGCTTGATCGCGCTCTGCCGATAGCGCAATACCAATCGCGTTCAAACGCCGAATGCGCTCAATATCGCGCACAGAAGAGGTCACCTCAGTCATACCTAGCTTTCTCAATATCGGGATAGCAAGCGGATACCGTCCCATCTCTAACAGAGGTGAGCCAATTCCATGCCAAATTGTACGTATTTCTGTTCGAGAATCAGTATTTTTTTAACTTAACGTCTTAGAGAAATTTTTTGTCATCAAAATTTAACCGTAGTGACTAAAAAAACCTATTGCAACTATTTTTAGCATCATTTGTCTTTTTATTGATTAAGGTAAAAATTTTGCTGCTTTGTTTGTGATATTATTGATATTTTTAATTTTCATAGAATAGAGCTTCATCAGCTATGCAAAATATCCGGATAGGACTTCGTCTGAGTTTTGCCTTTGGCATTATGATTTTCTTCGTGGTGGTCATGTTGTTGGTGCAACTGACTGGCGTTTCTGCCCTGCGTAATCACCTGAACAGTGTGGCAAAAGACCAAAATCGCATGGTCGAAGCCGTGACTGCGCTGACCTATAACTTACAGATGCAGCGCACTTTGTATCGTGACACAGTGATGTATCCCGATGTGGCAACGAAACAAAAAGCCGTTGAAAAAATGCGTCATACGCGGGCCGAGTACGACAAGATTCTGCAAAGCATCACTGAACATTGGCAAAGTTATCCCCCCGGCCCCGAAGAAAAACAGCTATTAGAAAAAGCTGCAGCACAGCGCGTAATATCTGAACCTGTCATCGACAAAATGATGCGGTTTGGGGTGGCTGGGGATGTTGAGGCGGCGATTCGAGTGATGAATGAAGAGCTTATCCCTGCGGTACGCCCTTGGCGAGAAAGCCTTGAGGCTCTCATTAAAGCAGAACAAAACCGTATTGAAAATGAATTGGCTACAGCAGAAGCCACCTATTACAGCGCCCTGTATTGGGGAATAGGTACAGGCTCGTTGCTGTTGATTTTGGCTGTGGTCGCTGGCAGCTTGATCACACGCAGCATCACCCAACCAATGAAAAATATGGTGCATTCAGTGAAAGCCGTGGCACAAGGTGATTTAACAGTAACCTTGCCAACTGCAGGCCGCGATGAGACGGGTCAAGTCGTTTCCGCCATGCAAGAAATGACACATCATCTTTGTAGCAGTGTTCGTAGCGTGCAAGGGGGCGTTGACCAACTAGAACAGTTGGCCAGCTGTCTCTCTGATATGGCTAACCAGCTGTTGCAATCGGCGCGTGACCAATCGCGGGCATCAACTGAATCGGCCTCGGCGATTGAAGAATTGTCAGTCAGTGTTGGCACTGTCGCCGGCACCAGTCAACAAATGTATTACAGTGCCGAACAAGCGGTTGAAGTGGCGCGTGAAGGTAAACAGCAACTGAGTTTACTGACGCAAGAAGTCAACAGTATTGAACACATCGTGCAGCATATCGCTGGCTTGGTGCATGGCTTCCTTGAGATGAGCAACCAAATCACCAGCATGACCAGCGAAGTACGCGACATTGCCGATCAAACCAATCTCTTAGCATTAAATGCAGCAATTGAAGCCGCACGAGCCGGTGAACAAGGGCGCGGTTTTGCTGTGGTGGCGGATGAAGTGCGTAAACTCGCTGAAAAATCGGCAGAATCGGCCAATCAAATTGATCGCGTCACTCGCATGTTGAGTCAGCAATCACAATCGTTGGAAGACTCAATTCAACAAGGTCTCACCACCTTAGACAACAGCCGTCAGGTGGCAGCAGGGGTCAACCAAGGGATTGAGCATACCGAACACACTACCGTTGTAAGCTGCCAACAAGCGGCGAGCATTGCCGATTCGGTCAAAGAACAACAAGCCGCCAGCCATGCCTTAGCACAAAATATGGAAGCGGTGGCTGCGGCAGCAGGGCACAATGCCGTGGTGGCGGAACAGCTTTCTGCCCAAGTGCAAACCCTATTGCAATTGGCTCATGTCTTAACACAAGGTATCCGGCACTTTCGGGTATGAGGCATAATGACTCACCCCGCTTGAAACAAGCGGGTTCGATTTACTCAAACAGGACACATTCATGGCCATTACAGTCAACGGTGTTGAAATCACCGACGCGATGATCGCTGCGGAAACAGAAAACCACGGCTACGCCCCCAACCCGCGCGAAGCGGCAATTCAACAACTGATTCTGCATCAACTGTTATTGCAACAAGCGCGTGCCAAAGGCTTGACCCAAGAAGAAGAAAACTTGGCCATTGCAAGCTTGCTCGACCAAGAATTGCAATTTACCCCATTGGATGAAGCCGCATGTTTGGCTTTCTATGAAGGCAACTCGCACCACTTCCAACAAGGTGAAAACGCTGTCGCCAGCCATATTTTGTTCGCTCGCCAAAATGGTGACGAACTGGCCGACTCGTTACAAAAAGCCAAAGCCGAGGGCATCTTGGCCGAAGCCCAAACAAACCCAGCCCGTTTTGCCGATTTAGCACGCGAACATTCGGCATGTCCTTCCGGTAAAGAAGGCGGTAGTTTGGGTCAGTTTGGCCGTGGTCAAATGGTGCCACCGTTTGAAGAAGCGGTTTTCAGCACCGATGCAGGCGAAATCGCTCCATACTTGGTAGAAACCCAGTTTGGTTGGCATATTGTGCAAGTCAATGATCGTCAAACCGGCGGTTTAGTCCCATTTGAAGCGGTGAAAGAAGAACTGCGTCAACACCTCAATGAGGCCGCAGGTCGTCAAGCCATGCACCAATACCTCAGCGGTTTGGTACAAGCCGCAACCATTGAAGGCTATCAAATGCCAGCCTAAGCCTTAGGCCAAGTCCACTGCTGTTCTAGTTGCCGTAGTTAAATACCAGATGAGCAGCAGTGGCACACATAATCACACCAATCAAACTGTCTAATACGCGCCAGCTCATCGGTTTAGCAAACAACGGCCCCAAACGACTGGCAAACGCGCCTAACAAAATAAACCACAGGCTTGACGCAGTAATACAGCCCAGCCAATACGACCACCGCGCCGCATCATCAAATCGCGCCGACACACTGCCCATCAGAATGACGGTATCCAAATAGACATAGGGATTGAGCAAGGTAAAGGCCAACGCCGCCAACACAGCTTGTCTTAACGTCGCTGCCGTGGCGGTTTGTGTGGTATCAAATTGTGGTGGCCGCCATGCGGCTTTAAAAGCACGCAAACCATACGCCAGTAAAAAAGCGGCTCCACCCCATGTGGCAATCGAGATAAATGCCGGCCAATTTGCAATCCATTGCCCCAACCCTGCCACACCCAGCGAAATCAACGCGATATCACATAAGACACATACTGTCACGATAGCCAAGGTTTGTTGTCGGGCAATCCCTTGTTTAAGCACAAAAGCATTCTGTGGGCCAATGCCAACAATTAAGCCAGCAGCAACAGAAAAACCAGATAAATAGACAGAAAGCTGTAACATAGACTCGGCCATTTAGCAGAAAAAAAGAGAAAGCTATGGTCGATAATGCCATTGAGCCAAATACTATGCTAGTCATTTACTTTTTTAAGAGCATAGATCACTGTTTTTCTGTCATTCGCTATAGAACCATTGGTATGGCGCTTAGAGCAAAAATTCCCTTCTTAGGTCACGGTTTTTGTTTACCATCTGTCTTTTCTTGTATTGGCATCATAAGGATAGTTTGTGTCAACTTTGCACCCCCACACGCTGGCCATTCGCGCTGGCCGACAAATCAGCGAATTTAATGAACATAGTCCCGCGCTCTATCTCACTTCGAGCTTTCTCACCGAGTCGGCTGACGAGGCAATGCGTCTATTCAGTGGTGAATTAAGTGGTAACACCTATTCTCGTTTTACCAACCCCACTGTCAGCATGTTCCAAGAACGCCTAGCCGCGTTGGAAGGCGGCGAACGGGCGATTGCGACAGCCAGCGGCATGGCAGCCATTTATGCCCTGATTTTTTCCTTATTAAAAGCAGGCGATCATATCGTGGCTTCGCAAAGCCTATTTGGTGCTACCCTGCAGATGTTCAGCAATTTATTGCCGAAATTTGGTATTGAAGTCAGTTTTGTGCCGTTAACCGATTTGTCCGCTTGGCGAGCAGCCATCAAAGACAATACCAAGCTATTTTTTGTTGAAACCCCTTCTAACCCCCTGACAGAAATTGCCGATTTAGCGGGTTTGGCCGCCATTGCCCATCAGCATGGCGCATGGTTAGCAGTCGATAATTGTTTCTGCTCACCCGCCCTACAACGTCCGATTGAACATGGCGCTGATTTTGTCGTGCATTCCGCCACCAAATTCCTTGATGGTCATGGCCGTGTGTTGGGCGGCGCGGTAGTGGGGCCCGATGCCCTGATTGAACAAATCTACCTTTATGTGCGAACCGCTGGCCCTACGCTATCGGCCTTTAATGCTTGGGTATTGTTATCAGGCTTAGAAACCTTATTTGTGCGAGTGGAAAAACAAGCGGCGAATGCCCTTGCCCTTGCCCAATGGTTAGAAACCCATCCGATGATTAGCCGTGTTTACTACCCCGGCCTTGCCAGCCACCCACAACATGAACTGGCCATGCGACAACAAAGCGCTGGCGGTGCCATCGTGTCGTTTGAAGTTAAAGGGGGACGTGATGCGGCATGGCGAGTGGTGGATAATGTTAGTCTCATCTCACGGACGGGCAATTTGGGTGATGTGAAGTCAACCATCACCCACCCAGCCACCACCACCCACGGCCGTTTAACCCCCGAAGCCCGTGCAAAAGCAGGGATTGGTGAAGGATTGTTGCGTATCTCAGTGGGATTGGAACACGTCAATGATCTCATCCAAGATTTAACGCACAGCCTAGCAACGGAGGCGTAATGCGGCGGCGGCTAAGAATTATCGCCAATGGCAAAGCAGCCAGCGACCCAGCGCTACGTGAAGCCGTTTACAGCCTGCGCCATACAGGTGTCGAACTCGAAATGCGCGTGACGTGGGAAGGGGGCGATGCGGTACGTTTTGCCGGCGAGGCGGTGCGCGAGGGCGTAGATACGGTGATTGCTGCCGGTGGCGATGGCACGATTAACGAAGTAGTCACGGGTATGTTAGTCGCGCCGGTCGAACGGTTGCCATCGCTGGGTATTTTACCGATGGGCACCGCTAACGATTTTGCTACCGCCTGCGGCTTGCCATTAGACATCTTACCCGCCCTGCAACTGGTTTGTACCCTGCCGCCCACTTGGATTGATGTCGGCCAAGTCGGTGGCCGTTTTTTTATCAATATGGCGACCGGCGGTTTTGGCACGCAAATTACAGTCGATACCCCCGCCGAAAGCAAACGTGCCCTTGGTGGCTTAGCCTATTTACTCACCGGTTTATCTCGTTTTAGCGGCATTGCGGCTGAAACAGGGCATTTTAATGGCCCGGGATTTCATTGGGATGGTGATTTTTTGGTATTGGCAGTCGGTAATGGTCGGATGGCCGGTGGCGGTCATCCTTTATGTCCTGATGCCTGTCTTAATGATGGGCTATTAGATGTCCATATTTTGCCGAATGCCGATGCAGGCAGTGCTTTGTGGACGTCATTAGTCGATGGCGTCGAGGCAGTCGCACGCGAAGTGTTTGTCTCAGTTCGTACCCCCACGCTAGAAGTCAGCGTCCCCGCTGGTTTAGCAATCAATTTAGATGGCGAACCACTACAAGGCAGCCATTTCCGCTTCGAGGTCAGGCGTTCGGCATTAGCTGTCCATCTTCCTTTGGATTGTCCTATGCTATTGCGCTAAGTGACAGAACATTGTTGCAGAGCAATGGTGTTATCGAGGCTGCTGCGGTATGATTCGCCGATTCTGGGTTTACCAAATGTGGGCTGTTCTATTGAATCGCCCACGTATAAGGTAGGCACTTCGGCAAATTTCATTGCCTCTATCACTTCACCAATGGCGACTTGTCTTTGCGGAGCAGCAAATTGACAGTCGAGCCATCCTCTCGTGACCGAGAGACGTTTTTCGGGGAAAAGGATGAAAACCACATTTCTCGATTTTGAGCAGCCCATTGCAGAGCTGGAAAACAAGATCGAAGAACTGCGCTTTGTGCAAGATGACTCAGTGCTCGATATTTCTGAAGAAATTGCTCGGTTACAGAAGAAAAGCCAAGAGCTGACTAAAACAGTCTACGCCAAACTGTCACCCTGGCAAATTTCACAAGTGGCACGCCACCCACAGCGGCCCTATAGCCTAGACTATATCAATAGTATCTTTAGCGATTTCCAAGAATTACACGGCGACCGTGCCTTTGCTGACGATCCAGCGATTGTCGGCGGTTTGGCACGTTTTAATGGCCAATCGGTGGTGGTAATCGGTCATCAAAAAGGCCGCGATACCAAAGAGAAAATTCTGCGTAACTTTGGTATGCCACGACCAGAAGGCTATCGTAAAGCCTTACGCCTGATGCGTTTAGCCGAAAAATTTGGCCTGCCGATTATCACTTTTATCGATACCCCGGGCGCTTATCCTGGCATTGGTGCTGAAGAACGCGGTCAGTCCGAAGCCATTGGCCGCAATTTGTACGAAATGACCCGCTTACGCGTACCCATTTTGTGTACTGTGATTGGCGAAGGGGGCTCGGGCGGTGCCTTGGCGATTGCGGTAGGCGATCAAATCAATATGCTGCAATACTCGATTTATTCGGTGATTTCTCCTGAAGGCTGCGCCTCGATTTTGTGGAAAAGTGCGGAAAAAGCTTCCGAAGCCGCCGAAACCCTCGGCATTACCGCCAGCCGCCTGAAGACTTTGGGTTTGATCGATAAGGTGATTCCAGAACCTGTCGGTGGCGCACATCGTGATACCCATCAAATGATGCAACAGATGAAACGCACCATCGCAGAAAGCCTGCGCCAGCTGCAAGGGCAAAGTATCGATCAGATGTTAGATGCCCGTTTTGAACGTCTGATGGCCTATGGTCGTTTCAAAGAAGCCGATACTGTTTGATTGGCCTATTGGCCTAGCTGCCTGTTCAATCGAGGCTGCCCTCAGTGGTGGCCTCGATTCCGTTGTGCTATTGCATCGCCTCGTTGCCCTGCGACAACAGGGCGCCCCCCTGACCCTAAGTGCACTGCACGTCCATCACGGTTTACAAGCGGTGGCCGATCAATGGGTCGATTTTTGTCAACAACTGTGTGCCAGATGGCAAGTGCCATTGCGAGTTGAGTATGTCCGAGTCTCAACGCAAGGC
>Ga0079301_1000329_pt1 | contig 23068 bp, 14 predicted proteins | sample Wag4_2014_7_11_3_FD_74797 | JGI IMG/M metagenome (GOLD analysis project Ga0079301, IMG submission 74797) | Fresh water mixed with fracking chemicals microbial communities from Ohio, USA - Utica-2 Time Series FC 2014_7_11 | ecosystem: Engineered > Industrial production > Chemical products > Input... | reverse complement strand
ACTCCGTACGGCAAGAAGCGTTTCGAGGAGCGCGATGGCGACCTGTACCAACGCTCGATGATCTACCCCGAGGTCGAGTGGTTGGTGAAGCAGGTTGCCGACACGCTCGATCCGCAGCATCCTTCGTTCAACAAGAAGGCTTCGGATGCGAAGTCGGGCGTGTGCAAGGAGGCTCATGGTCCCAAGAAGATGGAGTGCCATACCTGCCACACTTCGTGGATGACGTCGTGCTTCGGTTGTCACTTGCCGCAAGAAGCCAATGTGAAGAGCGAAGTGCGGCACTTCGAGGGCGGTACGCGGCGCAATCACGCCAGCTACAACCCGCAGGTGGCGCGTGATGATGTGTTCATGCTCGGCATCCAGGGTGACATCAAGGGCAACCGCATGGCCCCGGTGCGTTCGTCCTCGGCGGTCATGCTCTCGTCGAAGGACGGACAGCGTCAAACGACCTATGGTCAACAGATGCCTGTCGCTGCCAACGGCATGTCCTCGCAGTGTTTCAACACGCACTTTGCGCACACGGTTCGCACGACCGAGACGAAGACCTGCGTCGACTGTCACCCGTCAGCTGAGGGTGACAACAACGCCTGGCTGGCACAGACGTATCTCCTTGGTACGGGTGCCGTGAACTTCGTCGGCATGCATGCTTGGGTTGGACAAGAGGACGGCGTTGAAGCCGTGCGTGTCACCGAAGCTGATGAGCCGCAGGCTGTGATTGGCTCGCGCTTGCACGAGTTGTCGTACCCTGAAGCTCATGCCAGCTTTGTTGCCGCGGAACGGCAGCTCGCAACTGCAGAGCACCATGGCGGCGGTCAGATCATGAGCCTGCAGTTGCGGGGTGAGTACCTCTACACCGCCGGCAGTGATGGGTTCCGCGTCTACGATGTGGCCAACATCTTCAACAAGGGCTTCTCCGAGAAGGTGGTCACTGCGCCGGTCTCGCCGCTAGGTCAGGACACGCATGTGGACTTGCCCGCGGCGGCAGCGGTGGTCTTGCCGATCAACAACTCGATCAGCATGTCGCGCGCATGGCGCCCGGAAAACTTGGAACAAGGCTACGAGTATGCGGGGCGCATGCAGAACCTGCATGAGAGCTATCGCTACGCCTATGTCGCGGATCGCGAGGAGGGCTTGGTGTTGGTCGATGTGGAGCCGCTCAACGATGGCAACCCGTCGAACAACTTCCTCGAGCGCGGCACGACCTTCAATCCGAACGGCTTGTTGCGTGGGGCACGCAACTTGGCCATCGCCGGCACAACCGTCTACATCTGCTGTGATGCAGGTGTGGTGGCAGTGGATGTTGCCGATCCGTGCGCTCCCAAGGTGCTCGCCGTTGTAGGTGCGCCGTTCGTGCAGCAGCCGCGCGCCATCAGCATCCAGTTCCGCTACGCGTTCGTCGTAGACGAGCGGGGTCTGGCGGTGCTCGATGTGACTTGGCCCGAGAAGATGAAGGCTGTCGAGTCGGCACGCGTGGAGCTGGCCGACGCCCGCGGCCTCTATGTGGCGCGTACCTGGGCGTATGTGGCTGCGGGCAAGCAAGGTCTGGCGATCGTGGACATCGAGCGTCCTGAGCGGCCCGCACTGGACCAGCTCTGGAATGCTGACGGTGCGCTCACGGATCTGAATGCGGTCGTCTGCGGCATGACGAACGACAGTTTGTATGCCTATCTGGCTGACGGAGTGAATGGCCTGCGCGTGGCTTCGATGGTGACGCCCGAGGACGGCGGACGCAGCGCCTACGGCTTCTCGCCGCAACCCAAGCCGCAGCTCTTGGCGACGCGCAAGACGGCTTCGCCCGCGTTGGCCTTGTCACGCGGACTTGACCGCGACCGTGCAGTCGATGAATCAGGTCATCAAGTGGCTGTCTTTGGTCGATTGGGTGGGCGTCCACTCAATTTGACAGAGATGCGGCGCCTCTACTTGAATCGCGCGGGCGATGAAGTGGTTACCTACAAGGGCCCCGAGCCGCGTGCGGCTGTTCAACAGTCGCAACCTCAGGCGGGTGGGCCTGGAACTGCGGCGCCCAGTGCTGACTCCAGTTCGGATGCGGAGCGCCGCTGAGCCATGACCATGGAATTGATCATCCAAGAATCTGGCAAGCCCGCCCGGCGTGTAGAGGCGGTGGCGGGCTTGAGCTTCGGGCGTGCAAGCTCCAATAGTTGCGTGCTGGACGATGACTCAGCTTCGTCGCGCCATGCCCAGCTTGTGTTGCTGGATGGTCGGTTGCAGCTGCAAGACTTGGGCAGTTCGAACGGCACACGCGTGGTGGGCGGCGACAAACTCGGCCGTGATGCCGTATGGCCGTTGCGCGCTGGCGTGAGCTTTCAGATCGGCCGGACGCTGATCACGGTGGCCGTGTCAGAGCTTGAAGAGGGAACATTGGTTCCGGCTGGCAAGGAGGCAGCAACCGCTGTGCGCGCGCCTGTGGATGCTCCCACGATCATGCCGCGTGCGGCTGCCGTCGTGCCGCCTCCCGGTGAAGACGCGACCATGCGGCCGGCCCCGGCGCCTGCGCCCGTGGTGCAAGCGGCGCCTGCGCCCGTGCAGCCTTCGCCCGTGCAGCCGGCACCTCAGAAGCCGGCACAGCAGAAGCCGATCACAGTCGACCAGTTTGAAGGCACGCTGTACGTCGGCAATGCAGCCAATGATCCGGCGGCCTTGCAGGCTTTGCTGGCGGCCTTGCGGCCGCGCCTGGTTTGCACTGTCAAAAAAACAGGACGGGTGGAGCTGGTCGAGCAGGTGCCGGCCGTAATCGGCCGTGCCAAGACGGATGCTGCAGGCATTGCTCTCGAAGACGAGGGCGTGTCGTCCCGCCATGCCCAGCTTGGCTTCGACGGCGCGACCTTCTACATCGAAGATCTGGGTGGCCGCAACGGTACCTATGTAGGCGCCACTCGCTTGACAGCCAACGGAGGCAAGTCCGAGCTCAAGTGTGACCAGCACGTACGCTTCGGTTCGGTAGATGCGCTCTTTGTGCGTGAAGCCCGCACCGGAGAAGCTCTCGCGCCGGCGCTGCACTACGCGGGTGCCCTCGAGCAGCTGCAAGCAGAGTCCCTCGTGCCGAAAGAACGCTTGCGTGAAGCCCGAGCCAAGCTCGACTCGGGTGCTCACCCCGGCGAGCACTTGATTCTGACGGGTGCTGTCACGGTCGAGCAGTGGTGCACGGCACTCGAGCAAGCACGCTTGCGCGGTGTACTCCAACGCGGCACGAGCCAGCGTCGTTCTCCTTTGGTGTGGATCCTGGCCGCTGCGCTGGTGGTCGCACTCGGCGCGCTTGGTTACCTCCTCAGCCAATGACAGTCACAGCCAGAGGTCTCACGGCCCTACGTGGCTACCCGCTGCTGGTGACGGCGCTGCTGTGCGTCCTGTCACTTGTGTACATGCAGGACACCTTGCGTGGCCAGTCTGGAAAAGCAGCTGAAAAGAGGCCGTTTCCGCACACGAGCCATGTGGCTGACACATGGTATTACCACGGAGGCAAGTACCCCTCCGATCCGAAAGCCAGCAAGGATCCTTATGTCGCGGGTGAGGTAGCACGCGACTGTCGCGGCTGTCATGACTACGGCGAGAAGGCCAAGGATGGCACTTGGCTGCGTGAGCCACGCTCACCCATGAGCGTCTGCAAGGACTGTCACTACGGTGATGTGCTGGCAGTCGAGACCCAGCCCGGCTTTGAAGCCGGTTTGCGCGCCGGCCGCGGATCCACAAGTGCCTTTGAGCACCTCGACCACGACAACATGGCCTGCCGTGAGTGCCATGTGCAATCGAAGGACGATCCAGAGAGGTTCGGCGGCGCCACCGGTGTGCCAGCTTGCATGACCTGCCATACAGATGGCGGTGACGAACGCGCCTTTGACACGCTTGCCGGTCGTAGCATCGACAAGCGCAGCGTGCGCGAGGGCTTTCTCGAGTGGTTGAATGCGGATGCTTCGATGGCCTTGCCGGGTCGTGGGCCGTATCCGCACGACCGCCACCTTGCACCCGAGAAGCGCAAGGATGCGGCGAGCTGTGTACAGTGCCATGGTGATGTAGATGCAGCCACGGCCTTGGACTTGCATCTCAAGGAGTTCACTGCGGCTGAGTGCGCCCGCTGCCATGTGCAAGCGGATGGCAAGCCGGTCGAAGTGCAGACCGCCTACGATCAAAGGCCTTCGGCGGCCGCGAAGACCTTTGCCCATGCCGATCATTTGAGTGCTAAGGGCGGGGAGGAAGACCTGTCGTTGGTGCGCGCAGGTTCTCGCGAGCGTATGGAGAAGGGCGGTTGCCTGGAGTGCCACGAGCACACCGAAACGCCGCGCGTTGCCGCGGATGGCGTGGTGCAGCCGCCCAGCTATGCGCTGCGTACGGATCGTGAGGACTATGCCGGTTGCATGTCCTGCCATGATGTGCCGGCCTTCCGCGCACCGCATCATGGTCAGTGGGACAACTGCTCCGCATGCCACACCTTCGGGGGCTCCGATCACGCGGCTTTCAAGCACACACGACCGCAGGTTGCCGTAGACCGGCTTGTAGCCGGAGAGGTGCGCTTCCTTGTGGACGCCCAACGGCATCCTGGTTTGGCGGGGCAGGTGGACCAAGATTGCCTTGCTTGCCATCGCGCAGCATTGCCTGTGCTGCCGTCACGAGTGAATGGCGCGCGCTTCGAACATTCGTCGCATCTGCCCGCACAGCCGACGACTCAGGACTGCTTGGCTTGTCACAGCTCTGTCCCCAGCGCGGCCACATCTGCAGCGATTGGTCTGGCATGGGTCGCTGATCGCACGGAAGCAGCAAGTGTTCAACAGCGTGCCTCGTTCAGCATGGCAGGTTGTGGTTCTTGCCATCCCGGCATTCGTATCGACGAGCGCTCGCTCACGCAGGCTGCGCCCAAGAACACGGTTGCTTTCAGCCACGCAGAGCACATGGCGAAGGCTCGCGACCCGCAGACGGGCCAAGCCATGTCCTGTGTGACCTGCCATGACTTCGATCCCAAGCAGCGGGGCTCGGAGATCGGAGTGCGGACAACTGCGGCGAGTTGTTTGCAATGCCATGCACACGACGATGCGCATGCGGAGTGGACTGGTGGAGTAGGTGCTGCAGAGGCTGCAAGCTGCGCCCGCTGCCACACCGAGACCTTGCCGATTCCGGATGTTCCCGAGTTGGTGCAGCGCGCTCGCATCGCCTTACAGGGCAAGCAGCATCATCCTCCCGGCGTGGGTTGCTTTGAATGCCACTTGCAGGAGCCGTTGGGGCGTCTGGCCGCGGTTTCGGCGGTGTTGTCGAGCTTCCCCAAGGGTGATCGGCAGCACCTTGGCGGTCGCCCGGCCGGTTGCTCGGATTGCCATTGGGGCAAGGCGCCGCCTAGTTTCCCCGAGGCCGCTGTGGACGCCGCAACGCGCCGGCAGTTGGGCAACTCCTTGCTCAACTTCCCCGGCCAGAAGGGTGTCAAGTGAACAGGACGCTATTGACTTCGCTGCACGGGCTTGCGGCAGCTGCTGTCGTCGGCGTTTGCATGGCCTTGGCTCTCTCAGGACAAGTAGTGGTCGGTCGCGCGCCGCAAGGTGAACGCGCCTACTTGTTGTGGACCGGTTGGGTTGCATTGCTGTTGTTTGTGTTGGCGTATGCGTACGTGCTGCGCAAGTACGCGCACAAGCTGGGCTATTCGCCTGAGTTCGGTTGGCAGGTGGCCAAAGGCGCGATGGAGAGCGCGCAGCAACAACTGGGCGTGCTTCGTGAACGCATCGCCACCAAGGCGCTGACCGACAAAGGACAGATCTTGGCTGCTGCGCGACAGATCCTGCGCGACACAGGTTGTGCACGCGTTTTGCGCGTGCAGCTCGCTCAAGACGCAGGTGGGCTGCCGCTGCTCCAGGTTGCGCGCACGGAGCCTTTGGCCCGTGCTGCGCGCTGGCTGCATGCGCATGTGTACTACGGTCTTGGAGCGTGCTTGTTGGCGTTCCTGCACGGCGGTGCAGGCTTCCAAACGCCGATGGGCGTGATCCTCAATGGACTCACGGCACTCGTGCTGGTCAGCGGTGTCATCGGTCTTCTGTTCTGGTTGGCGGGTCCGGGTTGGCTCACCAAGGCGGAGCGCGACCTCTCCATCGAAGAAGCCTTCGTCTTGGATCGGCACTACCAGCGCAGGATCGTCGCCGAGCAGGCTCAGCTGCACAGTGTGGATCCGCAGTTGGCTCATGAATTCGTCGCCTCGGGTGCGCCCACCGCAGATTTTGTTCAACGCCTTGGCGCTGCTTGTGGTGGCGGGCAAGAGGGAGAGCGGCGCGCTCGTGACTTGCTGGCTCTGCTGGGTCAGCGCCGCAAAGTTGCCGCAGAGCTCCAACGCTTGGAGCGCGTGCGCTGGTTGATGAATGCCTGGCGTCCCATTCACATTCCCGCATCGATTGCCCTGCTCGCGGCGATCGTGGTGCATGTCATGTCCATCTGGCTCTACTGATCCCACATGAGTGCCCCCCAAGAAGCCCAAGCCTCACCGCGCGACGAATTCCAGCGTCGTGGCTTGGATCGTGTGCCGATCTTCGCGTCGTTGACGAAGGACGCGTCCATCGCAACTTTGATGCGCGGCATCGAGTACCACGCCTGCGCGCCCGGCGCGACGCTTGTGACGCAAGGCGAATACACCAGTCGCTTGTGGATCGTGCTGCAAGGCCTGGCTGATCAGTACCGTACCGAGCCCAAAGCAGAACGCCCCAAACACATGGGTGCACTGCAGGCAGGGGAGTGGTTTGGCGAAGGCAGCGCACTTTCCAATCAGCCCGCGCTGGTTTCTGTCGAAGCCAAGACGGCTCTGGCCTTGGTTAGCGTGGAAGCCGCTGCTTTCAAGGCGTTGTACCGCACCGAGAAGGCGTTCGCACAGTTGGTGGACGAGCGCTACAGGTCTCGCTCGCTCGCTGCGCACTTGCGCATCGTGCCTCTGTTTCAAAGCCTGCCCGAGGCGTTGCTGGCACGCCTACAAGGCGCGGTGCGCTTTGAGACGCTGGCTTCGGGTCGCGTGATTGCCAAGCAAGGTGATGTGTCGGAAGCGGTGTACCTCGTGCGTGCAGGCGCTGTGAAGTGCACGCAAGCGGGTGCCGATGGCACGAAGCGCATCCTTGGCTTTCACATGGACAATGCATCGTTCGGTGAAGCATCGTTGGCGGCCGGTGAAACACGGTGGTTGGGCACATACGAGACGATGGCGCCCACGGATCTGGTCGTCATTCCGGCGCAAGTGTTGCGCGATCTCGCGGGTCCGGATGCCTCGCGCGGGCTTGAGAGCACAGCAGGTCTCATCTCGCGCCAAGAACGCGGCGGAAGCAACGGTCTCTTCGACATGTTGCGCAAGGGCGCCAGTGAAGGTCTCTCCTCGGATGAGATCGAGATCATGGTTGCGGGCGAGTCTGCCAAGGGTGGCCACGCGCTGGTGATTGACCTCACGCGCTGTGTGCGATGCAACGCCTGCGTCGAGTCCTGTGTCGCCGTGCACGCGGATCGTGTTCCACGCTTGTCCAAGACTGGCAACCGCATCTCAACCCAGAAGACGCTGGCTTCGGCGTGCTACCACTGCGAAATTCCCGAGTGCATGATGTCATGCAACTACGGTGCGATTCGCCGTGATGTGCGCGGCACTATCGAGTTTGTCTGGGATAACTGCGTTGGTTGTACCTCGTGTGTGTCCAATTGCCCTTACAACGTGATCCGTATGACGGATCCGCCTCAGTTGACGGATGCGGTGGCGGAACCTGTGCCCTCGATCCTTGCCGAGCTGCCCTTGATCGGCAAGTTCTTCAAGCCGGCGCATGCGTGCGGCAGCAAAGCCGCAAGCTCGGGCTCCAAAGTGCACAAGCTGACGGGCCGCGAGGAGAATGTCGCCGGCAAGGCGGTGAAGTGTGATCTGTGCGCGGGCATGCCGTTTGAGGCGTGTGTCTACAACTGTCCGTGCTCGGCGATTGAGCGCGTGGCTCCGGAAGCTCTCTTTCCCACAGGAAAGGTAGGCGGCTGACGCGATGGCCATCATTCGCATCAAGCAGGGCAAGCAGAGCTCCCAGCTGGAGACGGCTTCGATTCAGATTGGCGTGCACAATGAGTGCGCCCTGTCGCTTGAAGATCGAGTGGCCTCCGCGCGCCATGCTCGCATCGACGCTAGTGCGGATGGTTTTGTGCTCGTCGATCTCGGTTCAGCCACGGGGACTTGGCTGAATGGCGTTGAGGTGGTCACTGCACAGCCCTTGCATGCAGGCGATGCATTTGTGGTCGGCTGTTCGCGCATTGTGGTTGCGGGTCTTGCGGAAGGCGTGCTGGAGCTAGAGGTCGACAGCAAGCCGTTCTTCTTTGAACCGTCCAGTTCGCATAAGAATGCTCAAGGCAAGCTGGTAGTCGGCGGCGACGGTGAGCGGCTGGTGCGCGATGAAGTCAAGTTCTCCAGACTTCGCGGGCTCAAGCCGGCCAACTTGTTCGCCTTGGCGGTCAGTTGCTTGGCTGTTGCGGCTTTGCTGGCACCTGCGGCGCGCGATGAAGTCCTGAGTCCCGGTCCATTGGCCAGTCCGCATGCCAGCCTGTTTGACACGGCAACGGCAGGAACCATGGATCCTTGGCACGCAAAGCACCGCGAGGTGGCCGGTGAGCAAGGTTGCAGCTCCTGCCACGACACATTGGGCGGCACACCGCCGGACAAGTGCGCTCAATGCCATGCAGAACTGGTGGAGCAGAACCATCCGTTCTTCTCGGATCGCAGCGTCAATCCCGCCACCGCATCGATTGTGCTCGATGAGGACACCTGTGCTTCATGCCATATGGACCATTCTGGTTCCGTGCCGGAATCGGGTGTGTTCATTCCTCGTCCAGAGGATTTGACGAAGAGCTGCGCCCGCTGCCACGCGAACGCAGTGCCCGAGTTGCAGCGCAAGCCCACGCAGTTCGCTGCGGTGCCGCACGAACTCAGTTACGATCGCTTTCCGCATGCAGCGCACGCGGAGCAGCGTTGTGACACCTGTCATGTGCGCGAGGCGACCGCCGGTCCGCTCGGAAGCGACTTTGCAGCTGTGCCGATTGCAACCTGCATGGGCTGCCACTCGGCGGATGCAGTGCCCAGCGCGAGCAACGCTTGGCCGCGCGATCCGGCTTTGAGTGCCTGGTCAAGCAAGGTCAAGCCTGAACATCAAGTGCGTTTGGCATGGCATGGTTCTGGCGCAAAAGATGACGCCGGCAACTCCAAGTGCCTTGCCTGTCACGCACAAGAGCGGACAGCGGCCCTCAAGACCACGCTTGTCGATGAGCCGGCGAGTCTCGTGTACCAACTCAAGCGCCGCGCCCACGCCGAGCTCTTCGCAGCCGACACCAAAGTCGAGCTGCGCCATGCAGGCTCGCAGGCTTGTGTCGCGTGTCATGCGAGCGGATCCGTCACGCATGGCGGAGAGACTAAAGAAGGCACCTTCCAACACGCAGCGCACTTGAGCACTGTGTCCCCAACCGACCCGGCAGCAAACGCGGAGTCGACTCTGCAATGCCAAAGTTGCCATGCCGAGCTCCACACCGCAGCGGGCTTGTCCGGTGGCGCCGAGGGCGGCAGCTACAAAGGGCCGGCGCTCACCACGTGTGAGGAGTGCCACCGGGAAGAGCGCAATGGCGTTGTCGAAGCCTTGGTCTTGGCCGTTCAGGCCAAAGGTGACGCTCAACGCCGCGAGCGCATTGAGTTCCCGCACGCGGTACACATGCAGTCCGTGACGTGGATGCAATCGGGGCCGCTGGCGGACGGTTGCTACTCCTGTCACGAGTTCGACAACGCGCAGCCCAACTTTGATGCGCAGCCCCGCACAAAGCCTGAAGCATCCAATTGCATCGCCTGTCATGCCGATCACGCACATGTAGGCGGTTCGCAGGGCACGGGCTGCGAACTCTGTCACGCGCCTCTCAATGGTCAGGCGGATCCGGTGTGGTCGGGAGCCAAGAGCGTTAGGATGAGGCCGGCAACGCGCGGTTTCTCGCACTGGAGCCGCGGACATGCAGGCAGCATGGAACGCGCAGCCTGCACCGATTGCCACGGCAACGCAGCCGAAGCGCGCACGGTAGGGGAGATGCAGATCCCCTCGGAATCAGACAGTGCCTGTTTTGAATGCCACTTGCGTGAGCGCTTCCACTGGCGCGGAGCACCGGCGAAACACTGAAGGATGGATCCACATGACAACCAATGAGCGCGCTGATCGCATCGCACAGTTAGTGTCCGCCTACCTCGCCTCCGGGCGTAGCGATGCAGCGGCGTATGCTGCAGAGCACAGTCAGGGTGATGCTGACGTGCAACGCCTGTTGCTTGAGGCGATCCAGCTCGCAGCGACACCCGTGGGAGGCGGCACGGTGATCTTGGGTGACGACACGCCCGTTGATCCCGATCACGGACGCCGCATTGACGGTCGCTATGTAATCGAGCGCCGCTTGGGTGAAGGTGGCTTTGGTGTGGTCTACCTTGTGCGCGACGAAGTGCACCGCGGCAACTTGCGCGCCTTGAAGACTCTGCGTGCAGCTCTGTTGGCGGATGAAGAGCTCGTGCAGCGCTTCCGCAACGAGATCATCACGCTCAAGGCTGTTGCCCACCGTTTCGTGCCCAAGTTCCACGGCGACGGTCGCACCGAAGAGGGCGACCTCTACTACGTCATGGACTACGTCGACGGACGGCGCCTCGATGACATCTTGCGTCAAGACGGCCCGATGGCCCCCGATCGCATCGTTGCAGTGGTGCGTCAGGTGTTGGAAGTGCTCGATTACGCGCACGAAAAGGGTGTGTTTCACCGCGACCTGAAGCCCGCCAATCTCATCCTCGTCAAGGCGGGCACGCCTGACGAAGAGGTGCGCGTGCTCGACTTCGGCATTGCGAAAATCTCTTCCACGGATGATGAGTTCAGCGAGTTGGAATCCCTGCACACCATGCAGGGCGGCGCGATTGGTACGCCGCACTACATGGCTCCGGAACAAGTTGATGGCCGCGGAGGCATCGACGGCAAGACGGACTTGTACGCCTTGGGCGTCATCGTCTACCAGATGTGCTCTGGTCGTGTGCCTTTCAGCGGCAAGACCAGCATGGAGATTGCCGCTGCGCGTTTGACGCAAGCACCGCCGCCGCTCGATGCGTCCACGCCGGAATGGTTGCGTGACTTGGTCATGCGCCTGCTGCAACGCCAGAAAGAGAAGCGTCCCGGCACGCGTGAGTTGCGGCTGGAGCTTGACCACCTCTCCAAGGGTCAGCGCGAGCTCAAGCGCATGACTACTTGGATTGGCGCTGGCATTCTTGCGATCGCTCTCGGTGTTTCGTGGCTCTTGTTCCAAGGCGGATCGCAGCCACAGCAAGACCAGACAGCTACCAACACGAACGCTCCGGTGGGTGCGCCGCCCAATCCTGTGACATCCGCGCCGGTTGCGTTCTTGGAGCCCGCAGATGGCACACGCGTTGCGAACCCCGATGTCTCTGTTGTCATCGATGCGCGCGGTCGGGATTCAGTGTTCATCGCTGATCGTGAAGTGAAGGTCGGAAGCGATGGCATCGCGCGCACCACACTGCGCGTGGCAGCCGATCAAACTGCGCGCATCACTGTTCGTGATGCGGCGGGGACCGAACTCGGCGCACGCAGCATCTATGTGGACACACGACCGCCGGCATTGACGGTGAATGTTCCTGATGGCGTGCTCGCTAAGGGCGCGGAATGGTGGACCGCACAGAGCTCGCTGCTTGTGCGCGGCACCGTGACAGACGGCCCAGACGGCCAGTTGCCCGCGAAGCCGATCACTTTCGGTTCCAACGAGCCACAAGCGGTGGATGCTGCAGGCGGTTTCGAGTTGCCGGTCACTCTCACCAGTGGCCGCCAGGAATTGCTCGTGCGTGCATCGGACTCCGTGGGACTCAGCACAAGTGTCGCGCGTGGCCTGAGCTTGGATGCTGCGGCTCCGAGCATCGAGTTCACCACCTCACCCGATGCCACCGAGCTGGATCGTCTACGCTTGCAGGGTCGCGTGACAGACATGCTGTCGAATACCGCCAAGCTGGTGCGTGCCGCTGGCTCCGACGATTTGGCGTTGGACACCAATGGTGGATTCAGCGTTGAAGTTGCGCTGCAGCCGGGCCTGAACGAGTTCGTTGTGGAAGCTCAGGATGAGCTTGCGAATCGTGCCTCGGCAATCTTCCGTGTGGAACGCCGGCGCGCAGTCGTAGGCATCGCGAACGTCACTCCTGAATCGGGCCGTGTCTTCGCGGCCTTTGATGGGCGCGCCACCCTCTCGGCGAGTACGAACCAACGTGCCTCTCGAGTGGAGGTCTCTCGCAACGGTGCGACCCTTGACTTGCCATTGAGGCCGCGTGCGGATGGCTTTGAACTCGAGCTCCCGCTGCAGTTCGGTGCCAATGTCTTCCGGCTTGTGCCGTACGGTGATGATGGCGTTGCAGGCCGCCCGTTTGACCTGAGCTATGTGCGCACGCAGCCAGCGTTGCCCGCGGGTTGCGTGCTTGGCGACGATGTGCAGTTGGATGCACAAGGTCGTCCGAAGCTCGTCCTGCATGAGCGCTCTGGACTGGTGCTTGTGCTCGTTTCCGGCGATGTGGCGCAAGCTCCGTTCTACATCGCCCAGCACGAGTTCACGATCGGCGCCGCGCGGCGTGCACGCCCCAGCTTTTATGAGTCGCCTGAGCGTGCCACCGAGATTTGGGATCGCGTGCCGAAGTCTACAGCGGACGCGCATCCTGCGATTCTTGTGACCTTCGATGAGGCCAAGGAACTCTGTCGTGATTTGGGTCTGCGCTTGTGTACCACCGCCGAGTGGGAAGCCGCTTCCGGAGCCCGCGATGGTCGCACGTATCCGTGGGGCAAGGACTGGATCGCGGGTGCCTCCAATGCCGATGATCCCGCGGACAGCTTCCGCTACACGGCTCCTGTCATGAGCTTTGCGTCCGATGTTTCGCCGCACGGTGCGTTTGACATGGCCGGCAATGTCTCCGAATGGTGCACAGCGGATGACAAGCCTGCCTTACGCGGTGGCAACTGGTACTCCTCGCCTGAGACGTGCAAGCTGCTGCATGTGCGCAACCCGCCCGCCAAGCGCTCGGACTTCGTAGGCTTCCGGCCTGCGCTCGATGCTCCCGCAGTTCCTCGCTGAGTCGCTCCACATGAACAAGCAATCCATCGCTCTCCTGGTCGGTGTGGCCCTGTGGTTGACCGCCTGCAACAGCAGCAAGCCAAGCATGCCAGCAGGTGCACGTCAGGCCGTCGTGCCCTTGGGAGATGCAGGTGCCTTGGTGTTCAGCGCATCCGGGGCTGAAACCGTGCGTGGTTCCCAACGCTCTGCGTTTGCAGCCTCACTGCCCAGCGGTTCTCCGCTGGCCGCTGCCAACGATCCATCCTCGGGTTGGTCGGCCTTGGCCTATAACGATGCGATCGTTGTGGTCAACGCCTCCGAAGCACGCGTTAAGCGCGTGGATGGCGTGAGTTGGAGTTCGGCGCCTACAGCTCTTGGCATCGGAGGCACGACCGTCGGAACTTTGGAGGATGGAACCATCGCGCTTTACGACGCGCTGGAGGGCCGTCGCTTGTGGAAGGAGGACGGTCGCGCGTTGCTCTTGCGTCTGGGCCTCGAAGACTTGCGCTATGTGATGCCTGTGTCGCGCGATCGCATGCTCGTCGTGGCGTTCAAGCAGATGAGTGCCTTCGATCAACCGCAAGCGATGGTGGTCGATATCGATCGCTCAGCAGGTCAGGCAACTTCGCAGGAGCGACCGTTCGGTCAAGACCTGCATTGGTTGGACGCCTGCACGGGTGACGGGTCGCACTTGTATGTGGCGGGCACCACGCAAGCCGTGGAGAACATCGGCCCGCGCCAGCAGCAAATGACCAAGACCATCGTGGTCTTGCGCCATGATCCGGTCCGCAGTCGCAACCAAATCTTGGTGCGTGCCCGTCAACAACCGGGCACGGAAGTGAAGGTCGCGCATCTCGCCGCTGGCTGGGGCTTGGTGGCGTACTCGTTGGATGATGGCCGCGTCAACGTCTATGACGCGAGCGGAGATCGGGAGGCCGCGCATCTGTGGGGCAAGCCCATCAAGAATCTCGAAGGCATCGTCTGCGTGGATGCCTCGCATGTGGCCTTTACGGCTGAAGGCCGCACCTTCATCGAGCGCGTACGGTGAGCTGAACTCCGTGCGAGTGCAGCGTGCCGGTGGCTGGCAGACTCACATCTAGGGTTGAGCCTGCTGCCTCGAGTTGCCACTCGCCCGCGCATAGTCCTCGCACGGCGAAGCGCCCGTCAGCGGCGACCGTCAGCTCGCGCTCATGCAGCGCGACAGAATCATCGCCGCGCGGTCGCAAGCGCAGCATTCCACGGAACGGCTGGCCATCGTGGTCGAGCACCACGCCATGCAGGCGACATTCGGCGAGGCGCTCACAGCGACCGGCGAAGGTGGTCGTTCCCGCGTGTGCCTCGACCGCGAAGCGTAGTGTCGCATGCTTGGCAAGACTGGCCTCCACGGTCACTCGGCCTGCAATCGTGGGGATGAGGTACTGATCGCCGGCAACGGTAGCTGGCACCGGAACAGGCGCTGCGTCACCTAGGGCAAGGTGAAACTGCACTGCTTCTTCCGTCGGTTGGGCGCCGTCGAAAGCCAGCCAAGCCACCTGTTGCAACACACTTGCGGCCTTGACCTCAAGCTGACAAGTTTGCTTGACGGGCGCCTGCAGGTCTTGCTCCCAATAGACGGTGGCCAATTCCACTGCACCCATCGCCCAGGCGATCTGCGCCGGCTGGTGGGCTACCAGCTCGACGGGCGCCCCTCCCGGTAGGCCGAAGGTGCGTGCGGCGAGCACACGCGGAGTCGAGCCTTGCTGGTCAAGACTCAGCTGGCCACCAACCAAGGCCCGCAAACCGTGCGCTTCTAGAAAGCTCGCTAGAGGAGTCCGCTCTTCAGGCTTGGTCTCTGTGCGCACCACGAGTGCAAGCTGCACCGTCGCCAGCGGGAAGAGCGTGAAGTCGGCTTGCACATCGTCCGGCTCCAGCTGTGGCTGTACAAAGATCTTTACAGTCTGGCTGGCCTCTGTGTATCCGCGTGCTTTGCACGACACAGTCCACTGCTCGGCCCTGTGGGCCGCGAGCGTGTACCGTCCATCCCCATTCGTGCGCGTGATGATGCTTGGGGCCGTGTCGCCGCCACCGATGGCCCGGATCTCAACTCCGGCCAAGGCGTTTCCTTGCGGATCGCTGACACGACCGGCAATCCGCACGAGGCGCACAGGTGCCACTGGGCTGCGCATCCCCGTCGGGTCCTCACGCACTTGCTCGACCCCTTGTGCCTCTTCGGGTGGTGCAAGCGGTGCGATGGCAGGCGCATGCCGCCCCCACCAATACGCGCCCGCGCCGGCGGTCAACAGCAGCAACAAAGCAGTACGTGTATGCATGGAAGCCGCTCTGCGCGTCAGCTAGACTTTACACCCGCTGCTCGCCGTGTGGTACGGCCGAGCCGGCTCTATCCTCCGCCTCCCAGGATCATCTATGGCTCGTTTCTGTTTGCTCACGGCAGGTGCTGTCGCTGCGCTCTGCTCTGTGTCTACTGCGCAAGAAGTGATGTATGGCGCCGGAGAGGGCGAGCTGCTCTTTGGCTTTAGCGCGAACTACCGGTACGCGCATGCGGATAGCATCGGCTCCGGTGCCGACGAGACCGAGAGCTTTGTCGCCAATGGCTCCCTTAGCTGGTTCCTGCAGCGTGAGCACGAACTCGGCTTCGAGCTCTCACCCAGTTTCATTCGCAGCGAGCTCGGCGGCGATTCGCTCGATCTGTATGCAGGCGGGTTCTACAACTACAACTGGTGGACCTCACCGCAGACCACCATCTACGCCGGCCCGCAATTCGGCGTCTTGAGCACGGATACCTCCGGTTCCGATGGTGACACTGCCTTCTCGTGGGGCGTGCACGCCGGTTTCCGATACTGGATCGATCCCAGCGTCTCCATCGACATCGAGCCGCGCGTGTCGTTCACTTCCTTGGACGAGTCACTCGGTGGCGACCAAAGCGTTTTTGACCTCCTCATCGGCCTCTCGGTCAAGCTGTGATGACTATTCAACAGGCGTGGTTGGCGCTGGGGCTTGCGGCTCTCGCGAGTTCCTGCTTTGTCTCCGAAGGCGAGTGCACGCAAGCCGGGTTGCAGGTGGATCCTTGCACGGTCAGCGCACGCGCTGGGCAGACCATCGTGATCCAAGCGGCTCCGCCCGGCGCGCCTGACAGCCCGGTCGACTTCATTCTCCCCGAGTCGGCTGCCACCGCTTTCGCGATTCAGTCCGAGCCCAATCGCCTCACGCTGGTCAGCACGCAAAACGTGACCGGCTTCTTCCCTGTACAAGCCACCAGTCAAGTGGATGAGACCAAGACCGGCGGCGCAACCGTCGCTGTCGCTCAGGCCAACTTTGGCTCTACGCCGCCGCCCTTCGTGCTTTTCGGCGGTGATTTCCCGGTTGGCACCAAGGCTTCTGCCACCGCAGCCGGCGGCAACCTCTACTACGTTGCCTATGCCGACAGCTCCAGTTCTGCGCTCGGGGCCGGTAATCCGTTGAACAACTTCGTGCGGCAATATGATGTCAACACGAACCAGCTGCTGGCCCAAGCGACGGATCAGTTCCTGTCCTTTGGTAGCAAGGCCGCGCCGGTCGTGGTCGCGCCGAACGTGGCTGCAGACTGCCAGGGCTTCGGCTATTGGGTCGATAGCGACGCGAAGAACGGCTATGTGTTGCGGCGTCTGGCTCCGCGGAGTCAGGTCGTCAACGAGCAGGTGCTCGGCTCGTATGACAGCTTCCGGCTCGACACCTTGTCGGTGGGTTGCGATGGGGACTTGTACTTCGTGGCGAGTCGCGCCGCCCAAACCGGCTTCGATGGCCCGGTGTTGGCGGCCAAGGTCCAGCCCGATGGCGCAGTGGTGCTCAGTGGCGATTTCACCAGCTTCAACGGCGTGCCCTGCGGTCGCATTGTGCGCCTGCTGCCGAGCGGTCAGCGCGATTCCAGCTTCAATGTCGGCGGCCTCGGTGCGGATGCGCGCGTCTCGGCCTTGGCGGTCCAGCCGGATGGCAAGATTGTCGCGGGCGGTGAGTTCACCACCTTCAACGGGCAGACTGCTCTGAACTTGGTGCGTTTGGAGGCGAATGGCGTCGTCGACCCCAGTTTCAACGCGCTCGGTTTTGCACTGGGCGGTACAGGCCCGATCGGCGTGCATGCCTTCGCCCTGCAGGAGGACGGCAAGCTCTTGGTCGGCGGCTACTTTGAGTCCTACGGCCAGCTGTTCGCCAACGGCTTGGTGCGCTTGAATACTGATGGCACCCCGGACCTCGGCTTTGACATCGGCGGCGGCGCAACCTTTGGCGGGCAGCTCACCGGTGAGGTGTGGGGGATCACTTTGGTTTCCGGCGGTGCGATGCTGGTGGCTGGTGACTTCACCAACTTCAACTTCGCGACAGCCGGCAGCCTTGTGCGCCTGACCTCGGCGGGACAGGTGGACACGAATTTCCTCGCCTCGGGTGCGGCGAACGATGTGGTGTATTCCGCGCAGCTGGTTTCGGGCACGCAGGCCGTCATCGTGGGCGAGTTCACTGCGTACGGAGGGATTACCAGCAACTGCATCGCGCGCATCAACATCGCGACAGGGGCGCTGGACACCGCGTTCGCCGCCGCAGGGCCCGGCCCCACGCAAGGCGGACAAGTTCCGCCGTCCCTCGTGGCTTGCTCTGTGCTGCCCTCGGGTCAGTTGTTGATCGGTGGCTCGTTTGGTTCGTGGGCGGGGGATGCGTCACACGCTTACTTGGTGCGTCTGAATGCGGACGGCACTTTGGACGCCACCTATGCGGCCGATGTGTTCCCGGATGGATTGGTGGTGGCGATCGCGCAGGGCTCGAAGGGGGCTGCCTACATCGGCGGTGTGTTCCAGACCATTGGCGGTCAACCCCAGCCGTACTTCGCCAGCCTCGATAGCGGTGGTGTGCCCCAAGGCGGCCCGGTCGGTGGCGGCGGTCCCACGATCTTCAGGATCTCGCGCTTCGGTCAAGAGCCGACCCCGCTGCTTGCGGATAGCTCGACCGCGAACTTCCTGTCCCTGATCACCTCGATGGCCGTCGACAAGGGCGGTCGCCTTGTGGCTGGCTCCTCGGACGGTGATGGCTTCCCGTATGCGGCGCGCTTCCTTGTCGATCTCAGCGATGAGAGCAAGCAGCTCGCGACTTTTGACGACGCGTTTTTCATTGGCCTGCAAGGCGGCAAAGGCGGTTCCTCGTCGTTGGTGCATCCGGTCATTGATGTCGCCGTCGACGCGGGCGATGCCATCTATATCGGCGTGAAGGCACCGGCAGGTGACTACGTCGCGGGCTACAACACGCTGGGGCAAGAGGTCTATCGCGTGGCGACGTACACCAATGTGTGTCCCACCGATTGCCTCGAAGCAGCTTGCGGCACGGAGGTTCCGTTCGAGAACATCGTCTCGCTCGGCGTGTCCTCCGGCGGAGCCCTGCGCGTCATCGATGACATCGTCACGGATGGCCTGCCTGCACCGTGCCAAGAGTCCGTGCGCTTGATCCTGCTGGATCCTCGCTGACGGGTACTCGACAGCGAATGGTGTAAGATCGTCCGCCATGGGACGCCAGTGGATCCACGCCAAGAAAGAGATCACCGCTAACAAGCGGGCTTCCATCACCACCAAGCTGGTGCGGGAAATCACCGTCGCTGCGAAATCGGGCATGCCCGATCCGGCGCACAACCCGCGCTTGGAAGTAGCCGTCGAGGCGGCGCGCAAGCAATCGGTCTCGAACGATGTCATCCAACGCGCGATCAAGCGCGGGGCGGGTGGCGGTTCGGACGGCGCCGTGATGGAGCTGGTCACCATCGAAGGCTACGCGCCCTACAACGTGCCCGTGGTGGTCGAGTGCTTGACCGACAACCGCAACCGCACCGCGCCCGACATGCGGATGCTGTTCCGCGAGGGCCAGTTCGGTTCCAAAGTGATGTTCCTGTTCGACCACATGGGCATCATCGAGGCGACCCGCGAAGGCGAGGGGCACGACCTGGAAGAGGCCGCCATCGAGGCCGGCGCGCAGGATGTCGAGAAGCTCGAGGACCTCGACGACGAGATGAGCGGCGGGCGCTTCTTTAGCTCACCTACGGACCTGGACATCGTGTCGAAGGCGCTGCGCGCGGCGGGGTGGGCGGTGACGAAGGCGGAGATGGGGTACAAGCCGAAGGACTTGGTGGCGCTGGATGAGGGGAAGAGGGCGGAGGTGGTCGCGTTCTTGCGGGCGATTGATGACCATGATGATTGTCACCGGATCTATGCGGCTTTGGCCTAAATCGATACTGGTCCAGATGAGTGTGCACGAGTCTTCGGGGCCCAAGCGGCCCTGCGGGCCCTAGGACTGCGATCCGCGGGTTGAGCCCGTGAAATCCCAGTGGGGCGGGCCACGGCCTACTCAGGGCTACTTACGGACCCGCGGCCTAGCCCGCGCGGCGCGGTCAAGAATGAGGGTGCTGGGCAGTCCTAGGCCTCGGCCTGGTGACCCGCCTTGAGGACTAGACGTAGCCTGCGCCTGCACTGTCCACCGATTCCGACTTATCTTTGCCCAGTTCCTGCACAATCAGCAGGACCAGTATCGAAGGGCGCGTCTATCATGGTGCGCCAAAACGGAGCCCACCCATGACCGAAGTCGTAATCGTCAGCGCCTGCCGCACCGCCGTCGCCAAGTTCCAAGGCACCCTCGCCGGCTTCACCGCCCCCCAACTCGGCGCCCTCGCCGTGAAGGAAGCCCTGCGCCGCGCGAACCTCGACCCGCAGCTGGTCGACGAGGTCATCATGGGCAATGTCCTCCAGGCCGGCCTTGGTCAGAACCCCGCCCGTCAAGCGGCGTTGCGCGGCGGTTGCCCGGACACGGTTGCGGCCGTCACGATCAACAAGGTCTGCGGTTCGGGCCTCAAGTCGGTGATGCTCGCCGCGCAAGCCATCAAGGCGGGCGACGCCGAGATCGTGGTGGCTGGCGGCATGGAGAGCATGACCAATGCGCCGTACTTGTTGCCCGAAGCGCGCGCCGGTGTGCGCTTGGGCCACGGCAAGCTCATCGACTCGATGGTCGGCGACGGTCTGTGGGATGTCTACAACGACTTCCACATGGGCAACACGGGCGAGCTCGTGGCCAAGAAGCATGACATCACGCGCCGCATGCAGGACGAGTACGCGGCGCGCTCGCACCAACGCGCCGGCGCTGCGCAAGCCGCCGGCAAGTTCAAGGACGAGATCTTCGCCATCGAGATCCCGCAGCGCAAAGGCGACCCGCTGCGCTTCGACACCGATGAAGGCGTGCGCGGCGACACGACCGCCGACAGCATCGCCAAGCTCAAGCCGGCCTTCGTGACGGACGGCACCGGCTCCGTGACGGCAGCGAACGCCTCGTCGATCAACGACGGCGCCGCCGCATTGGTGGTGATGAGCGCAGCCAAGGCCAAAGCGCTGGGCCTCAAGCCCATGGCGAAGATCACGCACTACGCCACCGGCGGTTGCGCGCCGGAATGGGTCATGATGGCGCCGGAACGCTCGATCAAAGCCTGCGCCGCCAAGGCCGGCAAGCGTCCGACGGAGTTCGATCTGCACGAGATCAACGAAGCCTTCTCGGCCGCGGCTTGCGCGCTGACGAAGGTGCTCGAGCTCGACGCCGAGACGGTCAATGTCAACGGCGGCGCCGTGGCGATCGGCCACCCGATCGGAGCCTCGGGCGCACGCGTGTTGGTGACCTTGCTGCACGCTATGCAGCAGCGCGGCAAGCGCACCGGCATGGCCAGTCTGTGTCTCGGCGGCGGCAACGCCGTCAGCCTAGCCGTGGAGGCCTGCTGATATGGGCGACAGCACACTCCTGAAGGTCGCCGTCATCGGCGCGGGCACGATGGGCAATGGCATCGCGCAAGTCTTCGCCTCGTGCGGCGCGCAGGTGCTCTTGGTGGACATCAATCCCGAAGGACTCGCCAAAGGTGTGGCCGCGATCGAGAAGTCGCTCGCCAAGTTGGCCGAGAAGGGCGTGATCACCGCCGACCATCAAGCCGCGTCGCGCGCGCGCTTGAGCACGAGCACCAAGGTCGAAGACATCACCGATGTGGACCTGGTGGTCGAGGCCGTCAGCGAGCGCCCCGACCTCAAGAAGAAGATCTTCGCGCAGCTCGACGCGCAGTGCCCGCCGCACACGATCTTGGCCTCGAACACCAGCTCCATCTCGATCACCGAGATCGCGGCCGTCACCAAGCGCGCCGATCGCGTCATCGGCATGCACTTCATGAATCCGGTGCCGTTGATGAAGCTCGTCGAGATCATCCGCGGCCAAGAGACCTCGGATGCCACGACCAAGACGATCGTGGAATGCTCGAGCTCGCTCGACAAGACGCCGGTGGAAGCCAACGACTATCCCGGCTTCGTCAGCAACCGCGTGTTGATGCCGATGATCAACGAAGCGATCTACTGCCTGATGGAAGGCGTCGCGACGAAGGAAGGCATCGACACGGTCATGAAGCTGGGCATGAATCACCCGATGGGGCCGCTCGCCTTGGCTGACCTGATCGGATTGGATGTGTGTTTGGACATCCTCGAGGTCCTGCACAAGGGCTTGGGAGACGACAAATATCGTCCGTGCCCGCTGCTGCGGCGCTATGTGGCGGCAGGGCGCCTAGGCAAGAAGTCCAAGAAGGGCTTCTACGACTACGCCTGAGTGTCAAGTAGACCTAACGTCAAGTAAACGCGACAGGAGACAACCGAGATGGACTTCGCCCTCGACGAAACGCTGACGCTTGTGCGCGACATGGCCCGTGGCTATGCCGAGGACGAGGTCTTGCCGCGTGCGACCGCTATGGATCGCGCGGGGGCGATGGATCCGCTCGTGCTCGACAAGGCGCGTGAGTTGGGCCTCTTTGGTCTGACTTGCCCCGAAGCCTACGGCGGTGCCGGCATGGGCAACCGCGCTCTCGCCATCGTGCTCGAAGAGATCAACCGCGCTTGCGCCGCCACCGGCGTGATGCTGTCGGTGCACAACTCGCTGCTGTGCTCGCCCCTCGCCAAGTGGGGGACAGACGAGCAGAAGCAGCGCTTCCTCCCGGAGCTCGCCTCGGGCGCGCGCATCGGCAGCTACTGCTTGACCGAGCCCAACGCCGGCTCCGACGCTGCTTCGTTGCGTGTGTCAGCTCGTTTGGACGGTGACCACTTCGTACTCAACGGCACCAAGATTTGGGTGACCAATGGCGGGCACGCGGGCTTGTTTCTGGTCTATGCGCGCACAGATGCAAGCACTACGCGTGCCAAGGGCGTCTCGGCGCTGATTGTGCCGCGCGAGCTGCCCGGTATTTCGATCGGAAAAGCCGAGAAAAAGTGCGGTTTGCGCGCCTCCTCGACGACCGAAGTGGTGTTCGAGAATGTGCGTGTGCCCAAGGAGAACTTGCTCGGGCCCATCCACGATGGCTTCCCCATCGCCATGGATACGCTCGACGGCGGCCGCATCGGCATCGCGGCGCAAGCAGTCGGGATCGCACGCGCCTGCTTGGAAGCGGCGGTCAAGTACGCCAAAGAGCGTGAGCAGTTCGGCAAGCCCATCGGCGAGTTCCAAGCCGTGCAATGGAAGCTCGCCGACATGAGCACGCGCATCGACGCCGCGCGCTTGCTTGTGATGAAGGCCGCATGGTTGCGCGATCGCGGCGAGCGTTGCTCGCGCGAAGCCGCCGAGGCCAAGCTCTTCGCCTCGCAAACCGCCAACTTCTGCGCCGACGAATGCCTCCAGATCCACGGCGGCGCCGGTTACACCGACCACTTCCATGTCGAGCGCCTGTTCCGCGACGCGCGCATCACCGAGATCTACGAAGGCGCCAGCGACATCCAGCGCATCGTCATCGCCCGGGCACTCCAGAACGGCTGAGTCCGTACAGCCCGTCAAAGGGTGCGCTCTCGTGGCAGCGGATGCATGAGTGGAGCCGTCCGAGGCCCGTGATCTCGCCATCCGCATCGACGGTCGCCCAGCGTCAAGAGCAACCTGTCAGCCTTGCCTGCGCGGTACATGCCGTTCCGCGTCTGGACCACAT
>Ga0079301_1000328_pt1 | contig 23076 bp, 21 predicted proteins | sample Wag4_2014_7_11_3_FD_74797 | JGI IMG/M metagenome (GOLD analysis project Ga0079301, IMG submission 74797) | Fresh water mixed with fracking chemicals microbial communities from Ohio, USA - Utica-2 Time Series FC 2014_7_11 | ecosystem: Engineered > Industrial production > Chemical products > Input... | reverse complement strand
GCTTAAAGTATAAATTGTTCACGAATGAAAGGTTCATCAGGAAGGCTAACGCTATATATAATTATCTCCATGGTTCTGGGTATAGGCGTAGGGTATGTTATTCATTTACAATCCTCTCCTGAAACCATAAAGTCATTTTCTGCGAATATTAAATTATTGACTACCATCTTTTTAAGATTGGTGCAAATGGTAATTGCTCCTCTTGTCTTTACAACCTTAGTTGTGGGTATAGCAAAGTTGGGCGACTTAAAAGCTGTGGGTCGTGTTGGTGGAAAAGCGATGTTATGGTTTATTTCTGCCTCTTTAACTAGCTTATTGCTTGGCATGCTTTTGGTGAATTTTTTTAAACCTGGAGCAGCCATTGAATTGGGCAATGCAGATTTAGATAGTGCCAAAGATTTAATTGGGAAGACGCAAGAATTTTCATTTGTAAAATTCATTGAACACGTATTCCCCAAGAGTTTGATTGAAGCCATGGCGCACAATGAAATATTGCAGCTGGTAGTATTCAGTATATTTTTTGGTGTAGCCACTGCCGCATTAGGGGAAAAAGGAAAAGTAATTGTAAAAGCCTTGGATGCAGTTGCCCATATTATTTTAAAGATGGTAGGTTACGTGATGAATTTTGCACCACTTGGGGTTTTTGGCGCTATTTCAGCTGTAATTGCTACAAAGGGGTTGAAGGTGTTTTCCTTTTATGGACATTATTTATTGGCTTTTCTAGCAGGAATTGCTGTCTTGTGGATTGTGTTATTGGTGGTAGGCTATCTTATATTAGGGAATAGACTTTTTGTGTTATTAAAAGGAATTTCTCAACCCTTATTGATTGCATTTAGTACAACAAGTAGTGAAGCTGTTTTTCCTAAGTTGACCAGCGAGTTAGAGCGCTTTGGTTGTAAGGATAAAATTGTATCCTTCATTTTGCCACTTGGATATAGTTTTAATCTTGATGGCAGTATGATGTATATGACTTTTGCAAGTTTGGCTATTGCGCAGGCTTATGGCATTCAACTTGATTTGGGAACACAGTTAACCATGTTGCTTGTTTTAATGCTAACCAGTAAAGGAATTGCTGGAGTACCAAGAGCGTCCCTGGTTGTGGTGACAGCCACCTGTGCGATGTTTAATATACCTGCTGAAGGAATTGCTTTAATTGTGCCTATCGATCATTTTTGTGATATGTTCAGGTCAATGACCAATGTGGTTGGAAATGCTTTGGCTACAACTGCTGTCAGCAAATGGGAAGGGGAGTTGGCTCCAGCATCTATTTCAGAGGAAGTGTAATTGAAAATGTATAGATTATGTTTGAGTTGGTCATTCAGTGGAAGGATTTTTTAAATCCAGAGTTCTATATACAGCATGGTGGATTGTGGCTGTTTTTGTTTATTGTCTTCGCAGAAACCGGACTCTTCGCAGGTTTCTTTCTACCAGGAGATTCATTATTGTTTGTTGCAGGTATTTATAGCAATGAATTGGCAGCAGAAATCTTGTTGATGAACAATGACGTATTTAATTTAGTCTTGGTTTGTCTCTTGGTTATTGTTGCAGGTATTATTGGTAATACTGTCGGATATTGGTTTGGCGCTGCAAGTGGTCCATATCTATTTAATAGGAAAGATACGTTCTTGTTCAAAAAGAAACACTTGTTTACTGCAAAAGAATTTTATGAAAAGCATGGTGGTGGGGCAATTGTGTTTGCAAGGTTTTTACCAATCATCAGGACTTTTGCGCCAATCATTGCTGGGATAGTAAGAATGGATAAATCTAAATTCACTTTCTATAATATTATTGGTTGTATTGCCTGGGTTTTCAGCATGATGTTTGCTGGACATTATCTCTATAAGTTTTTCCTTAGTCAGTATGGTTTTGACTTAAAGGAAAGACTTGAATTTATTGTACTGGGTATTGTATTGGTTACTACTGCTCCAGTGATCATCAAACTCATGAAGGGAAAGTCGAAATAACTTTATAGCTCAACATAGTTCAGATCTTTCTTAAAGGTATCTTCTGTAAAGATGGCCGCAACTATAGCTATAATCATAACAATGCTACCCGTTGCAATTCCACTTTGAATAACTGTCCAATGAAATTTTTCTTGAAACAGTTGAATGAACATCAGATTCATTAGCGGCAATGCTCCTCTAACCATATTAGGAATAGTTGTTGCTGCAGTAGCTCTAAGATTAGTTCCAAATTGTTCTGCACCCATTGTTACAAATATGGCCCAAAATCCACTGCTAAAGCCCAGCAACCCACAAATCAAATACATGTTACTGTCGCTATCATTAAAGCTGCTAAAATAAAAAACACTACATATAATTGTAAGGGCATAAAAAATATAAAGTGCTTTTTTTCTGCTTTTGAAATACTGGCTGACTAATCCAACTGTTATATCTCCTATGGAGATGCCAATATAGCCAAACATGGTTGCCTCCCCTGAATCAATTAAACTTCCGGGATAAAGATCTAGAGCAAAACGGTTGCTGAAATTCATTAAAATGCCAATTACATACCAGGTAGGTAATCCTATGAGTATGGCTAGCATGTATTTTTTGAATCTTTGGGCATTGGTGAAAAACATGAAGAAGTTACCGCGACTAACATTTTCTGCTTTCACTTTTGCATACATCATGCTCTCTGCAACGCTTACTCTAAGTAGCAATAAAATGATACCCATTACGCCACCTATTTTATAACACAATCTCCAATCATTGGTGAGCTTGAATATAAAGAATGCAAAGACTGCACCTAGCAGGCCAATGCCAGCGACTAATGAAGTACCTAGGCCTCTATTTTTCTTTGGCATTATTTCAGAGACGAGGGTAATGCCTGCACCCAACTCACCAGCCAAGCCGATGCCCCCGATAAATCTTGCCCATGCATATTGATCTACAGTTTGAACATAGCCTGTTGCGAAATTTGCAACAGAATACAACAAAATTGAACCAAACAATACACTAAGCCTTCCTTTCTTATCTCCTAATACACCCCATAACACACCGCCAATTAATAGTCCTATCATTTGCCAGTTAATCACTTTTGCACTCGCCTCCAACATAGCAATATTATCATCTGCAACACCAATTCCAAGTAAGGAAGGTTTTCTAACTATTGAAAACAAGAGTAGTTCATAGATATCAACGAAATACCCAAGAGCTGCAATAATGATAGTAAGGTATAATTTACGATCGCTGATATTTGTTTGCTGTTGGTGGTCTATAGTCATGATTAAATGTAATCAATTCCTAAGATATGGGAACTCGGTTAGATGTAAAAAATGCTTTGGGGAACGTTCAAATAAAATTATCTTGTAGGACAAAACTAACTGTTCATGATTGCAAAAGCATTTTCACCCGAAAATAGAAACAGAACATTTTTGATTCTTGTTGCTTCTCTCGGCTACTTTGTAGACATCTATGATTTGTTGATTTTCTCTATTGTTAGAGAGCCAAGTTTAAAGTCGTTGATGGTGCCTGATGCTGAAATTGTTAATGCAAGTGCTAGGATCATCAATTGGCAGATGTCTGGTTTGTTGTTGGGTGGAATTTTATGGGGAATCATGGGTGATAAAAGAGGGCGACTTAGCGTATTGTTTGGTTCAATCCTCCTTTATTCTATTGCCAATTTTATCAATGGGTTTGTGCAGACAGTCGACCAATACGCACATTTACGTTTTGTAACAGGAATTGGTTTGGCTGGTGAGTTGGGTGCAGGCATTACGCTGGTATCAGAGATTATGCCGAAGAGCAAGCGTGGTATTATGACCAGTTTTATAACAGGTGTTGGTGTATTTGGAGCAGTACTCGCTTATTTAATTTTTGATCTAACTAAAGATTGGAGATTGTGCTACATGATAGGTGGTGGTTTGGGTATTTTGTTATTGTTGCTAAGAGTTAGTGTTGCTGAGAGTGCACTCTTTAAAAAGGTAGCAACACATGTTGAAAAAGGCAACCTGCTTAAATTATTTACAACTCCGGCTTTATTAAAAAAGTACTTGCTTGCAATTTTAGTAGGAGTGCCATCTTGGTTTATTGTAGGTATTCTTATTACACTCAGTAATCGTTTTGCAATGGAGTTGTATGAGGGTAGTGCAGTAATTGCAGGAGCCTGTGTGATGTATGGTTATATAGGAAATGCATTGGGTGATATTACTGTTGGATTTATCAGTCAGCATTACCAGAGCAGAAAGAAAGCTTTGTATTTTATGTATGCGGTTTGCATCATTGCTGTATCGTTTTATTTTAGTCCCCTCAATAATTCTGATACCACTATGTATTGGTGTTGTTTTTTCTTGGGTTATGCCTCAGGATTTTGGGCAATAATAGTCACCATGGGTGCAGAACATTTTGGTACAAACATAAGAGCCACTGCAGCAACAACTATTCCTAATATGGTTAGAGGATCATTGCCCTTGATGAACATGTTATTCAATGGTTATTTTATTCACTCCTTGCAATGGTCAATGGTGAAAAGCGGAATTGTTACAGGAATTATTGTAATTGGAATTGCACTGATAGCCTTGTATAAAACGGAAGAGACTTTCCACAAGGATTTGGATTATGTGGAGGAGTAGGGAATAGCAAAATAGGGAATAGGGGGAAAGTAAAAAGGGAATAGGGATTAGCAAATTAAACTAATCCCTATTCCCTAATCACTGTTCGCTACTCCCTGTTCCCTTTATTTATCCTAACACTTCATTCATCGATCTTACAGCAGCTGCACTTTTTTCAAATGCTTCTTGTTCAGCTGCATTCAATTCAAGTGGAAGGATTTTTTCCCATCCGTCTTTTCCGATAACAACAGGTACACCAAGGCAAATATCTTTTTGTCCGTATTCACCCTCTAAAGCTACGCAGCAAGTGAACAGCTTTTTTTCATCTCTAAGAATGCTGCTAACAAGCGCTGCACCGGCTGCACCCGGAGCATACCATGCAGATGTGCCAATGAGTTTGGTTAGTGTAGCACCACCTACCATGGTATCCGCAACAATTTTATCTTGTTGTTCTTGACTTAGGAACTGTGTTACTGGAATACTGTTCCAAGTTGCCTTACTGATCAAAGGAATCATAGTAGTATCGCCATGTCCGCCTACTACTATCGCATTCAAATCACTTGCGCTGCAACCAAGGTGTTGTGATAATTGGTATTTAAAGCGACTGCTATCAAGAGTACCACCCATGCCAATTATTCTGTGCTTTGGTAAACCAGTAGATTTCAAAGCAAGGTAGGTCATGGTATCCATTGGATTACTGATCACAATGATGATGGTATTTGGGGAATGTTTTAAAACGTTTTCACAAACGGTCTTAACAATTCCTGCATTGGTTCCGATCAACTCTTCACGAGTCATTCCTGGTTTACGAGGAATACCTGAAGTAATTACAACAACATTACTGTTGGCTGTTTTTGCATAATCATTAGTAGATCCAGTAATCTTGGTGTCAAAGCCAAGTAATGCGGCAGTCTGCTGCATGTCTTGTGCTTTACCTTCAGCAAATCCTTCTTTGATATCGAGTAAAACCAATTCAGTGCATACTCCTGCACGAGCAATATTATCGGCACAAGTTGCGCCAACCGCACCAGCTCCAATTACAGTTACTTTCATTTTTTTTGATTTATAGGTATGAGAGATTGTTTGCGCCGCAAAGGTATGGTGTTATTTGACAAATTGGATTACCTTTGCCCCCTCAAATCACAGTTATGGCAAATACGTCAGATATTTCAAGGGGACTCATCATCAAGTTGGATGGAAGTCTTTACACGGTTATTGAATTCGGTGAAAATAAAACAGCTAGAGCTGCTGCTAAGGTATGGGCAAAGCTTAAGGGTGTTGATAACAATCGATCTATTGAAAAGACATGGAACAGTGGGGATACCATCTTCCCAGTAAGAGTTGAAAGAAAAAGCTACCAGTATCTTTATAAAGATGAGACTGGCTTCAACTTCATGGATAATGAAACTTTTGAACAGGTAGCCGTTGCAGAAAACTTAGTAGATGCTCCTCAGTTTCTAAGCGATGGTCAGGAAGTTTCTGTTTTGTTCAATACTGAGACTGAACTGCCAATGAGTGTAGAACTACCAGATAAAGTAGTTTCAAAGGTTACTTATTCTGAACCTGGTTTAAGAGGTGATACAGCAACTCGTACACTGAAACCAGCAACTGTGGAAACGGGAGCTACTGTTATGGTTCCTTTATTTGTAAATGAAGGAGATGTGATCAGGATCAACACTAAAACCGGGGAATACATCGAAAGAGTAAAAGACTAGATTTATTGATTTTTCGATAAAATCGACCAAAAATGCCCCTTTTTTTCACAAAATCGGGGCATTTTGCATTAAAAATGGGCCAAATTTAATTTGGCGGGTAAATGTTTTTCTCTCACCTTTACTTCCCGTTTTCAACCCAAAAAATTATTTAATATGGATTTGAAGCAAATTCAGGATCTCGTTAAGATGGTTAATAAGTCTAATATTAGTGAACTAACCATCGAGGAAAAAGACATCAAAATTACCATTAAGCAAAAAGAGGATAAATATGTAACTGCAGCTCCAATGCAGGCAATTCCTCCAATGCAGGCTATGCCTGTTGCAGCAGCAACTTTAGCATCTGCTCCAGCTGCAGCAACGGCTGCCGCTCCAAAGGCAGCAGATAATTTGATTACCATCAAGAGTCCAATGATTGGTACTTTTTACCGTAAACCAGCTCCTGATAAGCCAAATTTTGTAGAAGAGGGAGATGAGGTAAGAAATGGTAAAGTAGTCTGTGTAATCGAAGCCATGAAACTTTTCAATGAAATTGAAAGTGAAGTGAGCGGTAAAATCGTAAAAATATTGGTAGATGATTCATCTCCAGTTGAGTACGATCAGCCTCTGTTCCTTGTTGAGCCTGCTTAGTCCGTTACAGGAGAGTGGGTTAATTTTTTCATTTAAAATTGTGGCATGACCAAAGATTCTAAGAAAAATTTCAAAAAGATATTGATCGCCAACAGAGGAGAAATTGCATTGAGGGTGATCAGGACTTGTAGAGAAATGGGTATCAAGACTGTTGCAGTATATTCAACAGCCGATAAGGATAGTTTGCATGTAAGATTTGCTGATGAAGCAGTATGTATAGGAAAGCCAGCAAGTGCGGATTCCTATTTAAATATTCCACACCTCATGTCGGCTATGGAGATTACCAATGCGGATGCAGTTCATCCTGGCTATGGGTTTCTTGCAGAGAATGCAAAATTTGCCGAAATCTGTGGTGAGCACGGAATAAAGTTTATTGGCCCAACACCCGATCAAATCCGTTCAATGGGAGATAAGATCACCGCTAAAGAAACCATGATCAAAGCTGGGGTTCCTGTAGTACCTGGTAGTGGTGGTTTGTTGGAAAGTGTTGATCAAGCAAAAGGTATCGCTAAAGAAATAGGGTACCCTGTTATACTTAAAGCAACAGCAGGTGGTGGGGGTAAGGGTATGCGTGTTGTTTGGGAAGAAGCTGAAATTGAAAAGGCATATAACACCGCTAAGGCAGAAGCGCTTGCTTCTTTTAAAAACGACGGTGTGTACATGGAGAAGTTTGTAGAGGAGCCAAGACATATAGAAATTCAAGTGGCAGGAGATCGTTATGGTAAAGTTTGCCACATGAGTGAACGTGATTGTTCTATTCAAAGACGTCACCAGAAGTTGGTGGAAGAATCTCCTTCGCCATTCATGACAGATGATTTACGTGAGCGCATGGGAGCTGCAGCAGTCAAAGCAGCTGAAGCAATAGGATATGAAAGTGTTGGTACGATTGAGTTTTTAGTCGACAAGCACAGGAATTTCTATTTCATGGAAATGAATACCCGTATTCAGGTTGAGCACTGTGTAACGGAAGAAGTGACTAATTTCGACTTGATAAAAGAACAAATTAAGATAGCTGCTGGCGAACCTATTTCAGGTAAACATTATTTTCCTGAAATGCATGCTATAGAGTGCAGGATTAATGCAGAAGATCCTTACAATGATTTCAGACCTAGTCCGGGTAAAATAACCGTTCTTCATCAACCCGGTGGACATGGAATTCGTATCGACTCTCATGTGTATGCTGGTTATGTCATTCCTCCATATTATGATTCAATGATTGCAAAGATTATTGCAGTTGCAAGAACCAGAAAAGAGGCAATTGATACGATGAGCAGAGCATTAAGCGAGTATGTGATCGAAGGAATTAAAACAACAATTCCATTCCATCAACAATTGATGAAGAACGAGGATTTCATTAATGGTAATTTCACTACCAAATTTTTGGATACATTTAAAATGCAATAATTGCTTTTTAAATCAGCTATACGATTCAAAACTAACTTCAATAAAAAACCCCGCAATTGCGGGGTTTTTTCATTATCCAATTTTCCATTGTCCCAATTATCTTAAGAACAAAATCTCTCTGTACTTTGGAAGTTCCCATTCAGAATCATCAACGAGTAATTCAAGCTTATCAACTGAATAACGGATTTCGTCGAAGTAAGGCTTAACCTTGTCGCAATAAGCAATTGCTTTATCTCTTGAAGATACAAGCGCATTGGCTGCTTTTCTTGCTTCGGTCATTTCCTCTGTAAGGATTTGTACTTTATTAATGTGTTCTGAAATTTCATGCAAAACATTCAGCTGTGCTTTGTAAGCATTTTCCTTCATGCCTAAATCTTTTAAACCTTTGATGTTGTTGATCAACACGTTTTGGTAACGAATAGCAGCAGGTAAAATGTGGTTGCCAGCAAGGTCACCAATAACGCGACCTTCAATCTGAACATACTTGATGTATTTTTCAAGTTCAATTTCATGACGTGCTTCAAGTTCTTTGTGAGAAAGTACCTTATGCTTTTGGAACAAGCCCATTGCTTTTTCAGTCACCAAAGAATCTAGCGCAAGTGGGGTGGTTTTCAAGTTCGGTAAACCACGTCTTGCTGCCTCTTGCTGCCACTCATCACTATAGCCATCGCCTTCAAACAATACATTCTTAGATGCTTTGATGTAAGACTTGATTACTTGCATGATAGCAACTTCTTTCTTGTCGCCTTTCTCAATGAAAGCATCTACTTCAGATTTGAAACTGCTGAGTGTTTCAGCCATGATTGTATTTAGAACAGTCATGTTGTAACCACAGTTTGCAGAAGATCCAACTGCACGGAACTCAAATTTATTTCCAGTGAATGCAAATGGAGAAGTTCTGTTTCTATCTGTGTTGTCAAGTAAAAGCTCAGGAATATTCTTGTGAATATCTAATTTCAACATTACTTCATCCTGCTCATCGAATTTTTCTCCAACTCTGCTTTCGATTTCATTCAACACCTTTGCAAGGTACCCGCCAATATAAGCAGAAATAATTGCAGGAGGAGCTTCGTTCGCACCTAGACGGTGATCGTTACCTGCAGAAGCAATAGCTGCACGCAATAGATCTGCATGGTCATGAACAGCTTTGATGGTATTCACGAAGAAAGCTAAGAACATCAAATTGGTTTTTGGTGTTTTACCAGGAGCCAATAGGTTTACTCCTGTATCAGTAGCCATACTCCAGTTGTTGTGCTTACCGCTACCATTGATACCAGCGAATGGTTTTTCGTGCAACAAAACACGCAACTTATGACGCTTTGCAACACGCGTCATGATGTCCATTAATAATGTATTATGGTCGACTGCTATATTTAGTTCTTCAAAAATTGGAGCACACTCAAACTGAGCAGGTGCTACCTCGTTGTGGCGAGTACGTAAAGGAATTCCTAATTTGTAAGATTCATTTTCGAAATCTCTCATGAAAGCATAAACACGTTCAGGAATTGCTCCGAAATAATGATCTTCCAATTGTTGTCCCTTAGCAGGAATATGTCCGAATACTGTTCGTCCAGTCATGATCAAGTCAGGACGAGCATTCGCCAATCCTTCATCTACTACAAAATATTCTTGCTCCCATCCTAAGGTTGCTGTTACCTTCCCTACATTCTTATCGAAGTAATGACATACATCAACGGCAGCTTTGTTCAAAGCTTCAATTGATTTAAGCAATGGAGCTTTATAGTCGAGGCACTCTCCAGTATAAGAAACAAAAATGGTTGGAATACAAAGTGTCTGACCGTTTCCAATGTTCATAATAAATGCAGGAGATGTTGGATCCCATGCAGTATAACCACGTGCTTCGAAAGTTGCGCGGATACCACCACTTGGGAATGAAGAAGCATCTGGCTCTTGTTGTGCCAATGCATTACCATCAAACTCTTCAATTGGAGTACCATCAGATTTCAAAGTGAAAAATGAATCATGCTTTTCAGCAGAAGTACCAGTAAGTGGTTGGAACCAGTGTGTATAGTGTGTAACACCTTTGCCCTGTGCCCAATGTCTCATGCCAGCTGCAATCTGATTGGCTACGTTACGGTCAATTTTTTGTCCGCTTTTGATTGAATTTAATAAACTCTTATAAGCGTCGTCGCTGAGGTACTCGCGGGCGACTTTCAATGTAAATACATTCTCGCCAAAAGCTGCAGTTACTTTAGCGGGACTTACTACCTCTATCTCTTCTTTTGCAGAAGTGAGGTTGTCGATTGCTTTGAAACGTAGTGATTGCATAATGTTGAATTTTGAAGGCACGAAATTCCATAAAAATGCCCGATTCTGCAAGTATTTTTCAATGTAAAGGCAAAAAAAATCATTGTATGTGGAGAAAATATTAATAAAACACAGAAATCCTCCCATTATTTAGCGTAAAACCTCAAAACTATAAAACATATAAATAATTATAATATGTATGTTTTCAACAACCTGAGCTGATTTGTCAACCTTTGATGTTTCACTCAGCTGTCAACAAATGTTTTGATTAACTTCGCGCTACTTAAAAATCTCATGGAAACAACAGTAGAAACCGCTAAGCAGCTTGGACTGCTCCCTGAAGAATTTGAACTAATTAAGCAAATATTAGGCAGGACTCCTAATTTCAATGAAGTGGCCGCTTACTCGGTGATGTGGAGCGAGCATTGCAGCTATAAAAATTCAATCAAATGGTTGAAAACGCTTCCTCGCGATGGAAGTAAGCTCCTTGTAAAAGCGGGAGAAGAAAATGCTGGTTTAGCAGACATCGGAGATGGCTATGGAGTTGTGTTTAAAATTGAATCGCACAACCACCCTTCAGCGATTGAACCTTTTCAAGGAGCTGCTACTGGAGTAGGGGGTATACACCGTGATATATTTACCATGGGTGCAAGACCCATTGCAGCACTGAATTCATTGCGTTTTGGAAATATAAAAGAGGCAAAGACACAACATTTGTTGAAAGGGGTTGTATCTGGTATTGGTCATTATGGTAATTGCTTTGGTGTTCCGACTGTTGGTGGTGAAGTTTATTTTGAAGATTGTTACCATACCAATCCGCTTGTTAATGCCATGAGTGTGGGTATAGTTAAAGTGGGGCAAACAGTGAGTGCAACTGCTGAAGGTATAGGTAATCCAGTTTTTATTGTTGGATCGGCAACTGGAAAAGATGGTATTGGTGGAGCATCTTTTGCTTCTGCTGATATTACAGAAGACAGTGCGCAAGACTTACCGGCTGTTCAAGTTGGTGATCCTTTCCAAGAGAAAAAATTATTAGAGGCTTGCCTAGAAGTAATCCCAACCGGAGCATTGGTAGGAATGCAAGATATGGGTGCTGCAGGTATCATTTGTTCAACTGCAGAAACCAGTGCCAAAGGTGGTGTTGGTATGATTATTCATTTGGATAAAGTACCAATGCGTCAGCAAAACATGAAAGCTTGGGAATTGCTTTTAAGTGAAAGCCAAGAGCGAATGTTGATGGTGGTGCATAAAGGAAGAGAAAAAGAAGTGTTGGATATTTTTGAGAAGTGGGATTTGCCTTGTTCTGAAATTGGCGAAGTAACAGGTGATGGTTTATTGAAATTCTATATGAATGGGGAGCTAGAAGCAGAGCTACCTGCTGAAAGTCTGGTGCTTGGTGGCGGAGCGCCTGTTTACAATCGTGAATATGAGCGTCCAGCTTATTTCGATAAAATTGAAGCTTTTGATGCAGCTTCAATTTCTGTTCCTACAGATTTGAAAAAAGTAGCAGAAGCAATTGCAGTTATACCAAACATTGCAAGTAAGAAATGGATTTATACCCAATACGATAGTATGGTGGGTACAGGTAATTCTTCAACAAACCAACCTAGTGATGCAGCTGTTGTTTTGGTAAAAGAAACTGGCAAAGCTTTAGCGGTTACTACAGATTGTAACAGTCGTTATGTACATGCAGATCCTTATAAAGGAGCGATGATTGCCGTAAGTGAAGCTGCAAGAAATATTGTATGTAGCGGTGGTGTGCCATTGGGTGTAACCAATTGTTTGAATTTTGGAAACCCATATGATCCACAAGTGTATTATCAATTTGTGCATGCTATTAAGGGAATGGGTGAAGCATGTAAAAAGTTCGATGCTCCTGTAACTGGTGGTAACGTGAGTTTCTATAACCAGCATCCAGAAGGTGCGGTTTATCCAACACCAACTATTGGTATGGTGGGTGTGTTGAATACAGTTGAAGATAAAATGACACTTGGGTTTAAGCAAGAAGGAGATTTGGTTTATTTAGTAGGTCAATCAAGAGGGGATATTAATTCTTCCGAATACTTGCATAAATATGTTGGAGTTGAGTTTTCTCCTGCACCTCATTTTGATCTTGATGAAGAACATGCATTTCAGCAAGTCATCTTACAGTTGATCTCAGCTAAAGAAGTGAATTCAGTTCATGATATAAGTGAAGGTGGGTTATTTATAACCCTACTTGAAAGTGGGTTTGTTGGTTCATTGGGTTTTGAAGTTGATCAACAAAATAAAGAGGTTAGAGCTGATGCTTATTGGTTTGGTGAGGCACAGAGCAGAGCTGTTGTTTCTGTATCCAAAGAGAAACAGGCTGGCTTTGAACAACACTTGGCCTCAGTTGGTATTGCTCATGAGTTGTTGGGTGCCACCAAAGGGGAAGAGATTGTAATCAATGGGGAAAACTGGGGAAGTATAGATAGCTGGAAAACAAAGTACGACGAAGCCATTACAGCAATAATGACCAAGTAATCACAATGAATTTTGAGAGTGCTTATCTTACTTCAAAGATGATCACTTCCACTGGTTCCTTACTCTTTAAGGTAATTAAGTGCCTTTTGTTTTCTGGTAGATAGGCATAGTCTGTTTCATTGAGTTGAATCTTGTTTTTATCGCCTGATACGATCTCAATTTTTTCTCCAGATAATAAAATAGCAACAACGGGACCTCTTTGTTTGATTTCAAAACTTTGGTTTTGTCCCGATAATGATAGCCTATAACCCGCAGCTTTGTCTGCAACAAATATAGTGTCCTTGGTTAAAGGTGTCCAAGCTGCCCTTTTAATTCCATCATAACTACTCAGTAATTCAACATCGTATGCAAATATTTCATCGTTCTGATGAGCAGCTACTCTATGTGTAGAAGGTCCACTAGCAAATGAAGAGTACCATGCGTATCCTTTTGGATAATTGGGGGTGGTCCATTTTTCACCAAGCACTTGGTTTTCATAATGTGCAGGTTTTACAAAAACGAAGGCTGACGGGGTAGCATGAATATGAAATAGACTGGTATCTGAATTTTTTATTCTCGCCTGGATGATGCGTACGTATTCATTGGTAAAAACAGGTTTGTGCCGCGGTTCCTCATAAACTGGAACTGGATTTTGTCCACATACTTTTGTGAGTACCGCACATATGCTTAAAAAAACGAATAATGACTTTTTCATGTTTCAAATTTATGGTAAGTTTGTACGACCTCCGGAAGTTTTTATAATTACTTAAGTTGGTCCATTTTTCATTGTAATGCGGGACCACATTCAGCCTGTGAGACAGCTCTAAAAGAAATTCGTTTATGACCAAGTACATTTTCGTGACCGGTGGGGTTACTTCATCGTTAGGTAAGGGTATTGTATCAGCATCTCTTGCCAAACTTTTGCAAGCACGTGGGTTTAAAGTCACCATTCAAAAATTTGATCCCTATATCAACGTTGATCCAGGTACATTAAATCCTTACGAGCATGGGGAGTGTTTTGTAACCGAAGATGGAGCTGAAACAGATCTTGATTTGGGTCACTATGAGCGGTTCCTCAATATTTTTACAACACAGGCAAACAACGTAACTACAGGTAGAATTTACCAATCTGTTATCAATAAAGAAAGAGAAGGTGCTTATCTAGGTAAGACTGTACAGGTTATTCCACACATTACAGATGAAATAAAGCGTAGAATGCAATTGCTTTCTGAGTCTGGATATGATATCGTAATAACTGAAATCGGAGGAACTGTTGGTGATATAGAAAGTTTACCTTTTATTGAAGCGGTTCGTCAGTTGCAATGGGAATTGCCAGAAGGCGACTGTCTTGTAGTGCACCTTACTTTGGTTCCTTATTTAAAAGCCGCAAAAGAATTAAAGACAAAACCGACACAGCACTCTGTTAAAATGATGAGTGAAAATGGGGTACATCCTGATATTATAGTTTGCAGAACTGAGCAGCCTCTTTCTAGAGAGTTGAAAAATAAAATTGCCTTGTTCTGTAATGTAAAACCAGATTCAGTTATTGAGGCAGCAGATGCCAGCAGTATATATGAGGTTCCTTTATTGATGCAACAAGAACAGTTGGATGTTATTGTACTTAAAAAGTTGAATATTACCTGGTACCCAGAACCAGATTTATCCGTTTGGAAAGGGTTTCTTGAGAAATTGAACAATCCAACATCAACTGTTACTATTGGTTTGATTGGTAAATATATAGAGCTTCAGGATGCTTACAAGTCAATTTTAGAAGCCTTCATTCATGCAGGTGCAATGAACCAATGTAAAGTTGAGGTGGTTGATATTCATAGTGAATTCATCACATCAGAAAACGTTCATGAAAAACTACAAGGATTGAATGGCTTGCTCGTTGCTCCTGGATTTGGGCATCGTGGAATTGAAGGGAAAATTTTAGCAGTCAAATACGCAAGAGAGAATGGCTTGCCTTTCTTTGGTATCTGTTTGGGAATGCAAATGAGTGTTATTGAGTTTGCTAGAAATGTACTGGGATTAAAAGGTGCGCATTCTACAGAAATGGATGCACAAGCTGCTGATCCCGTAATTGATTTGATGGAAGGTCAGAAAACCATCACCAGTAAGGGGGGGACTATGCGATTGGGAGCTTATCCATGTAAATTAGAGCTCGGTACATTGGCACATAAGATTTATGGTGCTGATATGATTTCAGAAAGACATAGACATCGTTGGGAGTTCAACAACAAATACCTGGATGCGATGCAGGCAGCTGGACTTAAAGCGAGTGGGATTAATCCAGAAACCAATTTGGTGGAAATAGTTGAAATACCTAGTCATCCATTTTTCATTGGCGTTCAATACCATCCTGAACTGAAAAGTACGGTAGAGAATCCACATCCAATTTTTGTCCATTTTGTAAAAGCAGCATTAGATTTTCAGAACAGCAGGGTAAATGGTGACAAGTCACTTGCTCCTGAAATGGTTTAATGGACAGTATACATATTCATCATTCACAGACTTCGTCGGTAATACTTACCTTTAACGCTCAATAGCATCTAACATGAAATTTGAAAAGAATTCAGTGATCGGCTTTGTCTTGTTGGCTGGTTTGTTTTTGGGGTATTTTTATTTTACCCGTGTGGGACAATTAGAATTAGAGGCAAAGCAAAAGCAAATCAGAGACTCACTTGCAGCCTTGCAGCCAGTAATTAAAGATACTGCGGCCTCAATTGCATCAACGGATACAGCTGTAGCTATCCCAATGGGTACACCTGGATCATTTGTTCAAGAAGGTAAAATTCAAGAACAATTAACTGTTGTTGAAAACGAATTAGTGCGTATTAGTTTTTCTAACAAAGGAGCAAGGCCCGTTGCTGTTGAATTGAAGAACTATGTATCAGCAGATAGCCAACAGGTAAAATTAATCAGTGGAAACTTCAATCAGTTTTCTTACTTAGTCAATACGGGGGCCAATCAGACTACTTCTACCGAAGATTTATATTTTAGTCCCTCTGAAGTTGTTACAAATAAAGATGAATCCACTTTGATTTACTCGTTGAGGGATTCTTCAGGTAAAATGCTTGAGCACCGCTATACTTTAAAAGCCAATGAGTATATGTTTGGCTTGAACATTGTTAGTGAGGGAGCTGATAAATTGTTCACCAATAACACTGTTAATTTCCTTTGGCAGTTGCAAGCAGATCAACAAGAGTTAGACATACAAACGGAGAAAAGAGAAACACAATTGGGGCTTTTCGGAGCTGATGGCTTTGATTATTTTACCATGAGTGATGGTCTTAATGAGCAATGGGATGAAGGAGTGAAATGGCTAGGTGTTAAGCAAAAGTTTTTTAACACTACAGTCATAGCTGAGAATGGTTTCAAGTTCGCAGAGATCAGTTGTAAAGTACCGGATGATTCTTTAAGAGTAGTAGCACAAACAACAGCTAATCTAAAAGCAGTGTTTCCTGCATCAAACAAAGCCAACATTGGTTTGAATTTTTATGTTGGTCCCAATGATTATGCATTGTTGAAGAAATACAAACTAGATATGGAAGATATGGTCAATCTAGGCCAGGGTTTCTATGCGTTTGTGAAGTACATCAACAGATGGATTGTATTACCTGCATTTAGTTTCCTAGAGAAAAATGTATCGAGTCTAGGTTTGGCTATTGCTTTACTTACTTTGTTTATTAGGTTACTTACTTCACCATTGGTCTATACCTCATATGTGAGTGGTGCTAAAATGAAAGCACTTCGCCCTGAACTTGATGTCTTGAAAGAAAAACTCAAAGATGATCAGCAAGCATACAGTATGGAGCAAATGAAATTGTTCCGTAGTGCTGGCGTAAATCCTTTAGGCGGATGTATCCCAGCTTTACTCCAGATTCCAATTTTCTTTGCCTTGTATAGTTTCTTTAATTCCAATATTGTTTTAAGAGGAGAATCTTTTTGGTGGGCGAAGGATTTATCTTCCTACGATGCAGTCCTTACATGGGGATTCAGTATACCAGGTATAGGGTCGCACCTGTCGTTGTTTACCATACTTGCAGTTGTAACGAGCTTGTTGATTTCTTTGTACAGCATGAGTATGACACCAGATCAAGGTAATCCGATGTTGAAATACATGCCCTATATCTTCCCTATTTTCATGTTGGGTATTTTCAACAGTCTTCCTTCTGCATTGACTTGGTATTATACTGTTTCAAACGTAATTACACTTTTACTTCAATTTGTGATTCAGAATTATATCATTGATCATAGTAAAATTCTTGCAGAACTCGAGGCTAATAAAAAGAAGCCAAGAGAAAAATCTAAATGGCAAGAGCGTTTAGAACAAATGCAAGAGACCCAGAAGAAAGTGCAGTCGATGCAAGACAAAGTCAAGAAAAAATAAATGCTATGCGTTTACTTTTGGTCATTCTTTTAGGGTCTATTGCTTCGGTAGTAGTCGGACAAAAAAGATTGTCTGAAGGCGGTATCACTTTTTCAGTGCTTACGTATACAGCTGATCAGCGGATTGGTGATAGTTTGACGGCACAACATTTTTTCAAAGGAGCACATACACGTACTGATTTAGTTGGAAGCATTGGTAAGACTATCACTTTGTATGATAGCCGCGAAGAGTTAGGTGCAATTGTTCGTGACTTTGGTTCACAAAAAATTTTAATCCCACTTGATGCTTTAACATGGGCAGATAAAAATGCATGGTACAATCCTGATAGCATTCTTTATTTGGACGAACAAAAAACCATATTGGATTACACTTGCAAGAAAGCGCAAATCAAATTGAACAGTGGTGGTAAAATTGAGGTATGGTATACAACAGCTATTGTGCTTGACAACAAGGATACTGAATTTCAAATGGGGGACCTGCCAGGTTTGGTTTTGTCTTATGAGTACCAAATCGAACAAACTAGGGTATTGTACAGGGCTCTTAATTTGAACTTTGATCCTGTGCCAATTCAAAAATTCGATATACCATCTTCAGGTTATCGCATTCTTAGCTATGCAGAAAGTAAAAAACAGTTATAATTATTGCTGAGGCTTTTCAGGTGTTTTGAACCTGTGTAATGCAGATTTATTCTTGTAGGGAAGAATATATGTAATGTTGCCTTTTTGGTAAGTTATAATAGAATTGAAAGCATTGTCTTTTCCACCCTTCTTGAAACCAAATGAACGGTTATCACGGTAAGTGTATCCAGAACTCAAGTTCAAGCTTAAATTCTTTTTCATGTTGGAATAGGCAGCCTTTGAAGATTTCGACTTTGAAACGATGCCGTCTACTGCAAAAACCGTAACAGAAACAAACAGCATAGTAATTAATGCCAAGGCACTGTTACTGAAAGTGTTGAAGAATCTTTTTTGGGTTTTCATTAGGACAAAATTAACATTTTTTATGATATTACCAACATTTGTCCGGTTTTTTACTAAAAGGTAACGAATTGTAAAAGAAATTATTGTTAACACCGATCATCTTAATTCCTTATTCGTTAAATTACAATAACCCTCAATCCATGGCTGAAAACCCTCGTTTTTCTGAAAATGAAGACATACAAGAATTGTTATCTGTGTATGAGCGATTGCGCTCAGGTAGGGGTACGGGTTTTTTAAGTGAGGAGTCTTTTGAACGCATCATTGATCATTTTGATGACCAAGACGCACTTCCCAAAGCCATGGAGGCAGCAGAAATTGGTATTCTTCAATTTCCCTATTCTTCCACATTATTGGTCAAAAAAGCTGATTTACTAATTGCGTCAAGACAATACAAAAAGGCTTTGTCACTTTTGGAAAAAGCAGAGATTCTCGACAAAAACGATATTGATATTTACATTCTCCGAACAGATGCCTACTTGGCTTTGGATCAACAAGAGAAGGCGGTTGCCTTACTTGAAGATGCTATTCAACAATTTGAAGGAGATGATAGAATTGATTTGTTGTTTGAATTGGCAGATGTTTATGATGATTATGAGGCCTTTGAGAAAATTTTTGATTGCTTGAAGTTGATTTTGGACTACGATCCTAACAATGAAGAAGCATTGTACAAGATTTGTTTTTGGACTGATTTTACAGGGCGTAATGAAGAAAGTATCCGATTGCATTTAAAAATTATTGAAGATTTCCCATATAACGATTTAGCTTGGTTCAATCTGGCAGCAGCTTACCAAGGCTTAAAGTTGTTTGAGAAGGCGATTGATGCCTATCAATATGCCATTGCCATCAATGAGAAATTTGATTATGCCTATAGGAATATGGCGGATGCACAAATGAGGTTGCACAGGTATAAAGAAGCCATTGAAAGTTTGGAGAAAGTGATAGAGTTGGCCCGACCCGAAGATTTGATTTATCAGGCAATTGGTTATTGTTATGAGAAGATCAGAAATTTTGCACAGGCCAGATTTTATTATCGAAAAGCCTCTCATTTAAACCCTGATAATGCAAGACTCTACATAAAGGTAGCTTCTACCTATATGAAAGAGAATAAATACTTGCAGGCAGTCAAATATCTAGACATGGCTCTTCGCATTAAAAGACTTGATCCTGAGTTCAACCTGATCATGGGCGAGTGCAATATGAAACTAGGTAAATACAAAGAAGCAGTGTATTATTTCCTTACTGTAGTTCAATCAAAACCTCGTAATCTTAAAGGTTGGGAAGCCTTGATTCGTTCCTTGTTTGAGGCAGGGCAATTTTCAGAGGCAGAGAAACAAATTCAACAAGCACGTTTGCGGATAGGAAATAAGCCAGTTCTTGATTTTTATGAGAGTGCCGTCTTGTTATCAGAAGGGAAAACCAATCTGGGTTTTACTTTATTGGAAAAAACAATAGAGGCATTTCCCAAGCAGCTCAAACTTTTTCTTAAGCTCTATCCTTCAGCAGTTAAATATCCTCAAGTTGTTGAGTTGCTGTTAAAATCGAAACGCAGAAAGCATATTTAGTCATTTCATCATTCGATTGTGTAGTTTATACATGGTTTCGTATTTTTGAAGCCAAATATCGTTCTGCTTATGAATTTCAATTTATCTCAAATGCCAGATCGTCTGGCAAAGCCAAGAAAAGAAGGGATTACCATGGTGATGGATAAGGGGCTAACACTAGAAGAGGCAAAAAACTTCATAGAAAATGCAGTCCCTCACGTAGATATTGTAAAGCTTGGATTTGGTACTGCATACGTAACACCGAAATTGAGAGAGAAAATTGATTTGTACCAATCAGTTGGTATACCTGTTTATTTTGGAGGTACCTTAATGGAAGCATTCCTCATACGCAACCAATTCAATGAATACATTTCTCTCTGCAAGGACTATAACATATCCTACATGGAAGTTAGTGATGGTTCAATCACTATTCCACATGCTGAGAAATGTGGTTATATCGAAAAGTTAAGTGCTATTGGAACAGTTTTGAGTGAAGTGGGAAGTAAAGATGCGGAACATATTATTCCGCCTTACAAGTGGATTGAATTGATGCGTGCAGAATTGAGTGCTGGCGCTACTTATGTAATTGCTGAAGCAAGAGAGGCAGGTAATGTTGGTATCTACAGAGGAAGTGGTGAGGTGAGAGAAGGGTTGGTTCAGGAGATTCTAACCCAAATACCAGGTGAAAAAATTTTATGGGAAGCCCCACAGAAGGCACAACAATTGTATTTCATTGAGTTATTAGGTGCGAACGTAAATCTAGGAAATATTGCTCCAAGTGAGATCATTGCTTTGGAGGCTATGCGAATAGGGTTGAGAGGAGATACATTTAGTCTGTTTCTCAACAAGTAAACTTTAAGCATGACTAAATATGGCTTGATTGGGTATCCGCTAAGTCACTCATTTTCTAAAAAATATTTCACGGAAAAATTTGAGCGTGAATCTATTCAAGATCATGCTTATGAGTTATTCCCTATTGAAAGCATCGACCATCTTCCCGCTCTTTTGCAATCTGAAAAAGCGTTAAAGGGGCTAAACGTAACTATACCCTATAAAGAGCAAGTAATTTCGTATTTAGATGAGCAGTCAGATGTGGTAAAAGCAATTCAAGCCTGTAATTGTATTTGCATCCGTGATGGTAAATTGATAGGCTACAATACAGATGTGATTGGCTTTGAAAAGACACTCGTGAGGCAATTGTTGAATACTCACAAAAAGGCACTTGTGTTAGGGACTGGTGGAGCTGCAAAAGCAGTACATTATGTGTTGCGAAAGAAAGGTATTGATTACTTAGAAGTCAGTCGCACCAAGGGTGACGGAAATATCACTTACAATGAATTAGATGAAAAGATTATGGCGTCACATACGCTAATTGTCAATACAACACCCTTGGGTATGTATCCTAATGTGGATGAGTCTCCAAACATTCCTTATCATTTGTTGAATAAGCAACATTATTTGTATGACCTAGTCTACAATCCTGCGAAGACAAAGTTTTTAGCTGAAGGAGAGAGAAGAGGTACGTTGATAGAAAATGGGGAAGACATGCTGGTTATTCAAGCAGAGGCTTCTTGGGATATTTGGAACCAATAAATTACCCTAGTGATTTTGATGTAAGCAGTTGTTTGATATCTTCCGGAATAGACTTTACTTTTCTTTCTTTATAATCGAAGCAAATCATGTTGGTCCGGATGACAGCCGCCTTGATTTCTTTTCCTGCTCTTGTGGTCTTGATTTGATAATAGCATTCAAAAGCAACTCTTGTAGGAGCAGTGATAGATAAATCGATTGTTAGATCTTCTTCGTCAAAAAGTTCATTTACATATTCAATATGAGCTTCTGCAAGAATGAGTCCGTATGCTCCAAAAGATATTTCTGAAAAACCAAGTGTGTTTAAAAAAGCAATTCTTGTTTCTTGTGCAAAGAGTAAAAATCTTTCATTTCCTACGTGTCCTCCATAGTTTATATCTGCAGTGGTTACTTTCCTTTCAGCGCTGAAACACACAGGTGTAGGAATGTTGATTCTTTGTGCCATTAGCCGATATTGTAATTAACGGACAGTATCTTTCAGTGTGATGGAGTCTGTTCTATTGGCAGGAGTGGAGTCTATAATTGCAGCTTTTGTACCCGGACCTAATACTGCATTTTGCAATGCATTGCGAAAAGGCTCATTGATAAAGGTGAACATTGTTAATCCGATAACAACAGCTGCTGCACTGTATTTTAGCCAGGAAATAGCTTTTGAGTAAGGGCTTGATAATTGTACAACTTTTCCCTTTTGTAGTTCAGCGGAAACATTCTCCCAGCAATCATCTGGGGGGGCAACCTCAAGCTGCTGTAAATGGGCTTTTATTTTCTCATTCCATTCCATGGCTATTTATTTTCCTGTTTTCTGATCTTTTCTTGAAGCAGTGCTTTGGCTCTAGCGTATTGCGATTTACTTGTTCCTTCACTGATGTTCAACATCTCTGCGATTTCCTTGTGAGAGTATCCTTCAATCGCAAAAAGATTGAATACTGTCCTATATCCATTTGGGAGTGCTTTTACCATGTTGAGAATTTCTGCGGCGGCTAATTTGTCTAGTGCATTTGAATCTCCATCTGTAATGCTTTCCTCATGTGATTCTTGGATTTCATAGGTGTTGTTTTTCTTTCTGTAGTGTTCAATTGCGGTATTCACCATGATTCTCCTCATCCATCCCTCAAATGAGCCAGTCCCTTTGTATTTGTTGAGGTTTTTGTAAACCTTTACAAATCCATCTTGTAAAATATCTTTTGCATCCTCTTGGCTATGCGCGTACCTGAGTGCTATACCATACATTTTAGCTGCATATTTATCGTACAGCTTTTTTTGCATAGCAGCATTGTTTTGGAGGCAACCTCTTATTAAGTCGTAATCATCCGGGAATTGGTTGCTTGCCATTGAAAATTTATTTATTGTGCTGAAATTGATGAAGGAAGTCTACCATTTGTGCTACGGCTTTTTTACGGTGACTTATTTCAGATTTTATTTTTGGGTCCAGTTCCGCGAAGGTAAGTTGGTATCCTTCAGGAATAAAAACTGGATCATAGCCAAATCCCTTTTCTCCTTTCACTGTCTTGGCAATAGTGCC
>Ga0079301_1000327_pt1 | contig 23105 bp, 22 predicted proteins | sample Wag4_2014_7_11_3_FD_74797 | JGI IMG/M metagenome (GOLD analysis project Ga0079301, IMG submission 74797) | Fresh water mixed with fracking chemicals microbial communities from Ohio, USA - Utica-2 Time Series FC 2014_7_11 | ecosystem: Engineered > Industrial production > Chemical products > Input... | reverse complement strand
GTGGTGAAGTGGTCAACACAGAGGATTGTGGATCCTCCATTCGCGGGTTCGAACCCCGTCAGCCACCCCTGATTTCAAGGAGCCTCCGATCCGCTGGGTCGGGGGCTTTTTGCCGTGTGAGGGTCTGGGCGGCCAAAGCCAGCCAGGCAAAGGGTTCGCGGTATTGCGGGGTCAGGACACCGTCCTGGCAGACAATAGGGCAACACCCCAGCAACTTCGCTCCAAACGATGGAAAAGGCGCTCGCAGGGCTTTCGCTATTTGCAATTTGCGAATATACTTAGCCTGAGAGGTATTCATGTGTTAAAGCCACAAGATGTGATGGTCTTGATTCATTTGGTGGGTGAGAAACCCGAATGGCGCTATCAGCGTCTGGCTGCCGAGCTTGGCATGAGCACGTCCGAAGTCCATCAAGCACTCAGGCGTGCCGCTGAGTCGGGTCTTTATGAGCCCGAATCGCGACAGGTGTTTCGGCACGCCTTGCTTGAGTTCATCCAACACGGGCTCCGTTATGTTTATCCGGCGAAGCGTCTCCCGCGCTGTTATGGCGTTCCCACCGCACACAGCGTCGCACCGCTGGCGGATTCCATCGTGGCAGACCCGGATGATTGTGTGGTCTGGCCTTGTGCGCAGGGGGCAAGCTTCGGAGATGGTATCGAACCCCTGTATCGCGCGGCTCCCGCCGCGGCCTCACGTCACCCGGGATTGCACAGACGGCTCGCACTGGTTGATGCCATCCGAGTGGGGCGCTTGCGCGAGCGGGAGTTGGCACGACGGTTGCTGGAAGTCGAGTTCGGCGTATGAATGCGACGGACCTGCTGCGCGCGATCATCAGCGATGTGGGCATTTTTTCAGACCGCATGGTGTTTACAGGTGGCCTGGTGCTCCCATTGTACCTGACTCGACCGCCGCGCCTGCGCATCCGTCCCACGCGAGACGCGGACGTCGTGGTGGCTTGTTCATCGCACGTTGCTTGGGTGAGACTTCAAATAGAGCTTGGTACATTGGGGGTGACCCCGATCGTGGGCGATCCGTCTGCGCCGATTTGTCGAATGCGAACGGCTAATGGGCATCTTCTGGATCTGATGCCTACCGACCCTGCCATACTGGGCTTTGGCAATCAATGGTTCCAGGCGGGCTACGACCGGGCCATCACCGTCGATATCGGTGCCGCACGTCCAATCATGATCTTTCCGGCCGCCATTTACTGCGCCGCAAAATTGGAAGCCTATCGGGGACGGGGCAAAGCCGACCCGTGGATGAGTCACGATCTGGAAGACCTCTTGACCCTGATTGCTTGTCGGGCAAGCCTGGTTGACGAAACCCGCGCAGAACCCGAAGAAGTGCGAGACTTCCTGCGCCATGCTGCCAGGGAAATATTGACACTGGCACGTCTGGACGAATTAATCCACGCTCACATTCAACAATCCCATGCTCAGGTGGTTTCCGTATTGACCGCAATCGCAGCCAACTGATGGTCACAGTCAGGCACCTCCATCACTACCCGCACCCAGTTCCCAGTGGCGATCGCCTCGCAGAAAGTTCGAACACTGCCTAGCCAGCCACCCCTGATTTCAGGAAGCCTTCGATCCGCTGGGTCGGGGGCTTCCTGGCTTGTGAGGGTGTGGGCGGCCAAAGCCAGCCAGGCAAAGGGTTCGCGGTACGGCAGGGTCAGGACACCGTCCTGCCTAACAAGCGGCGCGCGTTCCGGATCAACATCCAGAACTTTGGTCGCAGGATTGTTGCGGTACCCGACAGGCGCCAGGCCGGGAAAGTGTCCCTGACGCGCCTTCTCGTTCATGCCTTTCTTGACCTCCTCCGACAGGTTGTCAATGAAATTTTTCGCCATCAACACCTTGATGCCGTGAATGATTTTTTCGTGCGAGCGGGAATCGCTGGTCAGCACCGAGCCTTCCTTGTAGCGATGCACCGTGAGGTCGACGGCCTGCATCAGTTCATCGACTTCCACCCAGTCCTTGAGGTTGCGATAGAGGCGATCCGTTTTTTCAACCACGATCGCCTGACAGGAACGATTCCGTTTCAGATACGCCAGAATCGCCGTAAACTGCGTGCGACCCGCCAGCATCGCGGATTCAATATCCGCAAACTCCTTGACGGGCTTCAAGCCGTGCGCTGCCGCATATTCCCGGGCCGCCCGAACCTGCGCATCCAGCGAAAACCCCTGCTCCTGCTCGGCACTGGACACCCGGATGTAGTAGCAGGCCTCTGCGATCGCCTGCGTGTCCCGTGAATGGTTGACTCTCGCCATGGCCACCTCCGCACGACCATTGTGCCAGCTCCCGGTAGGAAAACCGCCGCAAATCGCGGCCAAATCACGATCGTGACCCCAAAATCGCACTAGTCGGCGGCTGGCAAAGTCTTTGTGGTAAGAGAACATCTGTAATATCGTTACCGCTGGCGATTTTGCTACCCATACAAGCGATCGGCGAATAGAAAGAGGAGCATATCATGAAGCCCAACCTCACTTTCCTCACCATCGTACTCGTCGCGTGCTGCGGCCACGTTGCTTATGGCGCAGAGGGACAGGTGCTCTTCTCACAGCCAAAGGTCACAAACATCAGCGGCCGCGTCTATGTGATAGAAAAGCAACCGAAGGGCGAGTGGTCCATGGGCGCTTGGCAGAAAAGCGACTTCACCGCGGACGGCAAATTTGTCCCGGTCGATTGGGACCCCGGCGAAAAGACGGGGCTTTCCATACCGGACGACCGCACGCGCAGAGTGGCGCAACGCGGCATGCGGAACACCGCCGGCAGCACCGTCTGTCAGATGTACGGCGACACGGTCGGTGCCTATCTCAACTCAGCCGACCTGTCCGGAAAAGGGGTCGACGCACAGGGGAACCCCCTGCCGGGATCCAATGGTTACTAGCAGATGATCTGTCCGTCGTATCAGTTCGGTCCGAACGAAATCATCCAACCCTGGCGCACACCTTACAATCGCCTCCACGTCTCTTTCGACTTGCAGATCCCCACCGCTGTTTGCCAGGAGAAGAAAGGGAATTGGGCCTACGCTAACCTGCTCCTAACGCTCGTCGATCCCAAGACCGGCCTGCAGATTTCCTGGGGTCCGAATCTGTTCGGAAAGAAGACCGGCGGGGAAACGAACACGCCCAAGCAGCACATCGCTTACGATACCCCCTCGCACAGCTGGATGGTCCGGGATCGTTTGGTGCCCGGGGCCGCGTGGCACAAACTGTCACGGGGATCCGCAACTTACCATTCCGCTCCCTGGCGCGGTTGGCGGCATTTCTCCTGGTCGGTCAGCCACTCGGCGCTGGAAGCCATGCGACGGCAGGAACCCGCCGTAACGATCTCGACCGACCCCGGCGACTACGAACTCAGATCTTTCCACCTGAACGCCGAGACTACCTTCCAGACCGGGCCAGCTGAATTGGGCTGGTCCATGCGTAAACTTCGGATCGGGGTCACCGAGGGTGCCGCCTCGCAGAGGGCGAGTTCGCCATGATCTCCGTTACGCGCTGATGGATGGTCAGCACCTGTTCCAATGAAAGGAAGCGATGCTCCGTCATTTCGCCAGATTGCGCAGTGCACCGTCAAAATGCGTGAACGTATAATTCATCGCATCTTCAAAACTGACGCCCTCGAGCTGCGGGGTCGTAGGCTCGCCCGCGCGGAGCATCTGTAACACCAAGCGCTCCACCTCGGTGATTTGGTCTTCCGGCAGTTCATCTACCAGGCGATGGAGATTTTCCCGTTGCGACAAAGGAGTCCCCCTTGTTGGATCTACAGTCTCGTTATACCGCGCATCCGCCATTTCTACCCCAGTTTCACGGCATACCACCCAACAGACGAAAATCCTGCACGACGTCCCACGCGGTCGAGAAGGAACAACCGACACGTCGTGCGACGTCCGATACCCGACAGTCAGGCTCACGTGACAACAGGCACCAGATATCGGCACGCCAGTTTGCTCCCATCCACACGCGATGCCTGTAAATCGCGTGATGGCGTGCCAGGGCCGCCGGGTCAAGCACATCCTCGGGCAGATTACGCAAGCTACCTTGTGGCACACACAGAACTGTATTCCCGAACCGTGGATCCTCACCCCTTCGGGTCACCTGAAATGCATTGCCCACCGGCAAAAGGTCAATGCGCGCCCCCTTGTAAAGCCGCATCAGTCTCGCCAAACGCCGATCCTTGCCAAGCCACTTCGCGATCGCACACCAAAACGCCCGCACCCGAACCGAGGGATGCCCTGACACCACCCGCACCAGTCGATCAACATTGACGTGCGCGTGATGGATGCCAAGCCAGGTGACCAGCACGCCCAACACACGCAGGTCTTGCCCCTCCATCCCTACAACCGATGCCTGAAGCAGTGTGCACTCAATGTCCGCGTCAGCCTCTCCGGTGGCAGCGAAATTGAAACCGATTCCAACCAGTCTGGCGGTGAGGATCTCTGCGGGAAGCGCATCAACTGAAAACGCTGGACGATTAAATGCCATACCCGAGCCTCTGTCGCAATTCAACCAATGTGGCTCGCACGTGGTCAGGCCAACCGGGATGCGCATCTTGATCGGCCACCCACGCCAAAGCGTCATCGAGTTCCTCGCTGCTTGGGCACATCGCCAGACAATCTACCCAATCACTTCCGCGATCGCAAAGAGCAAAGAGCTTGGTCCTGAGCAGATCCTCTCGCCCGAGTGTCATCAAAACCACCGTCTAGCCCTCAAAAGCGGGAACAAGCCGCTGCTGCCAACCGTCAGGCAAGACCTCGGTCAGTTGCATCGGGCCATTGTTGAGCCAGGCAACCGATTGTTGTTTACATCCGCCTGCCTTTGGAACCATATTGATATGACCTTCACAACAATCGTGCCTTGAATCAGATGAATGAGGGCATTGGTTGCCGTCCTACCGTGGTCTGCCTTGGATGCTGCAAAATGATTTCACCCAGAACATCGCTCATGAATCACTCAGGAAGTCCATTTTTGTCACATGGCACTGCGCTCAAATCTGAGAACCTGAGAACCTTGAGGCTTGCAAGCTTATGTGAATTATCACATAACTGGGGACAATGAATACGGGCGATGGATTGCAACCAAAAAACTTGTCTGGGTTGGCTCTTCAAAAAAGATTTGTCCGAGTTACCCAAAGACATCGTCCGAAAATTTGGCCAAGGCTTGCGTCTGGTTCAGCTTGGAGGCATGCCGCTAAACGCAAAAGTCTTGCAAGGATTTGGTGGGGCCAGTGTTCTCGAACTTCGGATTCACGACCAGGTCGGCACCTACCGGGCCGTCGATACCGTGAGATTCTCTGATGCGCTCTACGTTTTGCACGTCTTTCAGAAAAAAGCGCGCAAAGGTATCGCCACTGACCAGCACGATATCGAACTGATCAAATCACGTCTGAAAGATGCACAAACCCATTATGCCAAACGCGGCACGAGCCAGGAGGCTTGAGATTATGAGTGACACCCCGGACATCATCGCAGCGAAGGGCCCTAGCATCTTCCACGACCTCGAATTCGAGGATGCAGACGAACTGCTTGAAAAAGTCAAAATTGTTCGGCGTATCCAGCTCATCATGAACCAGCTGGGCCTGACGCAGGCCCAGCTCGGAGAAGCCATCGGCATGCCCCAGGGAGAAGTCAGTCGATTGCTGAGAGGTCGATTGGACCGATTTACCTTCGACCGCCTGTTTCGCGCACTTCGTGCATTGGGAATACGGGCGGTGGTGGTGCTACCAGATGAGGAGCAAACCACGGCTTAGCCAGACACCTCTGATTTCAAGAAGATTCCGATTCGGTGGGTTGGGACTTTCTGGTCTGTGAGGGTCTCAAGCCATGTTCTTCCCCTGCGCAACGACCAAATCGTTGTTTAGCAGACATGCAACGTCCAAAACCCGCCTTGATGCACCGACTTCGTGTGTGCCGGTTGCTTGAGCCAAATACGGTCAGCCATACCGCGTGACGGATATAAAGTGCCGGTGTTAAAATTCCCGTGTGGGGTTGTCATCCTTCAATTTCGCTGCTTGTTTGTTAAGTGTCATTCACATTTTGCGGCCGGTAGCGGCATGGTTTGGTTCATTTTTCGTCACGGCGCTATCGCCGCACGCTGGTCTGACCAGCGAAATTGATGGTTCTGGGACGTTGTCACATCTGGGCAGGAGTCGTGCATGAAAGTTGGATATGTCGTGCTCTACGTGAACGACGCAGAGGCTTGTCGCCGATTCTGGATTGAACAGGTTGGCATGGTCGAAAAGCGCCGGACCGCGGTCGGTGACCACACGATCGCGCAGGTTGGGTTCTCGGACCAATCATTCGCCTTCGAACTCGTCCCACTGGCGCTAATGAAAGACAACCCGGATGGTCTCGACTTGGCGACGCCGTCCGTGTGCTTTCACGTTGACGATCTGGAGGCGATGCGCGCAAACCTGCTGTCCCGTGGCGTCGAGGTGACCGAAGTAAATGAGCACCACGGCACAAAAAGCTTCGCATTCGCTGATCCCGACGGTCACTGGTTTGCCGTCACACGCTAACATGCCGGGAACCGTTCCCTGATCTCAACAATCCCGACCCCAAGCGTTGGCAAACCGCAACTCCGCTTTCGCCCTCACCGTTCGCACGCGACGTGACTGAGGGGTGATCCGACCAGGCGACTGCGACCGCACGGAGTCCATTGGCCCATGCGTATCGCAGCAAGCCCCGTGACGCTTCGGCTTAGGAGTCTGCCTAGGTGCGTGCCGCCTCCGGCCGATGTATCGCGTGGTGCCTCACGTACCTGCCGAGGTCGCTTTTAAGGGCGGCTCTTCGATGGCACGTTTGCGCAAGCGAGAGTGCCTTGTCAGCACTGCAATCACAAGCGTCAGTCCGAGTGCGGCAATGGCAAGCGTCAACCAAGTCGGCAGCCCGAGTGGCAAAAGCAGATACGCCCCAAAGGAGAACAATGCGCATAGCGCCGCGAAGGGCATCTGACTGGTGACGTGGTCGAGGGTCTTGCAGCCGCTCGCGAGGGCACTGACGATGGTGGTATCCGAAAAGGGGCTGCAATGGTCGCCGAAGGTGGCGCCACCGAACACCGCACCGATAGTTGCCACCACAAGGCCTTGGGTCTCTGCCACACTGAGGCCACTTTGCTGACAAGCCAAAAGACCAGCCGGGAGCACGAGTGGTGTGAGCAGTCCCATGGTGCCCCAAGAGGAACCAGTCACGAATGACATGGCGCCAGCCAGGGTGAAAATGACCGCCGGAAACACTGTCACGGTGAAGCCCGTGCCAAGCAATGCCAGAAGCGCTTTGGCGGCACCCAGGTGATTGAGTATGCCACCCAGTGCATAGGCCAGGATGAGGATGAGCAATGCAGGCAAAACGGACGCAGCACCTTGAATGGCGGCGGGCCCCACTTCGTGCCGCCGATGTGCAGGGAAGCACAACCAGGCGGTACCTAAGGCCAGGCTGGCGCCAAACACGAGCGCATAAGGCCCACCATCCCCACTGAATGCTTGTTGCCAGCCATCAAGGTGTCGGATGTCGGGTGGTTGCGACATCAAGAGCGGAAATCCGATGATGATGGCCAGAATCAGAACTGCGAGGGGAATGATCACGACGCGCTGAGGATTAGCGCAGCAAGCGGCGTCATGCGTGGTCGACCCGGACGCTGCGGTAACGGTGAAGCGCGCCATGGCGGCGGGTTGGTAGCGCAGGGCGATCGACAAAGGCACAACCCAAAGCGTGAGAAGGCAGTATGGATTGGCGACGATCGACTGGAAATACAATGCGTAGGGTGCGGCTGAAAATGGCGCATGTTGGGTGCCTTGGGCAATCAGAGACAACTGGGTTGCAATCCACGTCGAGATGAACGAGACACAAGCAACCGGCGACGCAGTGGAGTCAACGACCCAAGCAAGGCGCTCACGCGAAATGCCTGCGCGATCCACCAAGGTGCGTGCGACACGTCCGGTCAACAGGCTACTCGCAAGGCCGTCAAAGAAGCAAAGGAGTCCGGTGAGGTAGACCACACCCAAGACCCGGCGATCGCTCAAGACCCCCGCGCCGGCGTGACGCAACAGCAAGGCTTCAAAGCCGCGTGATGCCTCTAAAATGCCCGCAAACGCACCCAACATCAGCGTGAAAAGTACCGCGCCAATACGCCACGGGCCTTGCAGCCCAGGGAAAAGGAAATCCGCAAACAGGGTATGCCACAGCGCGATGGGATCGGCCTGAACCACAACCAAGGTACCTGCCACTACACCACACGCCAGGCCGAGGGTCGCCTCTTTAAAAAACAAAATGCCGATAAACGCGGCAATTGCTGGCCAGAGAGCGTGAACCAGACTGCCAGACAAGTGCGCCACACCAACACTCACCGCCAACAGCACCATCAAACCCAGCGTTTTAAACACAAACGTCTCACCCTTCGCCGCCTCGGAACAACACACAGTCAACGATAACAAGCGTGACCCGATAGCTTCAACCCTGCCAGACACTTTTACCCCAGCCGCGAATGCTGTTACGATGCCTATTTGAACACCGTATCGTGACAAACACCCAGTACTGGTTTTGTGGATCAAGTGTTTGTCAGTGCCAAGGCGGTTGTTTCAACTGCCGGATTTCGCGTGCTCGACTGTCTGATGTCCATCACAGATAGTGTCATCAGTTTAAACTATCGAACAAAATGGGAGGGGCGAACGCCCCTCCCAACGCGACATCGACCCTTTCCCCGTTACTTGGCGCCTTGGGCCTCAAACGTCAAGTTCAGCGGATAAACACCGTTACGCTGAATCGTGATCTTTTCCAATGCCGTGAGTGTCAATTGGGTTGCCGACAGACTCAGATTCTCGATGTAAGCTCGTTTCACTTGGAAACTGGCTGGATCATCGCTTTTCAGACGAACGAAGAAGTCAGCATTCAGGGTGTTGCTATCGTTCCCTGGCCACCTGTAAATCCGATCAACCCCATCAACCACGGTTTCCAGCACCAGCGTAGAGCCAGTGGCAAATGGCACGCTCGGACTGTTCATCGTCATTTGCAGCAAGGGACTGTTCTTGGTTAGTCTCAATTGTGCGACAGGATTGTTGGCGCCTACCGTCATAGTCACCGCATTGCTGAGGTTGTTTTGATTGCCCTGCGGATTGGGGTAGTTGTAAGTCGCCTGTATACCGATGGTAAAGCCATTGCGCGCAATGTTATTGGCGCGGCCAGGATTGGCGCTGCTTCTGCCCCTGACCGGCTGCGGGGCTGTATCGTGAACAATGTTATCGTAATAAACTACGTAATTGCAATAACACGAACCATTCCACTCATGACCTCGGCGCACGGTCTGGTTGGTGCCTACCGTGAAAGCATCTGCGCGCTCTTCGAAAATACCCCGGAATTTGGGTGCACCTTGAATATCGATCTGCTTCGCCTCGGTCGCGACGCCATTGGTGCGCTTGACCACCACCCACCAATCAGGATTCTCAAACTGCAAGACCTTGCCATCAGCCAAGTTGAACTTCACCTCGGTCCACGTATCTGTGCCCACCGTCGTCGTTACATTCTGGTAATCGTTAATATCTACCCAATTGCCTGACGGCAGCTTGATGGCACTATACCTGCCATCGTTTGTTTCTATTGAATACGGCGCATACCCATCCTTGCTGATGGTGCGCGTCGGCCTCGGTGTTGGCGTAGGGATAGGCGTCGGTGTGGGACATGCCTCGCTCGCGCCCGCTGTCACCATTTTTCGAATGCGATTGTTACCAGCATCCGCGATGTAAAGTGCGCCTGCGCCATCAACCGCAATCAACGCTGGCGAACTCAGTAGCGCAGCAGCTTCCGTTTCACAGCCTGCGTCAGTATCGAACGCTTCCAAGGTTGTCACTTCATTCGTGGTGGTGTCGATCCTACGGATCCGGTTGTTGGCCGTATCGCACACGTACAGGTTACCCGCACTGTCTTTCGTGATGCCATTGGGGAAATTAAGTTTGGCGGTCCCAGGCGCGCCATCCGTACTACCTGCAGCCCCGGGCACTCCGACCAGCGTTGTGACATATCCTGTCGTGGGAGACACTTTACGAATGCAATGATTCCAGTCAGTGACCAACAGGTCTCCGTTATTATCTATCGTGATGCCATTCGGGAAATAAAACTTGGCAACGCCTGACGCTGGCGTGATCGTAATGTCCGTGCCAACCGTATTGCCCGGACCGTCCTCAAAGCCCGTCGCCCATCGCGACCCCGACAGCGTTGTAACCACACCATCGGGCGTGACTTTGCGGATGCAATGGTTTCCGTAGTCAACCACGAACAGGTTGTCTGCACTGTCGATAGCGATACCAGTGGGAAAGTTGAACCGGGCTACGTTCGCTGGCCCATCAACAAATCCGCCGATCCCAGTCCCAGCAAAGGTGGTTACCTGGCCTGAAGGACTCAGTTTACGGATGCGATGACTTGAGTGTACCGTACCTCCAGCCCCGTGCTCGACAATGTAAATGTTGCCGTTGCTATCCATTGCGATGCCCCGAGGCTCATTGAATTGCGCCGCGGTGCCAACACCGTTGGCAGTGCCTGCAGTCCCAGTACCTGCAAGTGTCGTCACCGTTCCATCCGACGTGATTTTACGGATACAGTGATTCCTGCGATCAGCCACAATCAAGTTGCCAACTTGATCCACAATCACGCCAAATGGTGAGTTGAACTTCGCAGCAGCCCCGACCCCGTCTGTCAGGCCCGCACTCGAACCGGCCAGCGTTTTCATATAACGCGGGATAGGCACCGCTGTCGACTGCACACGGTACGCCCCGGTCTTGAAAGTCACAAAATCCTCCGCTGTCTCACCTTTCACGGATTCCCAGTGACTCACCTGCGGAACGGCGGCTTGCGGTGGCGTCAGAGTCACCCAGTGCGTGCTCGTCGGAATGTTGCGCGCACCCAAATTACCGAATCGCACGGTTGGCTTGGAAGGGTTACCCGCAACTGACGACCCATCCGCCCATCCCGTTTCACCGGTTGCGAGATCACCGTGAAAACCGATACTGCCCAAGTAATCCGCATCTTTATCATGGTCTGAAATCCAGCGCACTTCGGAGTCAACATTGTACATCGCCTGAGGCGGCGGCGGCGGCGTGTAATCGCAAAACGCCTCGATGCGACTATCCCGTTTGAAATTGGCAGCGCTCTTTGAATCAATCGGCGCCACGCCTTCTGTCATGATGCCGCGACGGGAATTTTTAAAGGGATCTTCCGGTACGAAATCATATGGAATCGACTCCACACGAGGCCCCTCAACCGGCATCTCAATGTTCCAGTTGCCCTTGTCATCCTGCTTCAGGCTATAACGCTCTGCCGTGAAATCCGTGTACATTGACTTGAGTTCGGGCACGAAGCGTGCATCGGCGCGCGCGGCGACCATAATGCGGCTACCGGGCTTGAGGTACGCCTTGCCGATATCCATTTGGAAACGCATCCCAGCCACCCGTTGCGCCGTATTTTTCTGTTTTGATGTATCCAGTGCCACGAAGCGCACTTCGGCATCTTCAGACAAAGCACCTGGGGGGATGGTCGCTGTGAGCAAACCATCCGGGCTCACGTATACACCACCTTTTTCCGCGGAAATGAGCATCGCGGGTGCAAGATCAACCGGCGCCACTTCCGCAGGCAGCACACCCTCGGTCAAAACCTGTTCCGCCCCCTGGTTTTGCACACCGGCACCAGTCGAACCAGCCAGGACTGTCTTGTTTTCACTGTCGGTTTTGATGGCCAGCGGGGTTTGACAGCCGACCAACACAGCGATGGCCACACCGAGTGACACACTGCCGCCCGTACCGAGACGACGCCACTTTGTCATCAATCACTCCTCCGTCTACGATTCGTTTGCGCCAAGCTGACAGCGGGTGCACGGTTGGACGACAATGCATCCCAAGTTTAGTGTACCCAAGCGGTGCTCACTTATCAGGTTAAAAAAATTTTAAGTCATTTCCATTTGCCTGGAGGTTTGGCTCGTTTGCTCGACGATATCCGGCAAAACAAGCCATCGCATTGTCCATCGGCAGCATTCAATCGCCGCTTGACTGCTGCTGCCCGCGCTGACGCACAGCCTCATACATGAGAATGCCGCCTGCCACCGAGGCGTTGAGGCTTTCCATCTGACCACCAAGAGGCAACTTGACAGTTGCGTCGCATTTCTGACGGAGCAGGTGCGCGAGACCGAAGCCTTCCGAACCGATGACAAGTACCAATGGTTGTGTCAGGTCGGTGTCATACGGCAATGTGGCGTCACTGATATCTGCGCCGACCAGCCAAAATCCGGCTTTGCGCAGTTTGTCCGCACATTGCGCCAGATTGCCTACCCGAGCGACGGGCACACGTCCAACGGCGCCTGCGGCCGATTTTGCAGCGACAGGCGTAAGGCCGACCGCGCGTCGATTGGGGATGATCACCCCTTGGAACGAAGCGGCTTCAGCCGTGCGAATCAACGCACCCAAATTATGCGGATCCTCGATGCCATCCAGCATCAACAATGCCGGGTAACGCGAGGCCAACGCACGCTCAATCAATTCGTCGACATCATGGTAAACGGCAGATGCCAACGAGACCACAATCCCTTGATGGTTGGCGTTCAGTGTCAAGGCATCCAGTTTTGCGCGTTCGACGAGTTGCAAGGTCGCCCCCTTGGCCTTCGCCAAGGTGCGCACGGTTGTCACAAGCTCCTGATTCCGAATGCCTTTGAGCATCCAGATTTTGTTGATTGCCTGTTCACCCTCCAAAGCCGCCAAGGAGGGGTGTCGCCCGTAGACGATATCACCCTTGCTTTCAGTGGGTTGGCTTGCTGGTGATGCACTGGATGCTCCGGCGCGCACGGAAGGAACCCGCTGCGGCCGCGCAGTGGCGGTCAGGCGATCGCCAGATGCGCGTTTGGCGCGACCCGGCTCTGATGCTTTTCCAGGCCTGCCAGCAGCCCGTGACCCCTTGGACACACCCGCCGCGGATGCGCGCTGCGCATTTTGAGGCCGCGAGCGCCCGGGGGATTTGTTCTTAAATACCATCGTTAAATTCCTCGAAAATGGTGTCACTCAACGCGAGCAACACGGCAAGTCGTTCCAGGTCTGGTTTCAGCTTGACATAGCCGAACACCGCTTCCAAGGCCGTTCCTAACCGATAGTCCGCGATCGAGCCTCGTTGCGGACCGACTGATTTGTGATTGCGAGCCCTTTTAAAAACTTGCAATTCATCCGTCAGCAAATGCGCTTGCAAACGATGCGCCAAGCGCGCCTGGCCCGATGCGCTGACACGGTTGACGGTTTTGCGATGCAAATCATCGACCGTTACACCACACTCCAACATCCTGAGACGCACATGCAGTTCGTAAATTGCGTCACCGATGTAGGCAAGTGTGCGAATCGGTAAGTGAGCCGCTGGTTTGACAGGTGCCTGGTTCATTCCTGCGTGACCGGTTCCGGTTCGATGACGCGCCACGTGGTTGAACCGTCTTTATGGTCGAGCAGTTGCACGTGTAGCGCTGACAACTGCTCCCGAATGCGATCCGCCAGCGGCCAATTCTTTGCCTGTTTTGCTTCCGCCCGCAACGTGATAATGACTTGCATGAGATCGTCAGCCAAGCCATCCGTGCGCCCCTCATGCGTTTGTGGCGGCGACAGGTCAAGGCCTAAAATCTGACTGGCAAGATCCCGCATTCGTGTGATCACCTCACGGCAATCGCCAGGCGCTTCGCCACCTGCCACGCACGCTTGCTGATACTGCTTGATATGATTGGCCGTGATATTGAACTGGGCCAGTGCACCACCTGTATTCAGGTCATTGTCCATCGCCTGCGCAAACGCCGCCTCAAAGTGACTGGCTAACTCAGCAGGCGCCTTTTCACCACCAAGGCCTTGCTCCCATAATTTTGCCAATTGATTCCTCAGGTTGTTCCAGCCTTTATCCGCGGCCAGGATGCCCTGCTCAGAAAACTCCAGTTCGTTGCGGTAGCCCGTCATGAGCATAAAGACGCGCAAGGCTTGCGCCCCATAACGTTGCAGCATGTCCCGCGTGGTCTTGACGTTGCCCAATGATTTGCTCATTTTTTCCGACTCGAAATTGAGAAAGCCCGTATGCAACCAGTAACGGGCGAAAGGCTTGCCCGTCAACGACTCGGACTGTGCGATCTCATTTTCATGATGCGGGAACAACAGGTCCATGCCGCCTGCATGAATATCAATGGTGGGCCCCAAACATTGATGAACCATGGCAGAACACTCGATGTGCCAACCGGGCCGCCCGGGACCCCAAGGGCTTTCCCACGATGGTTCACCGGGTTTGGCTTTTTTCCATAACGCAAAATCCTGCGCAGCCTCTTTGACTGCGCCACCGGGTATCTGCGCATCATCCAGTCGCCGGCCGGAGAGTTTGCCGTATTCGGGGAACGCACGCACCCGAAAATAGACGTCGCCATCGACCACGTACGCAATTTGCCGATCACACAAAGCCTGAATGTGCGCAATCATCGCCTGAATCGCTAGCGTTGCCTGGGGGTAGACATCCGCCCGGTTCACGCCAAGCGCATCCATGTCCATAAAATAGGCATCCATGTACTTTTGCGCCAAAGCAGCCGTTGTGAGGCCTTCACGATGGGCCGCATCAATGATCTTGTCATCCACATCCGTAAAGTTTTGTACGTACGTGACGCTGTAACCGCGATAAACGAGATACCGCCTCACCACGTCCCACGCCATGAAGGTCCGTGCATTGCCGATATGCAGCAACCCGTACACCGTCGGCCCACACACGTACATCGTGACCTGTGGCGGTGCGAGGGGCTTGAATACCTCCAATTGACGGGTCAGGCTATTGTAAAAACGTAACAAAACGCTTCCTTATACTGCAATCGGGCCAGGTGACGTGCCTGGCTGTCAGGGCATACACAGGCGTCTCAGCGCTGCCGCAATTCGCGATTCTCTTGACGCAGCCGGTCGAGTTCCGCTTCAAGGTGTGTCAGGCGATCGTGCAAGGCACCCAGCATCCCCATGACCGGATCCGGGAGCGGACCTTGGCGCATCCCCTCAGCCGCAGGCTCCGCTGGCCCTCTCTGCACAACCCTGGCTGGAATGCCAACCACCGTTGAGCCCGCAGGCACCGGTTTCGTCACCACCGACCCCGCGCCAACAAATGCACTCGGCCCAACCTCAATATTACCCAGGATCGAAGCGCCCGCGCCAATCACCACGTTCGAACCAATCGTCGGATGCCGCTTGACAGGCTCAAGACTCGTGCCGCCCAAGGTTACCCCTTGGTAAATCAACACGTCATCCCCAATAACGGCGGTCTCACCAATGACCACGCCTTGGCCGTGATCAATAAAAACCCCCGCACCAAGTGTCGCCCCCGGATGAATCTCAATACCGGTCAACGCACGGGTGGCGTGTGACATCAGACGCGGTAACACTGGCACACCCGATGTATGCAAGTGATGCGCCACACGATGGGCGGAGACCGCGTGCAGCCCCGGATAACACATCAAGACTTCGATCCAGTTGCGGGCCGCTGGGTCTTTTTTCCATATCGCTTGCACATCGCGCGCAAAGCTCGACAATAAATCGATCATTCCTAGAAACGCCCTATTCTTTCCAAAGTTGTTTCAACCCATCCTTGATGTTATCCAACAATCCCCCGTGATGCTTCTCCTCGCCCGTTCGAAGCGCCTCCAGACGTTCGAGCAGTTCGCGCTCTTCCTCGCTCACCGCGGCAGGCACCGCGATGAAAATTTCGACGTGCAAATCACCACGGCGCCGCGGGTCGTTCAGATGCGGCACCCCTTGCTGACGAACGCTAAAGACCGTACCCGTTTGCGTCCCCGCAGGAATCTTGAGATCGTGGAACTGCGGATCATCGGATTGCACAAGCAATGGCACTTTGACATCCGCACCCAAAACGGCCTGACTGTAAGAGATCGCGAAAGAGCGGAAGAGATCCGCATCCCGACGCTGCAAAGTCTCGTCTGCAGCAACATGAATGACGATATACAAATCGCCGTGCGGGCCTCCACGGCCGCCTGCATCGCCCTTACCCGTCAACCGCAGCCTCGCCCCGTTATCGACACCTGGTGGTACCGTCACCTTGACCTGCTGGTTCACCTGATGTTTGCCCTTACCTCGACAAGTGCCGCACGGGTTCTCAATCTGCTGCCCTTCACCCTTGCACGCGGGACACGTTACCACCTGCGCAAACTGCCCAAACGGACTCCGTGAGACTTGCTGAATTTGCCCGGCACCTTTGCATTGCGAACACGATTGGGGTTGTGTCCCTTCTTTGGCACCACTGCCCCCACACGGCTGACATCGTTCCAGATGCGGAATATCCAGGGTTTTTTCAGTTCCGAAAATTGCTTCACGAAAACCAAGCGTGATATCCAACCGCAAATCGGCACCGCGTTCGGGACCACGACGCCGGGAACGTCCACCCTGACCGCCCCCAAAAAACGCGTCAAAAATATCGCCCAATCCGCCAAAGTCGCCGAAGCCACCATAGTCACCGCCAAAACCGCCACCCTGATTAAAACCGGCGTGACCATATTGGTCATACACCGCACGCTTTTGCGGATCATTCAGAACCTCGTAGGCCTCTGAAACCTCCTTAAACTTGCTCTCAGCGTCGGGTTCCTTGTTCACGTCTGGATGATACTTGCGTGCCATCTTACGATAAGCGCGACGAATCGCATCGTCATTGGCGCCTTTTGCAATACCCAACAATTCGTAGTAATCAGCCTTCATGATCGCTTACCTGACTGGCATTGCCAGAAACGTGGGAGACTTGAACTCGAGGGCTCAAGCCTCCCGGAATGGTTTGAGTCGACGTCGCCGCTCTATTTAACCTCTTCGTAGTCGGCATCCACGATGGTGTCATCATCCGAACCGCCGGACGTGCCAGAGGTCGATTGAGTACCCGTTGCACCGCCACTGGCACCGCTTTGGTACATTGCGGAACTCATCGCATACAGTGCCGAATTCACCGCGTCGGTTTTTTCCTTGATGACGGTGAAATCCTCACCCGACATCACACTACGCAATTCCCCAATGGCTTGATTAACCTTTTCAACCGCACCGGCATCCGCTTTTTCCGCAGACTCCCGCACCGTTTTTTCCGCTGTGTAAATGGCCGCATCGGCGTTGTTACGCGCTTCAACCGCTTCGCGGCGACGCGCATCTTCACCTGCAAAGCGCTCTGCATCAGCTTTCATGCGCTCAATTTCATTCTTGTTCAACCCGCCGGAGTTGGTGATGGTAATCTTCTGCTCGATACCCGTCGCCTTGTCACGCGCAGACACATGCACAATGCCGTTGGCATCAATGTCGAAACTGACATCGATCTGCGGCACGCCACGCGGCGCCGGGGGGATGCCCGTCAACTGAAACTTGCCCAGACTCTTGTTGTCTGTAGCCATTTCACGTTCACCCTGCAAGACGTGAATCTCCACGGACGTCTGACCATCCGCCGCAGTCGAAAAAGTTTGGGACTTCGACGTCGGAATCGTCGTATTGCGCTCGATAAGCTTCGTTGAAACCCCACCCAAGGTTTCGATACCGAGCGACAGCGGCGTTACATCGAGCAACAAGACGTCTTTGACTTCGCCACCCAATACACCCGCCTGAATGGCCGCACCCAGCGCCACAGCCTCGTCAGGGTTAACCGACTTGTCCGGCTCCTTGCCCAAGAACTTGCGAATGGCATCCTGCACCGCTGGGATACGCGTCGAACCACCGACCAACAAAACCTTTTCGATGTCTTTGGGCGCCAAACCAGCATCCGACAAGGCCTGACGCACCGGTCCCATCGTCGCCTCAACCAAGTCAGCGGTCATCTCATCAAACTTGGCCCGGCTCAGGTTCAGATTCAAGTGCTTGGGACCCGACGCGTCGGCGGTGATGAACGGCAGGTTAATTTCCGTGGTCACCGTACTCGACAATTCGATTTTGGCCTTTTCAGCAGCTTCCTTGAGACGTTGCAAGGCCATCTTGTCCTGACGAAGGTCAATACCCTCCTGCTTTTTGAATTCACTGACCAACCAATCCATCACGCGATCGTCAAAATCATCGCCCCCCAGGTGGTTGTTGCCACTCGTCGCCTTGACCTCAAACACCCCGTCACCGAGTTCCAGTACCGACACGTCAAACGTGCCACCGCCCAAATCGTAAACGATGATGGTGTGATCGTGCCCTTTGTCGGAACCGTAAGCCAAAGCAGAAGCGGTTGGCTCGTTGATGATGCGCAACACCTCCAAACCGGCGATCGTTCCCGCATCCTTCGTCGCTTGCCGCTGTTGGTCATTGAAGTACGCAGGACACGTTATAACCGCCTTGGTCACCTTTTCACCCAGATACGCTTCTGCATCCGCCTTTAGTTTCTGGAGAATGACAGCGCTGATCTGTTGCGGAGAGAACTGCTCTGCGCCAATCTGGACGGCAGGGTTGCCTGAATTTCCCTGTACAACCTTGTATGGCACGCGCTTGCGGGCCTCTTCCGTATCCGCCCACTGACGCCCAATGAAGCGTTTGATTGAAAAAATCGTATTTTCCGGATTGGTGATCGCCTGGCGCTTAGCGACTTGACCCACAAGCCGTTCACCCGTCTTGGTGAATCCAACAATCGAAGGTGTTGTGCGGTTACCCTCCGCATTCGCAATGACAACCGGCTTGCCGCCCTCCAGGACGCAAACGCAGCTGTTGGTTGTACCCAAGTCAATTCCAATAACTTTACTCATTTCGACCCCCTTGCCTTGATTGGTTTTACTCCGACGCCGAATCGGTTGTGGCCGCCTCAGCACCTGCGTTCGTCGTCTGATTGGCTATCACCCCAGACGTATTGCTCGCTACGCGCACCATCGCGTGGCGGAGCACGCGCCCGTTAAGCGTATATCCCGCGCGAAACACGTCGACGATGGTCTGATCCGCCACGTCGTCCATCTCAACCTGCATCACCGCTTCATGCTGGTTGGGGTCAAACAGTTCCCCCTTGCAGGCCATCAGCTTGACGCCTTCTTTCGACAGCAGGTCTTCCATCTGACGATGGATCATCTGAATGCCTTTCACGACGACCTGTATGTCAGTCGCATTTTCCGCCGAAGCAAGCGCGCGATCAAAATTGTCCATGACCCCGAGCAGACGCTCAAGAATGCGCTCTCCGGCGAACTGAAGCAGCTGCTCCTTCTCAATGACTTGCCGCCTGCGGAAATTTTCAAAATCTGCCGCCAACCGCTTGAACTGCTGCTGCAACTCCGATTCGGGCGCCACTGAGCGAACTTCTTCAGCGCCTGACGCGCCCTCGAATACTTCTACAGCCCCGGTTTCATCCGTGACAACTTCTGTTGTCCCGTCCCCTGCCTGATCCGTGCTGTTCTCAGCTTGCTCAATCACATCTTCTGTCAAAGCCGCTGTCCCTTCTTGATCAATTTAAATCTGAAGACTCTTCTATGGGAATTTTAACACGTTTTAAAATCCGGGGCGCCGACTGATGAGTGTTCCCGACGGTTGGCCGAATAATCGGGTCAAGGAACGGCTCAAACGATCCGCCACTGCCTCCACCGCCAGCATGGCGCGCCAATAACCGAGGCGGGTGGGGCCAATGACGCCGATTTCACCGACGGCCTGGTCGCCGATGTAGTATGGCGCGGTAATCACGCTGCAGTCTTGAAGCTCGGGCAGGGGGTTTTCTCGACCGATGGCAACCGTCACGCTGCAACTCCCGCCAAGCGATCGCCTGGGCAAGACCCCTTGCGCCATCAGCATCAACACCTCGGCCAAGGTGGCTTCGCGTTCCAGCAAATTCAACAAACTACGAATGCGCTGCGCCTCAACGAACTCGGGTTGCTCAATCAGATGACTGACACTGCTGACCAAAACCCGCGCCTCAGAATGCTTCAGCACCTGAAATTTTTGCCAAATCCCGCGAATTGTCGATTCGTATGAGGCCACTTCATCAATCAAGTTCACCAACAACTGGTCAGTCACCTGATCCAGATAACGGCCACACAGGTGATGATTCAAAAAGTTGGTCAATAAAGACAATTCCTCAGGCGTGACAACGCCTAGCCATTCAACGACCTGAGACAGGCTTGCGCCGTGTTGCGTGTGTACGATCAACATCAACTCGCTCTCGCCCACGGTTAACAACTGCACATAGCCGATGCGACTGACACCCAGATTCGGACTGCGTACAATGGCTGTACAACGGGTCAAGACCGCTGTCAGTTTCGCCGCTTGCGCCAGCACATCACGAAGGCTGCTCGACGCGAAGGTAAATCGCTCCAGATGAACCCGCATCTCTTCAGTGAGACAGTCGTCTTGATCCATCAACAAGTCCACAAACACGCGATATCCGGCATCAGACGGTATCCTGCCAGCCGACGTATGGGGTTGGCGCAACAACCCCCCCTCTTCGAGATCCGCCATTTCGTTTCGCAAGGTCGCAGGCGATAGCCCAAAATTGAAACGCTTCGATAGCACTCGCGAACCAACCGGTTCCGCGGTCTGTACGTAATCGTCGACAATCGCTTTTAAGATGGCCTGCTGACGTGAATTGAGAAACACTTTGCCATTCCTGCAAACATCGCTCACATTAGCACTCGCGGATGGTGAGTGCTAATGTGACTGTAGGACTTTATAACCTCCATTGTCAAGTGATTTTATGACAGAGGATCACGATCGGGTGGCCAACGGACCTGGGTCGGGCGCATCAGCCAAGGCGCGAATACGCGCCACATAGGTCTCCAGAAGTTGATCCGCCTGCATGGCGCTCGTCGCATCCGCATACAGGTGGACAATGGGATCGACGGGATCCGGCAGAATCAACACCCAGCCGCGTGAATCAAAAATTTTTACACCGTCGAGCATTTCCGTTTCCTGGTTTTTGCTCTCTTCAACCATCACGCGCATCACGGTCCCTTTACGGTCCCACGGACAAGGGATAGCTTCGTGGATATGGTGAATACTGGGGATGCCCTCATTCACCTCTGACAACGGCACTTGCAGTTTTGACAATGCTTCGATAATTTTGCCCGTCGTTACCATCGCATCGAAGCCGAGGTGAAGCGCCGGGAAAATAAATTTTCCATCCATGGTGCCGGCCATCGTCACACCAGGTGCCCGTGCGGCTTCCATCATTGCCCGGGCATTCACTTTGGTACGAATGACCTTGGCACCTTGTCTGGATGCGAGTTCCTCGATGATGGATGGCGCACTGACAGGGACTGCAATGGTGGCATCCGGTATGATCCGCGAAATGAGCGTCACCATCAACGCCAACAGACGCGCCTCACTCATGATGCGGCCCCGGTTGTCAACCACATAGACCCGTTCGCCGTTGTCGTCAATCTGAATACCAAACGTGGCGTTCAATGCCGTGACGATGTGCGCGAGTTGCCCACGCAAATCTTCACGGTGTTTCGGGGTTGGCGGCATATTAGACAGATTGGCATTCAAGACGACCGTTTCGGCACCCATTCGTCCCAGCATGCTCGGTAGCATCACGTTGGTGAACGAATTGGCGAAATCAATGACCAGTTTTGGCTTCATGTCGCGAACACGACCTGAATCGATGACGCCTGAAAACGCATTCGAGTAATGTTCCATCACGCGCGCCGGAAATGAAATGTTCCCAACATCGGTCAAACCGACCCTGCGAAAATCTTCCTTGAAGAAATTCGATTCTATTTTTTTCTCTTCACTTTTACTGATAGACAAACCTTTGTGATCCAAAAACTCGAGGATTATCTCGTTGTCGGCATCGGCAGAGAGCCGGATGTGTACCCCGCCCCGTGCATTGAGATCCGGCAAGTGAAAGCGGCTGATCGGAATGGCCACCGCCTCAAGGTTGTGAACGTTGATGCCCACGGACAACAGGCCAGAGATAAGGGCACGGTTAATCATGCGGCTTGCTGGCGTGGCATCGCGTCCCACGACCACGGAACTGCCAAGGGGCAAGGTTGCGCCATACGCCGCACCCAGCTTGACTGCAAATTCCGGCGTGATTTCGATATTAACGAGCCCTTCCACGCCGGTTGCGCCAAACAGCCCGCGCTGTGCCTGGGTGCCCCATATCAGCGAACTGGTCACAATGGCGCCCGCATCAATCGTCTTGTTTGGCCAGATTTTCACGCCCGACTTGATAACGGCGTGGTCGCCCACGACGCACTCGTTCGCGATGATCGCACCCTCCAGCACATGAGCGCCTTTTTTGACACTCGTGCCCTTACCGATGACACAACCCCGCAGCGCGGCGTCTTCACCCACATACACATTGTTCCAGAGCACGGGACGCTTCAAGCTCGCGCGCGCGCGAATCAGGGCATTGTCACCAATCACCGTTCCAGCCGACAAGACCGCGTGAGGCCCAATTTGACAATTGTTGCCAATTACGAGAGGCCCGGACAAACTCGCCGTCGGAGCAATGATACTTCCCTCGCCAATCCAGATGCCGTCGCTCTGGCGCGGATACGGGATGGTCAAATCAACCTTGCCGTTCAGCACATCGTAGTGAGCCTGTCGGTAAGACTGCAGATTTCCGATGTCCTCCCAATATCCGTCGGTGACAAAACCGTACATTGGAATCTGGTTTTCGAGCAGTTTTGGGAAAAGATCCTTGGAAAAGTCCACTTCCATGTCCGCCGGCAACCAATCGAGTACTTGCGGCTCCAAAATGTAGGTGCCTGTGTTAATGGTGTCGGAGAAGACCTCGGACATGGACGGTTTTTCAAGGAAGCGTTCGATTCGCCCATCCGTATCCGTGATCACGACGCCAAACTCCAATGGGTTGGGTACCCGTTTGAGAACGATGGAGGCTTGCGAACCCTTGGCTCGATGCTGGGCGATCGCCTCGCTAAGATTGAGATCGGTCAGTGAATCACCGGAAATCACCAAAAACGTTTCATCAAGGAGATCAGCGATGGCCTTGACGCATCCGGCCGTTCCAAGTGGCATCTTTTCTTCCACCGCATAAGTGATGTTGACGCCCCACTCACGACCATCACCAAAATAGTTCTGGATCACATGCGGCAGGTAGTACAAGGTAATGATGATGTCGGTGATGCCATGCCGTTTCAGCAGGTTGATGATATGCTCCGCGATGGGGCGGTTGACTATCGGAACCATGGGCTTGGGCA
>Ga0079301_1000326_pt1 | contig 23106 bp, 21 predicted proteins | sample Wag4_2014_7_11_3_FD_74797 | JGI IMG/M metagenome (GOLD analysis project Ga0079301, IMG submission 74797) | Fresh water mixed with fracking chemicals microbial communities from Ohio, USA - Utica-2 Time Series FC 2014_7_11 | ecosystem: Engineered > Industrial production > Chemical products > Input... | reverse complement strand
GCCGGACAATCCGCTTGTTTTCGATGTCAAGGTCCAACTTGCCGACAACTTCACCCCACCGATAGGCCTGAACGACCAGGGTTTCGCGGTCCCCGTGCCTGACTGCCACCGGTTGCTCGACCCGTGTGTGGCTGTGCCCACCCACGACGAGATCAATGCCCGACACCGCTTTGGCCATCGCAACATCTTCTTCCAGCCCCGAATGCGAGACGACAATGATCAAGTCGGCGCCCGTCCGGAGAATCGGAATCATCGTTTTCAATGTGGCGGCCGGATCCAGCAGCGCCGTGCCTGCACGCCGTTCCACCGCAACGGCCTCATACGCGTCCCGTCCCAGTACACCAATGATCGCAACTTGCAGACCACCCCGTTCGACCATTCGGTAGGCTGGAAAAATCAGGCGCTTATAAGGGTCCACCAAATTGGCGCAAACCGGTTGACGTGACAACAAACGGGATTGCTCGACCAAGTGCTCGACCCCGTTGTCAAGGTCGTGATTGCCGACAGCAATAACATCATAACCTGCCTGGTTCATTGTCTTGAAATCGGCCTGACCCCCAAAAAAAGTAAAAATGGGTGTTCCCTGAAACACATCGCCCGCATCCAGAATCAAGACGTTGGGGTGTTTGTCACGCACACTTTTAAAATAGCTTGCCCGCCGCGCAACGCCACCGACTTCTTGCTTGTCACGGTTCACAAACGGTTCAAGATGATCATGTGTGTCGTTGGTGTGCAAGATGGTGAGTGGCACCGGTTCAGCAAATGCCAAACCATTCGGAATGGCCACCAGCAAAGCCATGAAAAGGTTTAAAACCAACTGTCTGAATTGCCGCATCAAATCCTCGATTACGCGTCTGGGGTGGATCCAACCACCGTTCCTGGTTGCACTGATCAACCGGCTTTCCCATCAGGCCTTAACCTGCTCAATGGTGGGTCTTTAACGCCAATCAATCGGGTGGTAGCCTGTGATGTCCCGGTTGGTTCCGCCCACGATGGTGAGTGGAAAATTCAGTGTCTGAAATTGACCAACCAACTGCGGCAAGGTAAAGGTGTTACCGGGACTGTAACTGGTCTGGTACAAGCGTCCCGTTGTCTGGAAGTTAATGTCATTCAACAGATAGTAAATGGTCGGTGTCCCACCTGAGGACCAAATGGGCGAACTCTCTCGTGTATTTGGGTTCGTATTGGTTGGGTTAAGCGGCGTCACTGTGGGTGATGCATTTTGCAGTTCTTGCACAAAAATTCGCTGGAAGCGGCTGGCACTCGATTGCAGATTGTTGACCGGCCCGAAGCGGGTGTAGGCGATCGCCTGACCGTCCAGGCGCCACGCAGGCTCGATAGCCCAGTTGTCTCCATCGCCTTGAATGCTGGTCAACGCCCGCGTGTAATTGCCGACGCTGTCCATCAAGTACAGGTTCCAGTTCTGGGCCCGTCCGCCAGGCGATTGCAGATTGTTCTTGCGCGAAGCGGCTGCGAAGGAAGCCGTTGGTGCAGCGGTCAATACAGGGTTCCACGCGGGGTGGCGATCGTCCCAGTTGTTATTGGTCAAGCGGGTGACTGCCCGACCGCCTTGGCTCTGATCCACCACCATCAGATACAGATCAAAGGTTCCATCACCAGTCTCGTGATTCCCGGCAAACAACAATTGTTTGCCATCCGGGCTCCACGCGGGATCGATGTTCAACCCACGGGCATTGTTGGTGAGCGCCATCACCTGACCCGCGGCGTCCCGCATCATAATCTTGCTGGTGCCATCGCCAGGATAAAACACATAGGCGATGCGCTGCCCATCCGGCGAGATGACCGGCGATACCCCCTCGATGTCTCGCCCCTGCAAATCTTTTAATGCCACCGGCGGGGACAAAGACTGCCCATTGCCCATGTCAATCGCCATCATCAAGGTGCCATTGGGCTTTCCGTTTTGCGGCATCGAAAATACCACAGTGGAACCCATGACGATGACAGGCACGGTCAACTGATTTTGGAAAGTGCCGTCTTGCACATAAATCTCAATCACATCATTCTGTTGCAAGCCTTCCGCAGACGGATAGCTGGATGTGAATGGCGCAAAATACCGCACTTGGTTACTGGCGCGCACGAACGTGCCGGGTACGGCCATCTCCCCGTTTAAACCGATGATGCGACCACGGCGTGCCCGGTAAAAGATTGAGGGCGTTCGAAACCACTGGGCCAGAATTTCAACCCGCACGATCGTGCTCTCACCCACCCTTGGCGCAGGGTTGGCCAAATTCGCCTGCAAAATTTGGGCAGGCCCTGGACAACCGGTCAGCGTGGTCGCAAGCGCCATACCACCCAGGAGACTCAAAGGGATGAATCGTGACCGCTTTTTTCGCATGAACCTGGATGACCCCAAACGCGCTAAAGACTTTATGGTTTGCTATGGCCCACTATACCTGACGAGCCTGTTCTTGTGTATAGCGGCGACTTTAACACAGGCGTTTTCTGGTCATCTGTGACCGATGCGGGCATTGCCAAATGCTCCGCGCGCACATTCAGTGCGGGAGTCAGCACCCGTGCCAGCGCGTCAAATTGGCTGGGATCACCACTCACCAAAAAACGATGTGGTATCTGACGTCGCTGGGCCAACCCGCCAGTGGTGCTTAACGCGTGTCGAACGCTGCCTGTGATGCGCGAGGCAGGATCAATCAGCGGGAGCGCACCGCCCACGTGTTGACGCAAGGCCTCACGCCAATGGGGATAATGTGTGCAACCCATCACCAACGTATCAATCCGCTCGTTTAAAAAGGGCCCGAGGACAGCCCCGATGGCAGCCTGGACCCTTGCGCCTTCAAAAACACCCGCTTCGATCAACGGTACCCAATCAGGCGCCGCAACGGCACGAACACGAATGTCCGCACGCAATGCCTGGATGCCGCGTTCGTAAGCCCGGGAGCGCACCGTCGCCTCCGTTGCCACCACGCCAACGCACGGTTTTTCCAGACGGGCGACGGCTTCCTGCGCTGAAGCGGCACCCGAGTCAATCAAACCCAGCACGGGAATCGGACACCACGTTGACAGGCTTGGCAAAGCCAACGCCGAAGAGGTGTTGCAGGCGACCACGATGAGCTTGCATCGCGCTTGCACCAACACATTGACGATTGCTTCACTGAACGCAATGATCTCGCCGGCCTCGCGGCACCCATAAGGCGCTCTTGCCGTGTCACCCACATAGACGATTTGCTCGTTCGGAAACTCATTGACCAGTTCCGAGACCACGGTCAATCCACCGAGCCCGGAATCATAAACACCAATCGGACGACTGGAATCCACGCTCGTCTCCCTCACGTAAGCGCAAGACACCCGAGTGGGGTGACTTGATTCGGCTCTTCCTCTCAAGTCTGGCAAACCTGCTGATTCAGACGGCTTGTGCCGTATACCTGGACGGAGGGGTATTTACCGGTCTTGAATCTGAACTGAATAGCCCCCAACAGCTTATCACTCGGCCGGGGGTTCAGTACAGGCGGGGCTTGGTGCCCTGTGGCCTGTTGTTTGTCGACTCATGGCCAGTTGATCAAATTTTGGCTGTCGGTTTTTTAAGAATGGCGGTTGAATGCCATCCATCGATTTCTCTGATTGTTTGTTAAATGTCAGTCACATTCTGGTTCCCCAGGGGGAGCCGTTGTGATCTGGGTTGGTCAGGCTGATCAGCGAACCGGACGGTTTCAGGATCAAGTACCCGACGCACGACCGATTCATCCTGAGGTGCGCAAGTGCAGGCGGGGGACTGCCCAACAATTGCGCGGTGCCGTATCGGCTCTGCCGTTCGGTTGGGATCAAGACGGCTTTCTCACGCAATCGGATGGTTCCCGGGTTGACAAGGTGCCGCCTTTTCTTGGTCAATCAGGGTATAATTCTGGGTGTGGTGTGTGATTTGCCAACCGGGCATCGTTTGGCGTCAAAATTCGATGATTGCCTCGATTTCAAGGACTTTCCCAATCAACTGGAGGAAAACCGGTGCCTCTTTTCAATCGGAAGCAGCCAACGGAGTTCGTGGGTGAGATGCCCGAAAAATATAAAGATGACGACGAGTACTACGGTGAAGAGGACTCCGCTTTCGGTGACGACCAAGGGTACCTGGAAGAAAGCGACGACTACCAGGATGACGCCGATGACGATGACTATGAACAAAGCGAGGATGAAGATTCTCCACGCGGCAATCCGGTCAAGACCTTTTTGATCGCCATTACGACGCTCTTGTTCGTTGGTGTGGGTGGTTATTTTATCGCGACGGCACTGGCGCCTGACATGGTGAACGATTTGGTCAACAATTTGCCGTTTGTCAGTCAGACGGCCACAACCCAGGAAACGCCTCCTGATGCTGGCACGATACAGGATGCAACGGTGCCGCCGCCGGCGACCCAGATTGATCCTAACGCGGCGTCGGAGGGGGTTCCGAGTGCGGATGTGGCGGCTGTTCCGCCCGTGCCGGCAGTCCCCAAAACGGTCAATCCGACGCCAGTTCGGCGGATTGCACCTGTTGCCGTGCGCCCGGCGGCACCGGTTATGACGGCGAAGCCTGCACCGCGGGCCCGAGTGGTGGTTAAACGGGTCAGACCTGCGTCTTGGCGTTATGCCCAATCAGCTGCCAGGTATTCGAACCGTCGGGTTCGTGGCTACGGTCGCTACGCCCAGGCGTCAAGGTACGGTTTATCGCGTTATCGCAGGGGCTATGCGTCGTATTACCGTGGTCATCGGCTTCGCTACGCGACAGCCAAGCGGCAGTACCGTGCCAGGTACGTTGCCAAGGCACCTTCTCGTGATTGGGTGGGAACTTATGGGGGCGGTGGTGTCGATGCGTCGCCTGCGATGCAGTGGTCAGGTGGTGGCACGCGCCAGGGTGATTGGGTGGGTTCTTATACTGGGGCGTCACGTTGGGTGGCGCCGCAACCGGTGCGCGCTGATGTGACGACACCGACCCGGGGCGTGGGTCGGGGGCGGTATCTGGTTCAGGTTGGCGCGTTTAAAGAGCGGGCTCGGGCTGCGCAATTGGTGTCGGATTTGAGGGCGCGGGGGGTTCAGGCGTCTGCTATCGTGTCTCGTCGGGGGTTGACGCGGGTGCACGTGGGGCAGTATCCGACGCGTGCGATCGCCACCTCGCGGGCGCGGCAACTCCAACGCAAAGGTGTACCCACAGCCGTCACAGCGCACTGATACCAACCGTCCGTTTGAAACGGTGATAGCGCTTTGTACGCAGTAGACAGTACGTTCAAGGAACTGCGAGCGGTTCTTGGAGGGAGCCGCTCGACGAGCCCAGATGCCGTGTTTATGAACACGCCAGTTGGTATGCTGGCCTAACCGCTTGCAACCACGCGATACAGTGGCACCTTGGTTTCTAATCAAAACCTGTGTGGCAAATTCAAAACATTGGGCATTCACGCGCTGTTATCGAATAGTGTAATTTGACACCAACGCAATCCATTTCTGTATCAATCATTGTTTGGCTTGGCGCTGCGTTTGCGACGATGTTTTAACAATGCGATCGCCTGCTTGGCAAATCTTCTCCGGCGCTGTTTCGACATTTCATTAACTCGAATCGTGCTTGAAACGTCGTTGCGATGCTTGTTTGAGACTGCTTCGCGTGCAAAACGACAAGCTCGTTTTGTGGTTCGAGTGTTTTCATTGACAAGGCGATGACCTGATTTTCAGGTTTCTCACGGTGACAGATCGAATGCTCGCCCAGAGAACTAACGAATGGCGACAAATGACGCATCGTTTTGGCTAACGGTGCAATGGGAAATTAGCGGGAAATCAATCAAGTGCCAGCAGATGCAAAATTTTTATTTAATAAACGCCGTTTAGAATGTTTGATGTGACCAATTAAAGCAGCCTCGTGAGGATGTCGGTTGGAAGTTTACGGGGCACTCAATGAGGAGGACGTCAGCGTATGCCCAAGGATTTGACCAAGATGTCGTTGAAGGAGTTTGACCTTGTCAGTGATGGTGAAGACCAGCAAGCGTTTCACTGGCGCAACGGCACGTTGGAGATGCGCGTGTATGGGGTGGATGATCGCATAGCAGAGGATGACGACTGAGTCACTGGGGACTGTCTTGAGTGGGCCGCCCAAGGTGGGCGGCTTTTTTGCGTTCTTGCAGTCGATTTGGTAAGGTTGACGTCTTGGGGTTCGAGGGGGGCTCAGACCATGGCCGAGGCATTTTACGTCACCACCGCGATTGATTATGCGAATGCGGCGCCGCATATCGGGCATGCCTACGAAAAGGTGGCAGCCGACGCAGTGGCGCGTTATGAGCGGCTTCGGGGGCGTGACGTGTTTTTCTTGACGGGCTTGGATGAGCACGGACTCAAGATTGAGCGGGCGGCGGGTGCGCAGGGGGTTGAACCCCAATCGTTTGTTGACGCATTGGCGCCGCAGTTCGAAGCGGCGTGGCGTGAATTGGGTGTGGCGTATGACGGGTTCTTGCGCACGAGTGCGCCGCGGCATGTGGCGGCGGTGCAGTATGCGTTTGAACGCTTGTTGGCTAACGGGGACATTCAGCTTGCGACTTACGAGGGTTTGTATTGCGTGGGCTGTGAAGAGTTCAAAAATGAACGGGATTTGGTCGAGGGTCTGTGTCCACAACATGGAACGGTGCCGCAGTCGTACCGCGAGGATAATTATGTTTTGGCGGTTTCACGTTATCGGGAGCGTATCCGTGCGCACATTGAGCAGCATCCTGCGTTCATCGCGCCGTTGAGCCGTCGGCATGAGATTTTGAATTTGCTTGAAACTTTCCCGGATGTATCGATTTCCCGTCAGAATTTGAAGTGGGGGATTCCGGTTCCGGGGGATGACAAACAGGTCATTTATGTGTGGCTGGATGCGTTGCTCAATTATTTGACAGGCATTGGGTGGCCGGATGATATGGCGCGTTTTGAGCGTTATTGGCCGGCTGACCTTCAATTGATCGGCAAGGATATCACCAAGTTTCACTGCATCATTTGGCCTGCGATCCTCATGGCGTTGGATTTGCCGCTGCCCCGCACGATTTATGGCCATGGCTGGTTAAATGTCGGGGATCAAAAAATGAGCAAATCCTTGGGCAATGTGATAGAACCGGCCGCTTTTGCACGAGAATACGGCGCGGATGCGCTTCGGTATTATATGTTGCGGGAGATAACTTTCGGGCGCGATGGCTCTTATACCTTTGAGGCGTTCAAGTTTCGAGTGAATGCGGATTTGGCGAACAATCTGGGCAATGCGCTGAATCGCACCCTGGGAATTCTGGGCAAACATTTTGCCGGAGAGGTTCCGGCGGATCAGCCGCTCGTCACGGTGGAACTCAGCCGTCGTGTGGCAGTAACGGTTGCCGAGGTCGAGGACTTGATGGGGGGCGCTGAGCCGTATCGCATCCAGGAAACGTTGCAAGCGACTTGGGGGTTGATTGATGCCATCAACAAGTATATCGATCAACAGGCACCGTGGGCTTTGGCCAAGGCAGGAGAAATGAACGCCCTTGGTGGTGTGCTGTATGGCGTGCTGGAAGCGTTGCGAGTGGTCGCTATTTTGGTGTCACCATTTATACCGCATTTGGCATCAAGGATCTGGGAACAGTTGGGAGTGGCGTTGCCACTTGATGCGCAGCGTTGGGCGGATCTCACCTGGGGAGGTCTGAAAACTGGGACGCAGACCCATCCTGGCGGCCCCATTTATCCTCGGATTGAAGATGCGTTGGCTGGGACAACCGGAGGCAAGAAGAAGTCACGTGCTGGGGTTGATTGATTCCCATTGTCATTTGGACGTGGAAGCTTTTGATGGTGATCGCGATGAGGTGATCGCCCGTGCCCAAGCATCCGGTGTCGTTGCGATGGTGGTGCCATCCATCACGCGCTCCGACTGGGACCGGGTCTTGGGTTTGACGAATGCCTGTGAAGCTGTGTTTGCCGCCGTCGGTGTGCACCCGCACGAGGCGTTGACGTGGGATGAGCGCTCAGTTGATTGGATTCGTGAGGCGGCAACCCATCCCAAGGTGGTTGCCGTGGGTGAAATCGGGTTGGATTATCATTATGATTTTGCGCCACGTGAGCTGCAAAAGACGGTGATGCGCGACCAGGTGCGTCTGGCTGCTGAATTGGACCTACCGATTATTGTGCACGATCGCGACGCCCACGGGGATGTTTTGGCGCTTTTGACCGAGAACCTGAATCGGCGTTCTGGCGGTGTGATGCATTGTTTTTCGGGCAGCCTGGAACTGGCCGAGGCGTGCATGGCGCTTGGGATGGTGATTTCGTTTGCGGGGCCTGTGACGTTCAAGAACGCGGTGAATCTGCAGGCTGTGGCAAGCGCTGTACCATTGTCGCATTTGCTGATTGAGACGGACTCGCCCTATCTGGCGCCGGTACCGAGGCGCGGCAAACGCAATGAGCCGGCGCATGTGGTACACGTGGCGGAGCAGATTGCGCGTTTGAAAGGGGTTGCGTTCGAAGAATTGGCGCGCATCACTGCGGAGAATACGCGCCGTGTGTTCCGTATCCCGGGTTGAGAGGCCATTGTGATGCGCGTGATGCGACGGGCCGTTCATGCTGTGCTCAAGCTCTTGGTTGTTTTGAGCGTGTTTGCTTGTGTGACACCGGTTGTTCAGGAACCCGGCGATTCGACCGCGGCGCTTTTGCGGACGCGTGAGTCGATGATCGATGTCTCGCCTGAAGTGGGTTTTGGTCCGTCGCAGATTTTCGCGCTCGCGTCGCGCCTGGAGGGTGAAGGCGCGACCCCTTGGCAATATGAGTGGGAGACCACGGCAGGAACGCTGAGTGACGTGGTCGGGCCACGTGCACTCTGGCGTGCGGAGGGTCCTGATGGGCGATGGGAGCCTGGATCTGTCGTGATTCGGTTGACTATCACGGTGGGTAACCAGCAAGTGGTGAGTGAGCGCGAGATTGTCGTGAATGTGGATGGCTCAAGCCGTGTGTCGCCCAAGCTGCAACCGGCGCAGTTGATGCCAATCGTCGCGGTGCGTGGCCCGTCAGCCGCGCCAATGGCGTCACCGGTTTTGAGAACGGCCTCGCCGGGTGTGAGTCCTGCACCGTCACCCAACATTGACGCGCTGTGGCCCACTGTTGCGCGACCGGGAACCCTGGTGTATCTGGAGGGCCGAAATCTGCAATCTAATGCGGTGGTCACGCTAGGTCGTGTGGCGGTGAAGCCTGTTTTGACCGACTCGACGCGTTGGGTGTTTCGGGTGCCTGCAACGGGGTTGAGCGCTGGGGCTCAGTCACTGAGCGTCGCCGGGGTGACCCCAACGCGCACGATTAAGGTGCTGCGCCCAGATGAGGCACCTGAGGGTGTCGTTCAACCGGATGTTGGTTTGTTGATGAGACGGGTTTTGGGAGACGGCGTTCAAGCGGACTTACCGTCGGACGAAGTGTTTGGTGCCGATGCAGAAACGCTGTTGGTGCCTCACCCTGAAGTGGTTTGGGCAACGGATGGAAATGCGCCCTGGCAGGTATTGCGCTTAGCGGGGCGCATGAAAGTGGGTGTGGCGGGTGTTTACCGCATTTGGTTGGCTTCGGGGCAAGCGGCGCGTTTTTGGATAGATGGTGTGCTTGTTTTTGAGCGATCGCCCCTCGAGCCCGGTCGGGGTCGCGAATGGGAACGCGCTTTGAGTGCGGGTTGGCATGATGTTCGGATTGATTGGGTGAGTCAGGGTGATGGGTCCGAGGCGCTCGAATGGTGGTGGGTGCCGCCGTCTGGGGTTACTGCGCGTTTGCCGCGCGATATCTGGGCACCTGATGCGGTTGCGCGGCTGCAGGCGCGAGAGGCTGCAGCGAAGCCGATGCCTTCGATGCGCCCCTCACCACGTCGATCGATTGAGGTTATCCCGCTGGCTGATGCCTTGTCTCGTCGTTAATGATGCATAAGGGAGGGAACACCGTGATAAAGGAGTGGATGCCTGCGTCGCTGCAGCGTGAGTTGGTGGATGGTGCGTTGAACCTGGCGCAATTGCGGGGCGCGGGCTATGCCGACATCCGATTGGTGCAGCGCGAGGAGGAGTTGGTTGCAACGAAGGATGGCGTGCCGGACGTTGTGCGTCGGGACTGTTCACAGGGGTTCGGCGTGAGGGTCTTGTGGCAGGGCGCCTGGGGTTTTGCGTCGGGGCCTGCGTGGACATTGTCGGCGATACAGGAGGCCACGGAGTTGGCTTTGGCGATCGCCAAAGCAAGCGCCAGTACAGCTTTGGTCCCTGTGACACTGGGTGAGGCCCAGACACTTGTGGCGCGGTATGAAACCCCCATTCAGGAGGACCCTTTCGCCGTCTCGGTGGAAGAAAAGCTGGCTACTTTGCTGGCGGCAGAAGCTGCTATGCGGGCGGTGCCAGGGATTGTTGGCAGTGCCGGAACAATTGGGTGCGTACGGGAACACAAGTTGTTTGCGAGTACAGAGGGGGCCTGGATCGAGCAGGTGCTGATCGAAACCGGGTGTGGCATTGACGCGATTGCGGTCAACGAGCACGAAGTGCAGGTGCGCTCGTATCCCAATTCGTTCGGGCGTCATCAGGCTACGGCGGGCTATGAATTGGTGCGACACCTGGATTTGCCGGCCCATGCGCCAATCATTGCGCACGAGGCGGTGGCGTTACTGAAGGCCGACACTTGTCCGGCGGTTGAGACCACGCTCATCCTTGATCCGACCCAGTTGGCTCTGCAGGTTCATGAGTCGATCGGCCACGCCATCGAACTGGACCGGGTATTCGGTTACGAGGCGGCTTACGCGGGCACCAGTTTTCTGAATCCTGGCATGCGTGGCACCTATCGCTACGGTTCATCGATCGTCAACGTCACCGCGGATGCCACCTTGCCTGGCGGGTTGGGCACCTTTGGTTACGACGATGAAGGCGTACCGGCGCAACGCGTGCCCATCATCACGGCTGGTGAGTTTGTTGGATTCTTGAGTTGCCGCGAAACCGCCAGTCGCTTGAAACAGGCGAGCGGCGGGATGGCACGGGCGGATGGTTGGAATCGCATTCCAATGGTGCGAATGACCAACGTGAATCTCGAACCGGGAGATTCCAGTCTTGAGGAGATGATTGGAGACACGGAAGACGGTATCTATATGTTGACCAATCGCAGTTGGAGCATTGATGACAAGCGGGTCAATTTTCAATTTGGGGCGCAGATGGCGTGGGAGATCAAAGGTGGCCGCAAGCGTCGCTTGCTCAAGAACCCGACCTACACGGGTATCACGCCGCAGTTTTGGGCATCGTGCGATGCGATCGCCGGTCCTGATGAGTGGCAAATCTGGGGTACACCCAATTGTGGCAAGGGGCAACCTTTGCAGGTGGCCCATGTGGGTCATGGCGCCAGTCCAGCACGTTTTCGCAACGTGCGCGTGGGGGTTGCACGATGAAACCGACATCAATCACGGGTGCCAAAGTCGCGTTTGGTGAGACTCATTTGCAGTCCCTGGCCGCGCGCGTACTCGCGTTCGCTCGCGGCATGGATGCACAGGTCACGGTGATGGCGCATACGAGCCATTTGACACGTTTCGCCAATAACCAGGTTCACCAGCATATGTGTGAACAGGACTTGAGCGTCGAGGTGGAGGTTGCCGTTGAGGGACGTCTGGCGCTTTGTCGGACGAATGATACGTCGGAGTCAGGCTTGCGACAACTGATTGCCCAGGTGCGTCACCTCGCTTTGGTGCAGCCGCCGGATCCACACTTTCCCGGCTTTGCGAAGGCGGCTGTCTATGCGCGGCCGGCGGCGCTCAAGCAGACCACCTTGGCGTTTTCACCACAGGATCGCGCAAATGTAGTCAAGCATGTGTGCGGTGGCGCGGAGCGTGTCGGTCTCGTTGCGTCCGGCGCTTTTGCTACCGGGCTGCACGAAGTGGCGATCGCCAATCATCACGGCCTTTGGGCCTATCATGCGCACACATTGGCGGACTTCAACACCGTTGTGATGTCTGATGACTCTTCCGGTTGGGCTGCCGTGACGGATCTCGATGCCAGCCTGGTGTGCAAAGAAGCCCTCGCGGAGGAGGCGATTGATAAAGCGTTGCGCTCGCGCCGTCCCGTCAGTCTGGAGCCGGGTCACTACACGGTCATTCTCGAAGAATACGCCGTGTTGGATCTGTTGCAGTATCTGGGCATGGGCGCCAATGCCCAACGGGTCTTGGAGGGGCGATCGTTTATGGCCCGGGGTACGGCCACACCTGTGTTGCACCCCGGCATTTCGATTTGGGACGATGGGCTGGACCCCACTGGCATTCCGATTCCTTTTGATGCGGAGGGTATGCCGCGTCAAAAGGTTCAACTGGTCGATGCCGGACGCATCCTGGCACCGGTGACGGATCGTCGCAGTGCTGAACGCTTGGGCTGCTCATCGAGTGGCCACCGTTCACGCGGATCCGAATTTTTTGGCAGTGGTCCACAGGCCGCCAATTTGTTCATGGCACCCGGCACCCACAGCAAGCAAGCGATGCTGGAATCCACCGAGCGTGGCATTTGGGTCACCCGTTTTCACTACTGCAACCAACTCGATACCAAGCAAACCTTGCTGACGGGTATGACACGCGATGGCACCTTTTTGATTGAGGATGGCCGCCTGACCAAGCCCCTGCAAAACATGCGTTTTACCCATCGCATCACGGATGCGCTACAGCGTGTCGATCTCATTGGCAATACCACCAAGTTGGAACGAAACTACTTTGATGGCGGTAACCGGGCCCCAGCCCTGCGCATTCACGATTTCCGCTTTTCAGGTCGTACCACGTTTTAAACGCACATCGACTGCTGCCCAAGCCTCTCCTACCGATACACCAGTTCACGGCGCGTTTCAGTTTTCTGTGTTGAATGGATCGCGTTGCTGAAATCACCACTCGTCAAGGCCTCCCCGGACCCTGTTTTCACGGCACGGGTGATTGATCACCGAACGGCGTCAGCGGCACTGGCGTCCCCTTCAGGTATGGGAATTCTTTGATTTGCCGGGCAGATAATAGCTGGGACTGATGAAACGCAGCAGATGGGCGATCTGGCGTGTCCACTCGTAACTGGCCTCGCTTTCTTTGCGGGCCGCTTTGAGGTCCTCGTCGAAGCGTGCGGCGAAGTAATTCTCGGCTGCCGCCAGTTTTGCCGACTCACTGGTAAATTCGCTGCGAATGGCGTCCAATTCGCCAGCGTCGAGCCAAACGCCGCCACATTGGGCGCATTCATCCACTTCAACATTGCGTTTGATGCTGAAGAAATGACGCATCATGACGATCGTTTTGCAGCGCGGACATCGTAATTTTTTGGGTCGGATGGACTGTGGGCGCGTGTTTTCCAGCTTGAGAAGCTTTTCATCAAAGGCCTCGTGAGGCTCATCGAACTTGCGCAGTTCCATCTGGTCAAACCAAAGACCGCCGCAGCCATTGAGACAGGCGTCAATCAAGACCTTGCCAACGCTGACGTTAACCAACTCCACCTTGCAAACTGGGCAGTCCATTGCTCATCCTCCTCGCTGGCTAGTGGCATTGAACCCCAACACGGACGGGTTTAAACGCATCGGAGGCACGCCCTACCAAAGCGCATCGATGACCAAATTTTGACTTTTTGCTGAATACCGGTACGCGAGTGAACGATAGGTTGGCGATTACCATACAAGGTTTAAAAATAAAGCCACGGATTATCGTTTAAAGCAACCGCTACAAGGCTTGTTCCTCCACACGGTGTTTGAGACAGTCGGGAAGAATGGATGGATGAACTGACCATCTTGGTTTGGTAGCCGTGCCTTCCGCTCGTAACGCAATACAACCGCTGCACCAGAAAGTCACCCGGTTCACGGGCCGGCTGTTATTAGAATCCGCTCGAACAGCTGGGAACCAAGGTTTGGGTACGTTAACGCAGGCGTTCCGGGGGTTGTTGGAGCGGTTCGCCGGTCTCCAGATATTGGGTGATCATCTGTCGGATCTGCGCACGCGCGACATCATTTGGGTTATTGGCCTTGGCAATCATCGGGTGAGGGACCTGGTCGGCGGTTTTAAATTCGAACCAACCGGAGCGTTCCGGCATGCCTTTCTTGAACCAGCGTTCGACCAAAGTGGAACTGGCGCTGCGATCAATCGCCGTTGTAATGATCTGGGCGGGAACCTTGCCTTGTGGCAAACGTTTGCCAACCCCGGCACCATAGCGGCGCGCACCGGTCACATTGCCGAGCTTGAACTCGTGATGTCCGGGGGTTCTGATTTCATTTTTGCCCCAACCGTAAGGGATACGGTTCAAAATGGAGCGTCCGGTGCCGAACCAGATCTTGTCGATGATGTCCACAATCGGTCCGAATTTTTCGAGCTTGGGAATGGTCAAAAACGGTGCCATGGCGACAGTTGCCTTGACATCGTCGTGCCGGGTTGCGATATCCAGGGCGATCGCACCACCGCCAGACAGTCCGACCAACTTGATTGGTCCACCTAAACGCTTCACATCATCGTAAATCACGTCAGCGAAGCGTGTGTAAGCATCCGGCTCACCCGCTTTGGGCAGGAACTGGGGGTCATGGGCGCCATTGGCCTTTTTGAATCCATGACCGGGCAGGCGCGGGATGTAAACATCGTAGCCTTGTTTGAACAGTTCAGGCGCCAGTTCATCGTATTGCCAGGTTCCGGCCGACCAACCGTGCAGCAGCACGGCGGTGCCTTTGCCAGTTGGTGTTGGCTGCAGCAGGAGTTGGGTATGGGTCCCAGCTTGCAGCATGAGCTTGCTTTCTTTGCCGATGCGTTGCTGTATGTCTGCGATCGCACCCGCACGCGTCTTGGCAAGACCCGCGCGAATGGACTCGGCATCCCACCCGGGAATCGGCCGCACCGGCAATTCCTGGCCCATATTTCGCACCGGGGCTGCCAGCACACCCGGCATCTGAAGGCGTTTTGCGATCGTACTCATGTTCATCGATGCGACCCTCTTAATCACGCTTTAAAAACTGTACACGTAAGCCCTTAACGGTTATTCACCATTGTCATCGCTATCTAGAACGTTCAGCTTGCCGAATTTTACACATAATTAACCGAAGCTGAATCTTGAATTAGCGTCGCGCGCGATCTGGTTCTTTCAGGCGTTTCACCGCCGCTTGGGGGGATCCGATTATCACCGTTCGGTGACATTGCGCTGGATGTTGCTTGACACCCGTCGGTGTGGTTGGTAAAGTTTAACTGTGTTGAGCACATCGCTCCTCCACATTCCGCCTTAGCTCAGTCGGTAGAGCGGGTGACTGTTAATCACTAGGTCACTGGTTCGAGTCCAGTAGGCGGAGCTAACAATTAAGCCGGTTTCCATTTTTTGGAGCCGGCTTCGTTTTTTGTCTGGCATAGGATTGGCGTAATTTGTCCGGCGCAAAAAGCGGCACGGCATGTCGGCTGGACAGGTGTGAAGGCGTGCGCGATCACATGTCATCCGTATCTCACGGGACGCGCCGTTCCTGTCAAAAGGTTTACCTCACAACCTTGCGCAGGTTGTTTTGTCGGCATATGGTCGTTGACATCCGCCGTGTGTTTTCTCGATTGTCTGAGTCAGTGACGCGTCAACCCATTAAGCGTTGCGCTTGGGTTTGTCGTGCGGTGTCGTTTTCGTCACGTGTGCCCAAGTGTGGCGCGGTGGTTTTGGTTGAAACAATGGTCGCCTTTGTCCGTTGTTTGATTGAGGCCACTGTTGCAATGAACAAGGGATGGCATCACGTCTTGTTGGAGACGTTTGGCGTCGGCTTGGTCCGATGTGTCAGGATGGGGTATTGGGGTGTTCGGGAAGCGTAAACCAGAAGGTGGCCCCTTGACCGGGAATGCTGTGCACGCCGATCGAACCGTGATGGGCTTCCACGAGGGCTTTGCTGATTGAGAGTCCAAGACCGGTGCTCCCTGGTTTGGCGCCCAGTTTGAAAAAGGCCGTGAAGATATCGTGTTGGTGTTCAGGTAAGATGCCTGGACCCGTGTCGCTGACGGTGGTGAGGAGGCCTTCGGTGTTTGCTTCAATGCGCACAGTGATGTCGCCGGATTCAGGGGTGGCGGTAATGGCATTGGACAGCAGGTTGCTGATTACCTGCGTGATGCGTTGTGGATCCAACAAAAAAGGCTGGACCCTGGGCTTTTTGTAGTGGATTTGAATTCCTTTGCCATCCGCCAGGGACTGCACTTGGGTGATGGCATCTTGAACCAACTGTGCGTAGTCGGTCACAATGGGCGTTACGTCCAGTTGACCTTGTCTCAGGGCGGTTGAATCCAGCAATTCCTCTACAAGGTGAAGCAGACGGGACGCGTTGCGTTCGATGCAATCAAGGGCCAGGCTTTGTGCTTCACACAAGGGACCGTGTCGGCCACGGGTCAGTCTTTGCACCGTGCCGGTGATCGCGGTGAGGGGAGTTTTGAGTTCGTGGGTAACCATGGAAAGGAAGTCGTCGCGGGCCCGGTCCATCGTCTGAAGCTCCTCGTTACTGTGATGAAGCGCGCGCACGGTTTGGTCGATCTGTGCTGCCATGGTGTTAAGGGTTTCGCCGAGTTGTCCGAATTCGTCATCGTGGCTTAGCTTCGCGCGGGCCATCCAGTTACCTTGGGATAGTTCGGAGGCCACTTGTGTCAATTCTTTCAACGGCAGCCAGATGCGGCTGCGGATGATGATAGCGAGCACTGCTGCCGTTGACACCAATAAAACCAAACCGGTTACGAATTGCCACCGAATGAGTCGTTGCAGATTTTCAACTTGCCCCAACAGGCGACCCACGGTTTGACGTTGGGTCAGGATGGTTTGATCGATCGCATGGCTCAAACGAAGATGATCACCTTTGCGACTTTGACGCAACCAAGTGTCGAATTGTCGACGTGAATTGATTCCGGTAAGGTGTTGGCCCTGCACGAACCAGTTTGACTCCTGTTGGGTGAGCTGTTGCAGCGCGCGTCGCTCTTGCTGGGTGGGAAGCACTGCCTGCAGGTCAAGCGCAATGGCTTGAAATTGGGCGTGTCCGTCACGCCAGTTTTTCAGTAAGGTGCGATCGCCGGTCTGGGCAAATGCTTCCAGTGCCACCAACGATTGCTCAAAGGCTGTCTGCATTTGATATGCATTATCCAACAGGCTTAAAGCCCGCTGGATATCGTGTTTCTCCTGCTGAGCCAACCGTCCGACACTATGAAGGCCCAAACCCACAACGCCGAATAATGAGGCGAGGTTGAACGCCACGAATATCACAAGCAGGATTAAAATCCCGCGTTGGCGCGGTCGGTTCACGCCTCGGTGTCCTCCCTCAATATGTAGCCAACCCCACGCAAGGTGTGAATGAGTCGTGGGTGACTTTGTTTCTCAAGCTTTGCACGGAGGTTGCTGATGGTGACTTCAAGCACATTTTCATCACCCTGAAAATCGATTCCCCATACGGCATCCACGATTTGATTGCGCGTTTTAACCTGTCGTGGGTGGTGCCAAAAATACAGCATCAGGTCGTACTCACGTGGGGTCAACAAAATTGGCACACCATAGCGCTTGACGTCACGGGTGGTGGTATCCACGCTCAGGCCGCCAAGACTGGAGGGGGTAGGCGAATTTTGCTGCACAACCCGCAGTTGGGCACGTACCCGGGCCAACAATTCGTCGAGGTTGAAAGGTTTCGGCAGGTAGTCGTTCGCGCCGGCGTCCAAGCCTTCAATACGCTCACGGGTATTGCCCCGGGCGCTTAGCATCAGAATCGGTATCGTGCTGGTTTGCCGGATTCGCCGGCAGAGTTCCAGACCATCCAAGCCAGGTAACATGCGGTCAAGAATGATCAACTGAGGCGCGTACTGGCGCACGGCCAACAGTCCGCGTAAACCATCCTGTTCAACCGTTACCTGATAGCCCTCCACGCTTAGCTCCAGCCTGATCAGTTCCGCGATATCTGGTTCATCTTCGATTACCAAGACACGGGGGGGATGCTTGGGCTTGGCGTGATTGTCCATTGAGTGCTGCCATTCCGAAACTCATCTTCAGCGGGTATTCAGTCTGTTTTCAGGTTTTATTCAGGGAGTCCCCGTACCATTTTACTACGATTATTGGGCGGTGCGTTGACACCGCACGTGATATCAGGGAGGAGGTTTTTAATCCATGCAAAAACTCGTTGAGGGCCTGCACTATTTTCAGGAGAACATTTTCACTTCTCAAAGTGAGTTTTTTCGACGTCTGGCTGAGGGACAAAATCCCGAAACGCTTTTCATAACCTGTTCCGATTCGCGTATCGTACCCAATTTGTTGACCCAGACTGCTCCAGGCGACCTGTTTATCATTCGTAACGCAGGCAATATCGTACCGCCTCACGGAACCAACGCTGGCGGAGAGGCAGCCACCATCGAGTATGCGGTGGCCGTATTGGGGGTTAAGCACATCATTGTTTGCGGACATTCCCATTGCGGCGCAATGAAGGGATTGCTAGAACCGGAAAGCCTGACCGCAGTACCTGCGGTCAAGGATTGGCTACGTCATGCGGAAGCCACACGACGTATCGTGTCCGAGAATTATGCGCATCTGGAAGGGCCGGCCAAGGTAACTGCCATGATCGAGGAGAATGTCCTGGTGCAACTGGAGCACGTGAGAACCCATCCAGCGGTTGCTGCACGCTTGCCCAAGGGTGACCTGCGCTTGCATGCCTGGGTCTACAAGATTGAAACCGGGCAGGTGTTTGCTTATGAGTCGCAATCGGGTCAGTTTGTGCCGATCTCAAAGGAGGAGGCTCAAAAGGAAGCGATTGGAGCAGTTCGGGCCGTGCGCTAGACCGCTTGAAGGGTTTGAACGGTTTCAAATGGAGGATTCTACGTGCAATTGAACACAGGCGTTTTGGCCAAGGATCTCCTTGCGTCGATCGTGGTCTTTCTGGTGGCGTTGCCGTTGTGTATGGGCGTTGCGATAGCATCAGGCATGCCGCCTGCTGCCGGTTTGATTACCGGAATCATTGGCGGCATTCTGGTTGGTTTGATTTCGGGTAGTCCGTTGCAGGTCAGTGGGCCCGCGGCTGGTCTATCGGTCATTGTGTGGGAACTTGTTCAGACCCATGGCGTCAGGACCTTGGCAGTCATTGTTGTGATGGCAGGTTTGGTTCAAATCGCGGCAGGTTTGTTGCGCCTTGGACAATGGTTCCGTGCGGTTTCACCGGCTGTCATTTACGGCATGTTGGCGGGCATTGGCGCATTGATCGTGTTAAGCCAGTTTCATGTCATGCTTGATCACAAGCCGCGTGGTTCCGGTTTGGCGAACCTGGCGGCCATTCCGGAGGCGATCCAGACCGGGCTGTCGCCGCTTGAAGGGACGTCGCATCATTTGGCTGCAATCGTAGGCGTTACAACCATCGCGCTCATTGTATTGTGGAATGTACTCAGACCGGCCATACTCAAGATGGTTCCGGGTGCGTTGGTTGCGGTTGTCTGTGCCTCGGCGCTGACCGCTGCGCTTGGTTGGTCGGTATCGTTGGTGAGCGTCCCAGCCAATCTTTTGGCAACGATACAGGTGCCGTCTTTGGCCGAGTTGAATCCATTGAATCTGGGTTGGCCCATTTGGGCTGCTGCGCTTGGTTTGGCATTGGTTGCAAGTGCTGAAACCTTGTTAAGTGCCGCGGCAGTGGATCGGATGCACAATGGTTTGCGAACCAAATACGACGTGGAATTGGTGGCCCAAGGGGTCGGCAACGCAACGTGCGGTGTGTTGGGCGCCTTGCCGATGACCGGTGTCATCGTGCGCTCCTCCGTGAACGTCGAAGCCGGCGCTCAGACCCGGTTTTCAGCGGTTTACCACGGTGGCTGGATTTTGGCGTTCGTGATGGTGTTGCCGTGGGTGCTTGAGCGCATTCCGGTAGCCAGCCTTGCTGCGGTATTGGTGTTTACCGGTTACAAGCTGATGGATTTAAAAATGATTCGCAAGTTGGCAGAGTATGGCAAAGCGGAGGTTGCCATCTACCTGACGACGTTGCTCGCGATCGTCGGCACCAATTTACTTGCGGGGGTGATTATCGGCATCGCGCTCTCTGCGCTGAAGTTGATTGTGACGTTGTCAAAGCTGGAAGTACGAGCATTTACGGTTAATAATGAAGCAGAGTTGCATCTGAGTGGGGCTGCGACCTTTTTGAGTATTCCCAAGTTAGCCAGTGCACTGGAGCAGGTGCAGCCAGGGCGGGTGGTGCATGTGTATTTTGATCACTTGGAATATATTGACCATGCGTGTTTGGATATGTTGGAGGCGTGGGGTGATCAACACGCTGTCACGGGTGGCCGGTTGGTCGTGGAATGGGACGCTTTGTCCAATCGTTATCACCGTCGCCGATCCGCTAGCAACGCTGCTGAGACGCCACGAGAAGAGCGCTCGGAAGCGTTGGTTGTTTGATCCGAACCGCTCCGTAGCGAATAAAATTCTACACGGAGCAGTTCCCGACTGATTGATAATGGCCGGTAACGATACACGCAGCAAAGCATTGCCCTCGGTGACATCTGGCGAACACCGCGATCCGCTGGTCGGGTATCAAGCGAGTCAGCGGGGTGTTCTACACGGTGTCGCATCGGTTTTTGTTCAAAATATCAGGCACTGACTCGCCGTTATTGAATCACAGCCAAAATTTGATCATGGATCAATGCGCTTCTGTATCGCAGTTGACCACGGGGCAATTGCACTGAAATGTTGTGACGTGCCAAACGAATATCGGATGACACCCAGACTAACAGACGGCGGGACACTTGTAATCCCGCCGTCTGTTATGACCGAATATGAGTTTACGATTAGTTCTCGATCGCTTCGACAACTTTCGGCGCGGCGACTCCTTGTTTTTTACGTTCAACGAAAGCTTTGACACTGTCGAGTGCAATGAAAATATGATCTTTACTGTCATCGTGGATTTGCGAATCCGCAGTGAAGGTAGTCTTGAGTCTAAAACCACTAATCTCACCCTTGCGTTCGAACTTGGCAATGTCCGCGCGGTTACAACCCAACATCTGTGCAGCACCCGTGACAGACAAGAATCCACCGCACTCGGCAGTCAGGGACTTCAACTGATCCAGGTTATCAACGTAAGGAAATTTTTTGGCGCTTTGTCTCACGATTGACACTTTCTCTTGTACGGAAAGGGACACCACACTTAATGCCTAGTTGGCCTTGCCGCTCTTTGCTACCTTTGGCTGCGAAGATGACAAAACTGCAAGAAGTGATACGCCATGATAGCACGCGGAATTGCGTCATGGGTAGTCACCCGTCCCTGTTTAGGAACAGGGCGAACGCGACGCCAGGAATCACGCTTGGGGATTCGGCCCGGTAAAATGCCGCGTCTGGCCTCATCTTTAGAAGCGTCGAATGAACGAGGGTAAACCTTGGCGCAATCAACTTCGTGCGCGGAGTGGTTGTGTGTTGCTACGCCGCAGCATCGCTTCGACTTTGGTCGTCAGAATATCGATTGCGACTTCGTTCATGCCACCCTCGGGAATGACCAGATTGGCAAATTTCTTTGACGGGGCGACAAATTCGTTGTGCATCGGCCGCACTGTTGTCAAATATTGACCAATAACGGATTGCACGGTCCTGCCGCGTTCCTCGACATCGCGTTGAATGCGTCGCAAGACCCTCAAGTCAGCATCTGTATCGACGAAAACGCGAAGATCCATCAACAGGCGCAACGAAGGATCCGCAAAAATCAGGATGCCCTCAACGAGTATGACCTGGCGAGGGAAAATTGATACACGCTGAGTTAAACGGCGATGATTCTTGAAATCATACTCCGGACAGTCCACTGGCCGTTGCTCGATCAATTGTTGCAAATGCGCCCTAAACAGCGCATTATCCAAGGAATCCGGATGGTCGAAATTGACACGAGCCCGTTCTTCAAGCGACAGATGACCGAGGTCGTGATAATAATGGTCGTGCAGCAGGTGTGCGACACGGTCACGGCCTACAATGTCGAGAATTTTCCTGGCCACGGTTGTTTTACCGGAACCCGACCCACCCGCAACACCAATTACAAACGGTTTAGGCACCAGTGACCGCCGCTTTCTGTTTGTTGTTCAAGCGACGACGCATCTCTGCCAGTTCTTGCTCCAGTGTCAGCTTGTCTTCAACCAGGTCGACAAAAATTTTGCCGTCGAGGTGATCGAGTTCATGCTGAAGGGCCCGTGCCAGTAAAGCACTGGCTTCAATTGTCACGGCACGGTCTTGGATGTTTCGACCTTTAAACAATACGCGCTTGAATCTCGTTACCGGCATATACACACCAGGAACACTCAAGCATCCTTCCTGGTCCAGCACAGGCTCCCAGCCTTTCACCAAAACCGGATTGATCAAGGCAAAAGGCTCGTGGTCACCGACGTCGATGACGAACAAACGCTTGCCAACCCCAACCTGTGGCGCAGCTAAGCCAACGCCATCCGATGCGTACATCGTCTCAAACATATCTGAGACCAACGTTTTGATTTGTGCATTGACCTTGCGGACCGGTTCCGCTACCTGCCGCAAGACGTCGTCACCGATGGTGCGGATTTCCAGAATCGCCACGTTGACCTTCGCTCCTCTAAACTTACTTGATATCACGACCAAAGCCACAGGCCGCTTCTTTCTTGCCAGAAAACCCGCAGCACCCCTATTTTATCACGCTTCAGGCGTTTCGGGTTCGTCTCTGTGGCACGGGATAAGCGGCAAATAGCCTCAGCAACCTGCCGCGGTCCCGGACTGATTTCAGACATGATGGGCACTCATCATGAACCTTGGCAGAAATCGCCGAATAAAAAATTGACTATTGAGCCTGTCAGTGAGGCCGTTGGATAATCGTACTCGTCTTGACTGGCAAGTTGACGTGCGGCATCTTCTGCATCGGTTGAGACCGTCGCGTCAGAATTTCGATGCGCACGTGGTCACTTCTGGCCGATAAACGTTTTGCATTGATCGGTTGTCTGATCAGAAAAGAAAAAATTTTTCATCAAAAGTATTGACCTTTAAAGTTCAGCGTGGTTAGATAGGAATCCGCCCGGCGCGAAACGGTTAACCAAGTCGAAAGAGAAGATTAACTGAGTGCTAAGCGGGAAGGACCTTGACAACTGAATAGCCAAGCGAACGCACCAAGCTCTTGTCGAAGAAGCTTCGCAAGAAGCGAAAGAGCAAAAAAGCGAGCCACACACGGAAGTGTGTCGGACTTGACGAAAGTATTTTC
>Ga0079301_1000324_pt1 | contig 23144 bp, 24 predicted proteins | sample Wag4_2014_7_11_3_FD_74797 | JGI IMG/M metagenome (GOLD analysis project Ga0079301, IMG submission 74797) | Fresh water mixed with fracking chemicals microbial communities from Ohio, USA - Utica-2 Time Series FC 2014_7_11 | ecosystem: Engineered > Industrial production > Chemical products > Input... | reverse complement strand
CGCCCGGCGAAAATCTGCGCGAGCCCAAGGCTTCGCATCTTCGCCGCCAATTCAAAACGCGCGGAATTGGATGCAACCGCCACCGCCACGCCCGCCGCAGCAAAGGCACGCACCGCTTCCACCGCGCCTGGAATGGCCAGCGTTTCTTCCGCCATGCGCCGTGCGATCAGGGTCGAAATTTCCTGCCCCCATTCGGGCGGCAGCAGCCCAACACGCGCTTCAATCCGCGGCAGCATATCGGGCAGCGCCATACCCAAAAATGTCTCCCGCGCTTCGGCTGCCGTCATGGGCCAGCCACGCAGAGTCATTTCCTCGGCGACGATGCTATTCACCACCAATTCGGTATCGGCGAGTACGCCATCGCAATCAAACAGAATGGCAGCGGGGCGCTTCATGCCTCGGCTTTGGCGCGCGCCAGATTGTCCACGCGCGGTTTTTCATGCGGGCAATCGCGATGCTGCTTCGGGCATTGCCGCCCGCCCGCAAAGGAACAGAGGCTCCGCCCAGATTGCAGCGCACCCCGCACCAAGCCCGCGAGTGATGCAATGAAAGCCGGATCGCTATTCTGCGCCGGCACCCGGAAATAGCCTGGAATACCAAGATGTTCGGCTTCTTCGCGATATTCCACATCCAATTCCACCAGGGTTTCGGAATGTTCGGAAACGAAGGCGATGGGGCAGATCAGGATCGCGGTTTTTTCTTTCGCCGCGCGTTCAATCTCGCCTTCCGTGGAAGGCCCGATCCAGACCTGCGGCGTCACGCGCGATTGATAGCAGACAATGTGGTCAAGTTCCGGCATCGCCAATTCAGCGACCACCGCGGCAACGGTTTGCTCGACCTGCCATTGATAGGGATCGCCCGCCTTCACAATGGATTCCGGCAAGCCATGGGCGGAAAACAATACGCGCAGCGGCACTTCTGGCGGCAATTCGGCGCGCGCCTTGGCATAGGCTTCCCGCACCAGCCGCGCCGTCGCCGCCGCAAAGCCCTGATCCGAATGCCAGCAGCAAAGCGCCGTGGTCGGCACATCAAGCCCAATCTTGCGCGTCGCATCCTGCCAGGCCACCAGGCTTGATCCCGTGGTGGTGGTCGAGAATTGCGGATAAAGCGGCACCAACAGCACACGATCCGGCGCCCAATCCTTCACCGCGCGGGCGCATTCATCACTCATGGGGTGCCAATAGCGCATGGCGACAAAGCAGCGGGTTTCCGTGCCCGGTTCATTGGCCAGGGCGGCTTCCAGGCTGCTCGCCTGTTCTTCCGTCAGTTCACGCAGCGGTGAACGGCCACCCAACACCGCGTAGTTTTCCTGCGCCGGCTTGGTGCGGCGCCAGGCGATCAGCCGGCCAAGCCAGGGGCGGATGAAACCCGGCACGCGCAGAATGGCCGGGTCCGTGAACAGGTTCACCAGGAATGGCCGCACGCTTTCCGGCGCATCGGGTCCGCCGAGGTTGAACAGCACAATAGCCAGGCGCTGGCGGCGCGGCGTTACGGGCATCATCTGATCCATGTGCCCGCACATGACATGCGCGGGCCGGGGGTCAAGGGTTCAAAGCAGCCCGGAGCGCGTTTTTTCGCCCCCGAGCGCCAGATTCAGGCATTTCCCTGGACGGGGGCGGCAGCGGCCTGCTGCTGCGCACGGCGATTCTGCCATAGGGCGACGAAATCAATCGGCGCCAGCATCACGGGCGGGAAGCCGCCATCGCGCGTGACCTCGGCCAGGATATTGCGCGCGAAGGGGAACAACAGGCGCGGGCATTCCACCAGCAGCACGGGTTCCATCATCTCGGGCGTGATGCCGTTCAGGGTGAAAATGCCGCAATAGACCAGCTCGGCAATAAAGGCAGGGGTATCGCCGGGCAGCTTCGCTTCGCAGCGTATTTGCAGCGTGACTTCGAAATTTTCCTGGCCTTCCTGCAGGCGGCGGGCCTGGACATCAAGGGCAATGTCAACCTTCGGCGCTTCGCGCAGATTGATGAAAATCTGCGGCGCGCCCGGCACTTCGAAGGACAGATCCTTGGTGTATTGCAGATTGAGCGTGATGGGGCTGGGCGCCATCTGCCCGGGGCCATTTGCGGGTGTGGCGGCGGATTGTTCGGACATGACAAAGCCTTTCGAAACGGGGGCGGCCAGGGCCGCTTATTTGGCCGGGGCGGTAGCACGCGGGCAGCAGGGCGGCAAACGCCGCGTTAGGGCCTTCCCCCTGCCCCACCGGGTTCAAAAAACCGCGGGTCATTGAAGCGGAACATGCGCGCATTCAACGGCAGCCCGGTTTCAATTTGCGTCAGCGTTACGCGGGTTTCGCGCCCCTGGGCATCCAGCACGGCCCATTGGCGCAATTCCAGCGGTTCTGGCTGGAAAACCAGGGTCAAGGACCCCTCACGCGGGTCATTGGTACGGAACAGGGTCACGCGCAGGAACCCGCCATCGCGCTGGATACGGCTGATGGTGACATCCCCGGAAAGCCGGATTTCCGGGCGCAGCAGCATCCCGAGTGGCGTCGCACTGGTAGGCAGCGTGGTCGGCGCCTTCAATTCCCGATCATAGAGCAGAAACTGGTTGCCATCCGCCACCAGCAGCAGCGGTTCTGGCGGGTCATAATCAAAGCGCATCCGCCCCGGGCGGGAGATATAGGCCCAGCCCTGCGCCGAGGCGCCATTATGCGCAATTTGCAGAAAACGCGCGCGGAGCGTGGTCAGCCGGTTCAAATAGGCCTCAATGGCCGCGATATCGCGCCGGTCACGTTCGGAAAGCGCCGCCGCCTGGGTCTGGGCCAGGACGGGGAGCGGCAGCAAAAGCGGGGCGGCAAGCAGGGCGCGGCGGTGCATGCCCCTCATGTGGACCGCCTGGGCACGAAGGGGAAGGCCCCCGGCGCTTGCCTGATCCATGCAGGGCGTTAGCTTGCCCCCGCACCAGAAGGGCCAGGCCATGACACAACGCGATGATTTGAACCGCTTGGGCAAGGCTGAGCGTATGGCGATTTTCGGCGCGGGAGACCCGGCGCTCGCCAATGGCGCCTTTGGCTTTGATGATCTGATGGCGGAACTTGTCTATGGCCAAATCTGGAACCGCCCCGGCCTTTCGCGCCCGGACCGCATGGCGGTGACGCTGGCGGTGCTCTGTTCCTTGCAAAACCAAGCGCAGCTCCGCCGCCACGTTGCCGCCGCGCTGAAGCTTGGCCTGACGCCGCGCGCCATTGTGGAAATCCTGATCCAAATCGGCATTTATCGCGGCTTCGCGGCATCGGAATCCGCACTGGAAACGGCGCTTGCGGTCTTTGCCCAGGAAGGCATCACGCTTGAAGCTGACCCGCCGCGCCATGATGCGCTGGAAGTGCTGATGGAACGCGGGCGGGATTTGCAAGCCGCGCTGCATGCCGAGCGCCGGCATGAAGGCCATGCCGCGCCGGATAACCCCGCCACGGGCAGCATTTATCCGCTGGTCGTGCAGTATTGCTATGGCGAAATCTGGGACCGGCCAGGGCTTGATCGGCGGTTGCGCGCGCTGTGTGCAGTGGCGTCCTTTGCCGCGCTGGATCATGATATTCTGCTGCGCAAATTCATCCTGTCGGCGCTCAATATCGGGGCCAGCCGGCATGACATTATCGAAGCGCTGATCCAGGGCGGGCCTTACAATGGCTTTGCCTTCATGCTGAAGGCGTTGAATATCGCGCAGGAAGCCTTCACCACGCTGGATAAGGCTTGAACCCAAGCATGCTGAAGGCTCGGCTTTATCTGGCATTGCTGCTGACCGTGCTGCTCTCGGCCTGCGCCGTCGCGCCGCCGGCGCCACGGGAAGCGCCACTTTCCTACCCGCCACTTGCGCGCGAAAGAATGCTCCGCATCGCCATTGCGGAATGGGAAGAATGGGGGCGGCAGGTTTCAGACCGGCAGCCGGGGCCAGCGCAGGAATCGGACCCCACCGGCTTCCCGCGCCTGCAAGCCTATTGGCGGGCGGTGCCGGAAGGGCGCGACATCATCACGCGCAATCGCGCGCTTTTTCGCGCGGGGTATGAAGGGCAATGGCAACAAGATGCCTGGTCCGCCGCCTTCATTTCCTTTGTGATGCAGACAGCCGGGATTGATGCGCGAGAATTCCGGCCTTCTGCGGCGCATGGCACCAGCATTGATGGCATGGTCGCCGATGCGCGGGAATTTCCGCATCAGGCACCCTTCATCCCACATCGGGTGAGGGATCGTGTGGCCGCGCCTGGGGATTTGCTCTGCGCCGACCGGTCCAGCCTGCCCTTGGCCCATTGGCAGGACCGCGCCGGGGATCAGGGGCGGTTTCGGCCCATGCATTGCGATATTGTCATCCGCAACCACCACGGCATGGTTGAAGCGATTGGCGGCAATATTCGCGATGCAGTGACGCTGGCGCGCTTCCCAACCGACCGGCGCGGCATTTTGCGCCCCGCCCCCCCTGGCGCGCCGCAATGGTTCGCCATATTCGAAAACCGGCTGGGGCGGCTGCCGCCCTGGACCGCCCTGCCCAACCCGGAGGCTTCTCGCCCGTGACCGATCTGTTTTCCCCCCTGACGCTGCGCGGCGTTACCTTTTCCAACCGCATCGGCGTCGCACCCATGTGCCAGTATTCCTGCCATGATGATGGCATTCCAACCGAATGGCATTTGGTGCATCTGGGCGCGCGCGCTTCCGGTGGCGCTGGCATGGTCATGGTGGAAGCCACTGCCGTGGTGCCGGAAGGCCGCATCAGCCCCGGCGATGTCGGCATCTGGTCTGACGCGCATCTGGCAAGCCACACGCAATTGGCATCCGCGCTTGCAGCGCTCGGCACCGTGCCGGCCATTCAATTGGCGCATGCCGGGCGCAAGGCAGCGCGCAAGCAGGCTTGGCTGCCAGGCCCCGCCGAGCCCACCTGGGAAACCCTCGGCCCTTCCGCCGATGCCTTTGGCGATTTCATCCCGCCGCGCGCCATGAGCGAAGCGGATATCACCGCCACCATCGAAGCCTTCGTTGCGGCCACCAAGCGTTCCATCAAGGCCGGCTATCGGCTGATCGAATTGCATGCGGCGCATGGCTATTTGCTGCATCAATTCCTGAGCCCGCTTTCCAACAAACGGAATGATCGTTGGGGGGGGGATTTTGAAGGCCGCGCGCGGTTGCCGCTTGAAATCGCCGCCGCCATGCGCGCTGCCATGCCATCCGATGCGGTGCTTGGCGTGCGGGTTTCGCACACGGATTGGGTTGAAGGTGGCTGGAACACCGAAGAAACTGTGGAACTGTCGCGCCGCTTCAAGAAGATTGGCGTGGATTTCATGGATGTATCTTCCGGCGGCAATGATCCACGCCAGCAAATCCCGCTTGGGCCAGGCTATCAGGTGCCAGGTGCGGCTGCGGTGAAAAAAGGTGCCGAGATTGTGACCGCCGCAGTTGGCCTGATTACGGAAGCGAAGCAGGCGCAAGCCATTCTGGATGAAGGCCATGCGGATTGGATCTACCTGGCCCGCGTGCTACTGCGCGATCCCTATTGGCCCTTGCATGCGGCGGCCGAGCTTGGCCGGACAGAAGCGGTACCGACGCCCCCGCAATATGATCGTGGTTGGAATGCGCTCGGCAAGACGAAAATGGCCATGCCCATCGCCAACCCCATGCCGCGCTTGGGATGAGCACGCGCTTTTCCTTCGACAATAGCTATGCCCGCCTGCCGGAGCGCTTCTTTATCCGGCAGGAACCCATTGCGGTGGCCGCACCCAAGCTAGTGTTTTTCAACGTGCCGCTTGCGGAAGCGCTTGGCCTTGATGCGGCGGCGCTTTCGGGTGCAGAGGGAGCCGCGATTTTCGCCGGCAATCTTGTGCCGGAGGGTGCCGAGCCGCTCGCCATGGCCTATGCCGGGCATCAATTCGGCGGCTTCAGCCCGCGCCTTGGTGATGGCCGCGCGCTTCTAATAGGTGAGGGGATTGGGCGCGATGGGGCGCGGCGCGATATTCATCTGAAGGGCAGCGGGCGCACATTATTTTCGCGCGGTGGAGATGGCCGCGCCGTGCTGGGGCCAATGCTGCGGGAAGCCATCATCAGCGAAGCCATGGCAGCGCTTGGCGTACCGACCACGCGCGCATTGGCTGTCGCGATGACGGGTGAAGCGGTGCTGCGCGAAAAGCTGCAACCAGGCGCGGTGCTGACGCGCGTGGCGGCCAGCCATGTTCGCGTTGGCAGTTTTCAGTATTTCGCCGCGCAGGAAGATCAGGAAGCGCTGAAGCTGCTCGCGGATTTCGCCATTGCGCGGCATGATCCGGCAGCCGCTGAGGCGGAAAACCCCTATATCACGCTGCTGTCTGGCGTGATTGCGCGCCAGGCGAAGCTGATCGCGACCTGGCTTCATATCGGCTTCATCCATGGCGTGATGAATACCGACAATATGACCATCAGCGGCGAGACGATTGATTACGGCCCCTGCGCCTTCATGGATGCCTATGATCCCGCGACAGTATTGAGTTCCATTGATCATGGCGGGCGCTATGCCTATGCCAATCAGCCACGCATGGCGCAGTGGAATCTGGCGCGGCTGGCGGAAGCGCTGCTGCCGCTTTTGGCAGAACAAGAAGAAGCAGCGCTTGAGATTGCCCAAGCGGCCCTTGGCGCCTTCGCCCCTGCCTTTGAAGCCGCTTATTTCGATGGCTTTGCGCGGAAGATCGGCATTGCGGCGCGCGCGCCAGAAGATACCGCGCTGATCGAGGATTTGCTCCGCCGCATGGCGGAACAGGGCGCTGACTTCACCCTGACCTTTCGGGCCTTAGCGGCTGCGGCGGCAGGTGATGCGGCGGCAGCCCGCGCACAATTTACCGACCCGGCGGTATTTGATTCCTGGGCTGAGGGCTGGCGCGCCAGGCTTGCGCGCGAAGAAGCGCCCGCCCAGTTGATGAGCGCCAGCAACCCGGCCTTCATCCCGCGCAATCATTTGGTGGAGGCTGCCATCCGCGCCGCCGAGGACCGCGATGATTTTCACCCCTTTGAGGCGCTGATGGCGGTGCTGGCGCGGCCCTTTGAGGATCAGCCGGAGCGTTCCCAATACGCCAGCCCGCCCAGGCCGGAAGAACGCGTCTTGGCGACTTTCTGCGGCACGTGAATTGGCGGGGGCGACAGCGCACCCCCGCCCTATTGGCTACAAGGAAAAGCGGATCGGCACGCGCAGAATGATGCGTGTATCCGGCGTTTGATCCGTCACCCCAATGCCGACCCCCAGATTGACACTCATGCGGTCAGACACACGATAGGAAAGCCCGAAATTGAAGGTGCCGGTGTCATAATCGGATCCATCAATCTTGCGCCCCTCGGCCCGAGACGCGGCAACACGGACATGTTCATAGCTGATGCTGAGCGAACTTCTCTCATTCAATGAAAAGCCGACGCCGAAATTGATGCCGACGCCGTCACCAGGGTCAAGATTGGTGCGCGCGGCTGGCCCACCGGCGCTATCCGGCAAATCCACATCACGCGCAATATTCCAGATATAGCGCAGGCTGCCAAAAAACACTGCCGGATCGGACGCCCAAGCCACGGTGATGCCGGGGTCAATCGCCCAGAAGCCTGTGCCGGTTGGCAATTCCTTCGGCAGGCCGCGGGTAAAGCCACCTTGCGGATCGGCAATGGTGTAGATGGGCACATCAAAGGGGCTGCGGCCGGAATCGCTCTTTACGCGTAGATTGGCGATGAAAACCGGCCAATCATTCAAGCCATCATTGATCTGATAGCTGGTGCCAAACTCAATATCACCAAGCCCGCTGCCGGAAGGCCCAATGGTGATGGGCTGCGCATTGGTATCAGCCGGCGCAGTTTGGATTGTATCGTTCTGACTGAGCCAGGGCACGCGGATATTGACCTCCATCCGATCCGTTACACCGTAACGCATCGTGACCGCACCAAGATTCCCGCGCTGCGTGGATTGGCGAATATCCACCGTGCCGAAGGTGATACCAGGGATGATGGTAAAGCCATTGACGATGGCTTGCGTATTTTGTGCGTAAAAATACTCGTAGGAAGGTTCAAGCGCGAACATTCCCCGCGGTGTCAGCACACCGCCCACACGCGCAAGCGTCGGGTCGGTTGAAATCACGCGCTGTTGTTCCTGCTGCTGCGCAGCGGCGGCTTCAGCAGCGGTGGAAGCGCTCTGCGCGGCGGGTGCCTGGCTGGATGGGCCGCTTTGCGCATGCGCTGTGCTTATCGCAAGAAAAAGCACTGAAGCAGCCGGTAGCAGGGAAAGAATGATCTGCGGCGTGCATTCCGGCAGGGTCTGTTTCCTGATCCCGCCTGGTTCGGATTTTTCATTTCTATTGGGCATGCTTGTGACCTTCGCGACTGGATGAAAGCGAAGCGGATCGGACATGATGCACGAAGGCACGCCGGACGATACGCTTGCTTATGAAGATGTTTGGCTGAGCGAAACATCGCAAATAGGAAATCTGTGATCACTGATGACAGAAACGCGAGGCCGCTTCGGTTGTCGGCACGTGTTGGGCCACGCATTTCCGTGACTGGATCTGGCCATCAACTCGGCTTGAAACACGGCGCGGTTACGAGTGCCTGTGTTAGTCCAATCGCGCCGGCGCTGCCGGACAACAACATGAGGACAGAGGTGAACATCATGAAAAAAATTCTCTTGGCTTCGGCGGGCGTCTTGGCGCTGGGCAGTGCTGCCAATGCCAATGGCTGGCCTTCGCATCTACAGAATGTCCAGGATTACTATGCAGCCGCGCTTGCCGTGAATGTGGGCGAAGTGAGTGGCAACCGCTCCATGACCAGCACGGGTCAGGATAACAGTGCGACGTTGCGCGGCAGCTTCCAGGGCTTCCGTGGGGTCGCGAATGTGAACCAGAACGCGGGTGCCAATTCGGGCCTGCAGAACTCGGTGGCAGTTTCCTATGTGGAAGGCTGTGACTGCGAAGTGAGCTCGCCGATCATCTTCGGGTTGCCGCGTGGCGATGCCAATGCCAATTCGGTCGCCGCCAACGTGGGCCAGGTGGTTGGGAATACAAGCGAAAACGTATCCCCATTGCTGATCGCCCCAGGCACTACCGCGACCGCCACGCTGGATGACTCGTTCAATGGCTCAACGGGTCTTGTACAGGTCAATCAGAATGCCGGTGCCAACAGCCTGATGCAGAACGCAACCGCGCTGACGCGCGTTGAAAACATCAAGGGTGCCGAGCAAAATCGTGACGCCTGGGCAATTGCCGTGAATGCGGGCCAGGTCACCGGTTCTGGGAATCATTCCACCGATGTGAAGCATGATGCAGCGGCCAATATCGTTGGGTCCTTCAACGGCTTCAGCGGTGCGGCAAATGTCAACCAGAATGCCGGTGCCAATAGCCTGATGCAGAACAGCTCCGCGCTGGCCTCCATCACCTATTGCAATTGCGCGATCGAAGATCTGTCCACCACAATCGCGGCGGCGGGTAATCTTGGTAGCGTGACCGGTAATCATGCCAGCGCCAGCCTGGGTTCTGCCGGTGTGTCCATGACCAATTCCTTCAATGGCACCACGGGCGTGACGCAGGTTTCGCAAAATGCCGGTGCGAATAGCATGATGCAGAATGCGGTGGCGATTGGCGCCATCTATCAGCGTACCAACTGATCAGATCCGGGCGCGTCGGCGGGCAACCGCCGGCGCGTTCCGGCCATGCGTGCTTCCTCACATCCGAAACTCCCGCCTATGCCAGCGCCCCGCGTGGCATCAACATGAGAAGGAGAGTTGCCGTCATGCGCAAATTCCTCACCAGCTTCGCGTTCATCGCCGCGCTGCCCTTGCAAGGTGCGCTCGCCGTTGATCCAGCCAAAGGGCCGGGTCTCTTCGCAGGCGCCACACCACTTTCGGTCAGTGAATTGTCGCGTCATGCCGGACGCGGGGATGTTGAACCGGTCTCGGTCGGTTCGGCCCTGGTGGAGAGCAATACGGTCGGCAGCGGCAGTATGACCGGCGGCAATAGCATCACGGGTTCGCTGAACAGCACAGGCGGCTTCACGACTGTGTTCCAGAACAGCGGCAATAATTCCCTTTTTCAGGCCGTGACCACGGTGAACATCACGCTGCGTTGATGCCCGCCATGCATCCCGCCCCCTTGGCCCTGGCGTTGTTGGCGTTGCTTGGCGGTTGCGCCACGCCATCGACAGCGCCTGTCGCCCTTTCCAGTGATCCGAAGGTCAATCTGACCATCTCCCCCCAGCTCACCGGCGGGGCGGCGATCGCGCCGCGCGTGACCGATCTCCGGTCTCGGCGGTTTCATCGGATCATCAGGCAGCAATTCGATTTTTCCTGCGGTTCGGCCGCACTCGCGACGCTGCTCACCTATCACTACGGCACGCCAGTGAATGAGGAAGAAATCCTCAAGGAAATGATTGCCCAAGGTGATGAGGCACGTATCCGCAATGCTGGGTTTTCCCTGCTGGATATGCGGAAACTTCTGGCGCGGCGTGGATTACGCGCAGAAGGGTTTCGCCTGCCGCTTGATAAGTTGGCAGAAGCCGGTGTGCCAGCCATCGCGCTGGTGGACACCAATGGCTATCGCCACTTCGTTTTGCTGCGCGGCATCTCTGCGGATCGTATTCTGCTCGCTGACCCCGCGCTTGGGACGCGCAGCATGCCGCGCGTGCGCTTTGAAGAAAGCTGGAATGGTGTGCTGTTCGTCATTCTGGATCGCCCTGAAATCGGCCGCGCGAATTTCAACACGGCCGAGGATTGGGGCATACGCGGTCGCGCGCCCGGCACGCTGGTGCGCGATGCGCTGGACCGCAGCCTGACCGGCTTTGGCATGCCGGGTGCGCCCTTGTTGCAGGGCGGCACACAAATCCGCCCTTGGATCTATTGAGCAGGAGGTATCAGCCATGAAACGCAAAGCCCTTCTTGGTTCCGCGGCATTTCTCTCCCTCACGCTCCTGGTCGGTAGCCCAGCCAAGGCAAGGCCTGACATTCATGAAGCCTATGCCGAGGCGCTCGGCCTTCACGCTTCAGATGCGCCATCGCTGGACCTGGCCGGCAACGCCATCGCTGCCGAAGAATTGGCCGAAATGCGCGGTGGCTTCGCCATGCCAGGCGGCATGATGGTGTCGTTCGGTTTTGATATTGAAACGCGCCTTGGTGGGGTTACTGCGGAACGGCTCAACATGCCCAATACCGCGCTTGGTCCTGGCATGACCGCGCCCATAATGACCGTGACGGATGCGAATGGCGTGGCGCGGCAAGTTACCATGTCCGGCGCCGCTTTCATGATTGAAGCGCTTGGCGCCAATGGCGCAACGCGCGTTCAAACCATGATCGGCAACGGCATTACCAGCATTGTGCAGAATGCCGCCGATGGGCAGCAGGTGCAGCGCTTGGCAACTGTCACGATTGATGTCGCCGGCATGCGCAACATGCTGGCGCAATTGGGTCAGAACCGCGTGATGGAAAATGCCTTCAGCACCCGCCGCCCCATTCCCCGATAACGTTCCAAAAAGCGCAGAAGGAAACCGCGCCATGAAGAGCCCCCTTCGCTCCTCCATCCTCACGCTTGGCCTGCTGCTGGCGGCCTGCGCACAAAATGCCGCGCCGCCTGGCGCGCCAACAGCGCTTTCCAGCGCGCCGCCCACCCAGGTGAGCCCCGCCGCTTTTGATGTGGCGGGCGGCAAGCGGCTTTCAGCGGATGAATTCCGCCGCTTGGCCGCCGGCAATACGCTTGATCGGCGGATGCCCAATGGGTCGCGCCTGCTGATCCATGTGGCGGCTGATGGGTCCCAGCGTCTGAAGCTTCAAGGCGTGAATGGGCAAACCGCAACCGATCGCGGGCGTGTGGCGTTTCGCGGGGAGCAGGTCTGTTCAAGCTGGGAGAGGATAAATCCGGGCCGGGAAACCTGCTTTGTCTATTTCCAACTCGGGCAGGATCTGGTCGCCATTGATCTTTCCGGCGCCATGGCCCCCACGCGCTTCAGCCTGGTGCGCGGCAATCCGGAAAGGGTCTGAATAGCCTGGCCCTGTTGCCTTTCGGGGGAATAAGGACCAGATAGGTCCGGAAACTCCCCCGAAGCAAAGGGCCAATCCATGTTCATCGAAACCGAAGCTACCCCCAACCCCGCCACACTGAAATTCCTGCCGGGCCGGGATGTATTGGGTGATCGCGGCACGGCGGATTTCACCAGCACCGAGGAAGCCGCGGGCCGCTCCCCCCTCGCTGAGCGGTTGTTTGGCCTCGGCGATGTCGCGCGGGTGTTTTTTGGCTCGGATTTCGTGACCGTGACCAAAGCGCTGGATGCCGATTGGCAGATGCTGCGCCCGCAGGTGCTGGGCGCCATCATGGAACACTACTTGGCCGGCTTGCCCATTCTTGAAGGCGCTGCGGCTGAGGAACATGCCGAGGATTTTGAGCCGGCCGATCAGGAGATCGTCGCGCAAATCAAGGAATTGTTGGATACGCGCGTGCGCCCCGCGGTTGCCAGCGATGGCGGCGATATTGTGTTCCGCGGCTTCCGGGATGGCATTGTGCGGCTGCGCATGCAGGGTGCGTGTTCGGGGTGCCCATCCTCCCGCGCCACCTTGAAGCATGGCGTGGAAAACATGCTGCGCCATTACGTGCCAGAAGTGGTGGCGGTGGAACAGGTGGAAGCCTGACGCTATAGACCCCCTGTTTTCACTGCCCTGACGGAGCCAAACCATGTCCGAAACCGCCGCACCGCTTGATGATCAGGCGCTTGATCAGCTTTTCCGTGCCGCGCGCACTCAGAACAAATGGCAGGATCGGCCCGTGCCGGATGCCAAGTTGCATGAGCTGTATGAACTGCTGAAATGGGGCCCGACTTCGGCCAATTCTTCGCCCGCGCGCTTTGTGTTTGTGCGCACGGCCGAAGGCAAGGCGAAGCTCAAGGAAGCGCTTTCGGCGGGCAATATGGAAAAGACCATGACCGCGCCGGTCACGGCCATTGTCTGCTACGATAGCTATTTCTACGACAAGCTCGGCCAGTTATTCCCGCATGCGGATGCCAAGCCCTGGTTCACGTCCAGCCCGGAATTTGCGGAAAAGACCGCGTTTCGCAATGGGTCCTTGCAGGGCGCCTATTTGATGCTGGCGGCGCGCGCCGTCGGCCTTGATGTCGGCGCCATGAGCGGTTTTGACAATGCCAAGGTGGATGAGCTGTTCCTGCTGGGCACCGGCTGGAAGTCCAACTTCCTGGTCAATCTGGGCTATGGCGACCCCGCCGGCCTATTCCCGCGCAGCCCGCGGCTTTCCTTTGATGAGGCCGCGCGGCTGGAATAGCGCGCGCCCCGCCCGCCGGGTTTGACCCCGGCGGGTTCTGGACTAAACAGGTGGTCAAACCAGCAATTTGAGAGACTGCCTTGAACAAGCCGCTGCCCAATTCCTTCCGCCAGGGGCCTGACGCCCGTGGCCGCTTCGGCCCTTATGGCGGGCGTTTCGTTGCTGAAACGCTGATGCCGCTGATCCTTGAGGTTGAAAAAGCCTATGAGGAAGCGAAGCGCGACCCCGCCTTCATGAATGAATGGCGGCGCCTGCTGACCCATTATGTAGGCCGACCAAGCCCGCTTTGGTACGCCGAACGCCTGACGCAAAAGCTCGGCGGGGCAAAAATCTATTTCAAGCGCGATGAGCTGAACCATACAGGTGCGCATAAGATCAATGCCGTGCTGGGGCAGATCATGCTGGCCAAGCGCATGGGCAAAACGCGGATCATCGCGGAAACCGGCGCCGGGCAGCATGGCGTTGCCACCGCAACGGCCTGTGCATTGTTCGACCTGCCTTGCACCGTGTTTATGGGTGCGACCGATGTGGAACGCCAGCAACCAAACGTGTTTCGCATGAAGCTGTTGGGGGCAGAGGTTGTGCCCGTCACCTCCGGCGCTGCGACGCTCAAGGATGCGATGAATGAGGGGCTGCGCGATTGGGTCGCCAATGTGCGCGATACCTATTACTGCATCGGCACCGTTGCAGGCCCGCATCCCTTCCCGATGATGGTGCGGGATTTCCAATCCGTCATTGGCACCGAAGCGCGCGAACAGATGCTCGCCGCCGAAGGGCGCCTGCCGGATTTGCTGGTGGCAGCGATTGGCGGTGGTTCCAACGCCATGGGGCTATTCTACCCCTTCCTGGATGATGCAAGCGTGGCGATGCATGGCGTGGAAGCCGCCGGCAAGGGCGTGGATACCGATGAACACGCGGCGTCCCTCACCAAGGGACGCCCCGGCGTGCTGCATGGCAATCGCACCTATTTGTTGCAGGATGAATTCGGCCAGATCCTGGAAGCGCATTCCATCAGCGCCGGCCTGGATTATCCTGGTGTTGGCCCGGAACACGCCTGGCTGCATGACATCAAGCGCGTTGAGTACATGAGTGCAACGGATGATGAGGCGCTGTCCGCCTTCCAATTATGCTCCAAAATGGAAGGCATCATCCCGGCTTTGGAACCCGCGCATGCGCTGGCGCATGTGATCAAGATCGCACCCAGCATGCCCAAAGATAAGCTGATCATCATGAATATGTGCGGGCGCGGGGATAAGGATATCTTCACCGTGGCGCGCGCTCTTGGCGTTTCGATGTGAGTGTCATGACAGGAACTCCCCGTATCGCCGCGCGCTTCGCGGCCCTTCGCGCCGAAGGGCGCGGCGCGCTTATCCCGTTTCTGGAAGCCTTCGACCCAGACCGCGCGACAGCCATGGAAATCCTGCGCGGCTTTCCGGGTGCTGGCGCGGATTTGATTGAAATCGGCTGCCCCTTCACGGACCCGATGGCCGATGGCCCAACCGTTCAGCGCGCCGGTCAGCGCGGGCTGAAGGCGGGGGCGACATTGGCTGGCACGCTGCAAATGGTGCGCGAATTTCGCGCCGGTGATGCTGCAACACCGATCATCCTGATGGGCTATTACAATCCCATCCTGTCCTATGGTGCCAATTTCTGCGCGGACGCGGCGGCGGCGGGCGTTGATGGCCTGATCATTGTGGATGTGCCGCCAGAAGAAGCGGATGAGATTGAACCCCAAGCGCGCGCCGCCGGGCTTGATATGATCCGCCTGATCGCGCCCACCACAGATGATGCACGCATGATCAAGGTTTTGGCCGCGACATCCGGCTTCATCTATTACGTCGCCATCACCGGCATCACCGGCACACGCAGCGCGACCGGCGCCGAGTTGGCCGAGGCTATTCCCCGCATCCGCAAACACACCAAGCTGCCGATTGCGATTGGCTTTGGCGTGCGCACACCAGAACAGGCCGCGGAAGCCGCGCGGATTGCCGATGGTGCGGTGGTGGCTTCAGCGTTGATTGATGTTCTGGCGAATGATCTGGATGCCGAAGGCCGCGCCAAACCAGGCACGGCGCAGAAGGTGCTGGATCAGGTTGCGGCGCTGGCCGCGGCGGTGCGGAGCGTGAAGAAGGGCGCCTGAAGGCGTCGCTTAGGTTGTTGAGAGGAAGAGTGTAATGACCTCCCCCATTGGTCCCCTAACTGGTCTGCGTGTTCTTGACTTAACGCGCGTTCTGGCCGGCCCCACCTGCACCCAAATGCTGGGTGATTTGGGCGCGGAAGTGATCAAGATTGAACGCCCGGAAGCGGGCGATGATACGCGCGGCTTCGCGCCGCCCTTCGTGCCGAATACGAAGGAAAGCGCTTATTTCGTGGGCGTCAATCGCAACAAGAAATCCGTCACTTTGGATATCGCGAAGCCCGAGGGTCAGGCGATCATCCATAAGCTGCTTGAGCATTGCGATATCCTGGTTGAGAATTTCAAGGTCGGCGCTTTGGCAAAATACGGCCTGGGCTATGAGCAATTGGCCAAGACCCATCCGCGGCTGATTTATTGTTCGATCACCGGCTTTGGTCAGACCGGCCCTTACGCGCCGCGCCCCGGTTATGATGCGCTGATCCAGGCCATGGGCGGTGTCATGTCACTCACGGGTGAACCCAATGGATCACCGCAAAAGGTTGGCGTGCCGGTCGCGGATCTTTTCGCGGGGCTTTATGGCTGCATTGGTATTCTGGCAGCGGTGAACCACCGCAATAGCACAGGCCAAGGCCAGCAGATTGATATCGGCATGCTGGATACACATGTGGCCTGGCTTGCCAATCAGGGCATGAATTATTTGGCGACGGGCGAAAACCCGCCGCGGCTTGGCAATCAGCACCCCAATATCGCGCCCTATCAGGAATTTCCAACCAAGGATGGCTATATCATCCTGGCAGTTGGCAATGACCCGACTTTTGAACGCTTCTGCAAGGCTTTCGGCCAGGAAGCGCTGCTCGCCGATCCGCGCTTTGCGACCAATCCCATCCGCGTACAAAACCGCCAATTGGTGACAGATACGCTGACCCCGGTGATGAAATCCAAAACCACAGCGGAATGGATTGATGCGCTTGAAGCGCTCAAGATCGGGTGTGGTCCCATCAATACGCTGGAACAGGTTTTCGCTGATCCCCATGTGAAAGCGCGTGAGATGGTGGTGGATATGGCGCATGGCAGTGGTGAGACAGTGAAGGTGATTGCCAATCCGGTGAAGCTTTCGGCAACGCCGCCAAGCTATCGCAGTGCGCCGCCCGTGCTGGGTGAGCATACCAATGCCGTGCTGAGTGATGTTCTGAAAATGAGTGCGGCGGAGATTGCTGCGCTCAAGGAAAAAGGCATTTTGTGATGGCGCTGCCCGCGGGTGCCCGTGCTGGCGCTTTGCGCTGGCTGTCACCTGCGGGTTTCTTCACGCTGCGCTGGCTGGAATGGGGCCCGCTGGATGGCGCACCAGTAATTTGCGTGCATGGGCTGACGCGCAGTGGGCGGGATTTTGATGCACTCGCCGCAGCACTTGCCGCTTCCGGTCGGCGTGTATTTTGTCCGGATTTGCCGGGCCGTGGCGCTTCGGATTGGCTGCCAGACCCCACACTTTATCAGCCGCCGATCTATTCCCAGGCTTTGGCGCATTTGCTGGCGCGGATGGATGGGCCGGTGGATTGGGTGGGCACATCTTTGGGCGGCATTTGCGGCATGGGCATTGCTGCCACACCCGGCAACGCCATCAGGCGCATGGTGCTGAATGATATAGGCGCCATCATCCCCGCCAGATCACTGCAACGCATTCGCGATTACATCAATCGCCCTGCGCCAAACTTCCCTGATATTGCCGCGCTTGAAGCGTATTTGCGCGATGTGCATGCGCCCTTTGGCAAGCTCAGCGATGCGGAATGGCGGCATTTGGCCGAAACCTCAGCGCGGCGTGACGCGGATGGTACACTTCGGTTGCATTATGATCCCGCCATCACACACGCCTTCAGCGCGGGCGATCTTGCCGATATTGATCTTTCGCCCTTCTGGGCTGTCATTGCCATTCCGGTGCTGATCTTGCGCGGTGTCACCAGTGATATCCTGCCCGCGGATGTCGCGGCGGAAATGGCACGCAAGCCGAATACGCGGTTGCTTGAAATTGCCGATGCCGGCCATGCGCCGGCGTTGATGGCGGCTGATCAGATCACCATCATCCGGGATTTCCTGGCGACGCCATGAACAAGGAAGCCCCAGCCGCATCACGCAAAGCAGGGATGCTCCGGTTTATTGTCTCGCTTTGGGATGGGATTCACGGCTTCGTCTTTCGTGTGGTGCCGCTTTTATTGGCGGCGGCTTTTGTTTTGCTATTGCTGCGCGAAATGCGGCGTGAGGATATTGAAATCGCGCCCATTCACGTACCGACACGGCTTGCTGAAGCGGGGCTTTCACCGGATGTGGTCGCGCTGCGCCTGCTTGATCAGGTGGTACTGGTGCAGAATACCGTCACCGCCGAAAGGCTCGGTCAGCAGCGCCTGGAATTGGCCGGCGATCAGCCGGATTTCAATGTGCCGATCGCGGGGCTTTCGCTGCGCGCCCTGGCAACATTGCTACGGAGCGTTTTCGGAACACCAAGCCGGCGCATCACCGGCGAAATTGTGCTGGAGAAGGAGCAGTTGAAACTCCGCCTTCGGCTCGCGGGGCATGGGCTGATTGCCGATATTGATGGCGTGCCGGCGGATGCGGTGGATCAATTGCTGGCGCGCGCAGCGCCCGAGATTTGGCGCGTGATCCAGCCAAGGCTTTACGCCTGGCATATGGCGCATACGGAACCTGACGAAGCCATTGTGCGTGACAGGCTGCGCGCCTTGTTGCGCAGCGCGGGCGGCGATGTTGCCACTGAAACCACTGCGCGCGGCCTGATCGGGCGCAGCTATTTGCGCGAAGGCCGCGCGCGCGATGCTTTTGATATCGCTGAAATCATGATCAATGCCAATCCTGAACAGGGTGCGGCATGGTATCTGCGCGGTCTTGCGCAATTCCGCATGGGCCGCGTGCAAGCCGCGCTTGAGGATTACCGACGGGCACAACAGCTCGATCCCCGCGCGGTCTGGGTGCATATCGCCTTGGCCGAGGTATTTATGCAGGCCGATAATCTGGATGAAGCGCTCAGGGAAATTCGCAAGGCATTGGCGGAGCAACCACGTGATCCTTGGGCGCTTTTCCATGAAGGCAATGTCCTATTGGCGATGAACCGGACCCGGGAAGCCATGCTCGCCACCCGCCGCGGGCTGGCTGAGGACCCGAATAGCGCTGATCTGTGCCATTTGCTGGGGCGCATTTGGCTCAAGATCGGCAATCAGGCCGAAGCCGCCAGCGCCTTTCAACAGGCCATGCGGCTTGCGCCCGCCATGGCGGAACCTGTGCTTGATCTTGCTGAATTGCAGATCGATACAGGAAAAACGGCCGAAGCGCGTGATGCCTTGATGAGGCTTCTGGCGCGTGAGGATTTACCGGCAGCGCAGCGCGCGCGGGCCGAGGCACTGATGACGCAATGAACAATGCAGTCAGGAATGTTCAGCCATGTATGATGTGATCGTGGTGGGCGCTGGTTCATCGGGGGCGACCTTAGCGGCACGCCTTTCGGAGGACTCGCATCGGCGCGTTCTGTTGCTGGAAGCGGGGCGTGATTGGCGCGCGGCAGAAGCGCCCGCCGCGCTCCGCAGCCCCAATATCGTGCCCTTCATGCATGACCCCGCGCATCAGGCAGCCTGGCAATGGCCAGACTTAATGACGCGCCGTACCCGTGCTCAGGCGCCCAAATTCTATTGGCGCGGCAAGGCGCTTGGCGGTTCTTCCACGGTCAATGCGCAAATCGCCATTCGCGGCGTGCCGGCCGCTTTTGATGCCTGGGCGGAAGCGGGGTGTGAGGGTTGGTCAGCCGCCGATGTCATGCCGATCTTCGATGCCATCGAAGATGATGCGAATTACGGCACGCCGGGCAAGCGCCAGGGTGGCCCCATCCCCGTCTGGCGCATGCCGGAAGAAAATTGGGGCGCGGTTGATTGCGCGCTGCGCGATGCGGCGCGCATCGCGGGCTATCCCGTCAAACCTGATCTGAATGCGCCGGAAGGCGAAGGGCTTTCCTGCAACCCGATCAATCTGCGCCACGGCCAGCGCGTGACCACCAATGATGGGTATCTGGAACCAGCGCGCGGGCGGGCCAACCTTACCATTCGCGGTGATGCGCTGGTGGATCGCGTGATCTTCGCAGGGCGCCGCGCTACCGGCGTGCGTGTCCGCTTTGGCACTAATGGCTTTGAGGATATCGCCGCGCATGAGGTGGTGCTGTGCGCCGGTGCCATCCATAGCCCGTGCATTTTGATGCGCAGCGGCATTGGCCCTGCACAGGCGTTGCGCGGCTTGGGTATCGCCGTTCTGCATGATGCGCCTGCCGTCGGGCAGCATTTCATGGATCACCCGATCCTGCGCGCCAGCCTCGCCCTCAAGCCACGCTTTCGCGCTGAAGGCGCCGATGCGCGCCATACCAATTGCTGCCTCACTTACAGCAGCAGGCTCGGCGGCGGTGTTGAGCGTGACATGATCATCATCGCCTATAATCATCGCGGCTTGGCCGAAGGCGGCGTGGCGCCCAATGGCGGCATTGGGGTGGCGCTTTATGATGCGCTGTCACGCGGCGAAGTGCGTTTGACCTCAGCGGATCCGGATGCGCAGCCGGTAGTCGAGGAAAACATGCTGGATCATCCAGCCGACCGGCTGCGGATGCGCGATGGTGTGCGGCGCCTTGCAAAGCTTTGCGCCCTGCCACCGGTGGCGGAGATTGCGGATGCCATCACCTTTGGCGAAACCGCGCTTTCCATGGCAGAAGCGGCCGCGCTTTCGGATGAGGCATTGGATCAGCGCATGCTCGATCAGGCAGGCGATATCCAGCACGCCGCCGGCACTTGCCGCATGACCGCGCATGAAGACCCGCGCGGCGTGGTGGACCCGGATTTGAAGGTGCGTGGTGTTGAGGGGTTGCGCGTGGCCGATGCTTCGATCATGCCATCCGATTGCCGCGCCAATCTGCATTTCACCTGTGTGATGATTGGCGAAGCTGCGGGGCGGCGGATGCGCGCGAATAGCTGAAACTTCCAAAGCCCAATAAGCAACGTTCAGGAGCTACCTTTTTCCACCAACCTGCCCTGTTCCACTGTCAACACCCTGTCGTGAAATTGCGCCACAGCCGGGCGATGCGCAATTGAAACCATGGTGACAGCAGGCAAGGCGCGTTTCAGCTTATCGTGCAGTTCCTGCTCGGCAGCCGGATCAAGGCTTGCAGTCGCTTCATCCAGGAATAGCCAATCAGGGCGCTGCAAGAAGGCGCGCGCGAAGGAAAGCCGCTGCTGTTCACCGCCGGAAAGCCGTTGTCCCCAGCTATCGGTTTCAGCCAAGCGCGGCGCAAGATGGCCAAGCCCGGCTTCCTCCAAAGCAGCCACAACATCGGAATCGCTGAAGTCAGCTTCGTTCTCCGGATAGCAAACCGCGCGTTTCAATGTGCCAAGCGGCAGATAAGGCCGCTGCGGCAGAAACAGGATGCGCGCGCCTTGAGGTAGCGAAACCGTACCGTGGCCGAATGGCCAAATGCCGGCCATGGCGCGAAACAGCGTGGATTTACCTGAACCTGAAGGGCCATTGATCAACACCGCCTCACCGGCTGAAACCTGCAAGCCGGCATCGGTCATCAGCACGCGGCCATCAGGCAAGCTGAGTGTCATGTCGCGCAGATCGAGCCGCCCTGCCTCATCCGCCTGCAGGACCGGGCCAGCGCCCGCTTCATGCGCCTTCGCCACCGCTTGGGTAAAACCCGAAAGCCGCTGCACCGTCGCACGCCATTCCGTGAGTCTTGCGTAATTTGCCACAAACCATGAGAGCGCACCCTGTACCTGGCCGAAGGCGCTACTGGTCTGGATCAAGCCACCAAGCGGTATGCGCCCCGCGAAATAGGCCGGTGCGGCAACAACAATCGGGAAGATGGAGGCCACCTGCCCATACCCGGCGGTGAAGAAGGTAAGGCGCTTGGTGGCGCGCATAATGTCCCACCAATTCACCAACAGCTTGCCGAAGCGCTGCGTCAGGCCGCGCCTTTCATCGGCCTCACCGCCATAAAGCGCGATGCCTTCGGTATTCTCGCGCAGCCGCACCAGCGCATAGCGGAAATCCGCCTCCAACTTTTGTAGGGAAAAGTTGAGCGCAATGAGCGGCCGCCCAATCAGGTGGGCAAGCCAGGTGCCAAGCAGGGCGTAAAGCAAAGCAACCCAGACCATATAGCCCGGGATTTCGACACCAAGCACGGTGATGGCGCCAGAAAGTGACCAAAGCACCAGAATGAAGGACCCCAGTGTCACGATGGAATTGAGCAGTCCAATACCAAGCTCGAGTGTATCTTCGACAAAAAGCCTTGCGTCATCAGCGATGCGCTGATCCGGATTATCAATGCCGGGATCGGTCAAAGCCATGCGGTAATAGGCGCGATCAGAAAGCCATTGGGTCAGATACACATCCGTGAGCCAGCGTCGCCAGCGCATTTGCAGGGCCTGACGCAGATAAAGCTGATAAACCGCAATCAGGATGTAAAGCACGGCCACCAGCACGAAACCCGGCAATAGCCCTTCCGCTTCCGTGCGATGCCAGGTGAATAGCAGCGCGATGAAGCCATCCCAATCCTTGCTCTCCAGCGTATTGTAGAAGGCGCGCTGCCAGAAAGTGAGCAGCACTGTCATGCCCACTAACGAAAGATTGAGCGCGATCACCACCGCCAGCAGCATGCGCGCGCGCCAACGTTCCTCACTCCGCCAATAAGGCGCGGTCAGCGCCCAGGCTTCCGCGATGAAGGTGACAATCCAGCGCATCGCCTATGCTCCGCGCAGCGCCGCTTCCAGCGCCGTGAGCCATGCCATCACGCGCGCGCGATTGGCCCCAAGATCTGAATAGCCAATCAGGCTGCGCGAATACATCCAAAGCCCGGTGCCGCCCGCAACGGGTGCCGCTTCTGCCACCAGGATGTCGGGGTAGTTCATCAGCGCGCTGCGTACCACCCATTGCGCCTGGTTGTGCGCCGGAAAGCGTACGAGCGGGAAGGTGCGCTGCATGCCAGCCGCAACGCGATCCAAAGCTGCCATCACCGCTTCCGGTGAAGCGGGCAGCGGGTCTCGGTGCAAATGCCCCTGACCGGGTGCGACGCTTGGCGTCAGCAGGCAGGTATTGGGCGAAGCCGGCAATTGCAGCGTCGCAAAATCAAGCCGTACAGGTGTGGGAATACCCTCAGCACCGCGGGAGAATAGGGCAGAGATCATGATGTGGCCCTCAAGCGAATAACGCCACGCATTTCATCTGGGCTGACGGGTTTGCCCTTGCGGAGGATTTCAATCTTGCCCTGACGCGCCAAATCGGCGGCAACCTTGCGCACCGCGCTCAGCAAGGGGCGCCAGTTCTCGGCGGAGACAGCGCGCGCCACGTCGGTGGGGCAGAGGCTTTTCTCCGGCCCGCGTTCGGCAGCGATGCGGAGCAAGGCAGCGGTGATGGCTTCAATATTCATGGCGCGATCCAATCGGCGGTAAGAATGCCCGCTTCATCCCAGATGAAGCGCGCGCGTTGATGCCCGGCAGCGGCCAACCAAAGCCATTCCAGCCGATGAAAGCCAATTATCACCGCGGCGAAATGCGGCCGGCCAATTTCGCTATCGGTCGGCGCGGCTGGCGGGCCAGGGACAATGGCGCCAGAGGCATCGGGCGCAGCATAACACATGCGGCTGCTGGATCGGCTGCCTTCCCAGGCGGCATCCGCCACCGCATCTTCCAAATGAAGCACCGCGCGGCCAGCCACACGTAACTGGATATGCAAGGC
>Ga0079301_1000323_pt1 | contig 23153 bp, 22 predicted proteins | sample Wag4_2014_7_11_3_FD_74797 | JGI IMG/M metagenome (GOLD analysis project Ga0079301, IMG submission 74797) | Fresh water mixed with fracking chemicals microbial communities from Ohio, USA - Utica-2 Time Series FC 2014_7_11 | ecosystem: Engineered > Industrial production > Chemical products > Input... | reverse complement strand
CGGGAAAGCAGGTAGAAAGCACCCGCATATCCGATCGCCACGAGCATGCTCGGCACGGGGCGCGTGAAGCCCTCGCAGACCTTCAGATTCGTCGTTCCCATGACTTCGAGGAGGATGGCCCCCATCAGGTAAACCCACGGCATGATGTCCCCCCGGTGCGCGTGTCTGCCCGGAACCAGCATGACATCCGGCGAGCCCTCTCGCGCGGTGGTGTCGCACCATCGCGGGTGGGCACGCTGCCCGGTGACTCCCGGTTCAAAGATGCGGTTATGATCGGTTCAAGCTTGAAGCCTCAATAGCAAGTTCCGGTGTGCCGGTTCGATCAGGCCTGTATGAAGACCACGATCCTGCGTATCGGCATCTTGCCCCCGTTTCCGAACTGGCCGACCTGGGCCGTCGGAACGACCGTGCCGTCCGCGCCCTTGCCCGCACCGGTCCTCTCTACCCCGCTCCCGGACCGGGATCGGCTCGCTCTGGCGAATCCGGGCAGCACGTTGCACCTGACGGATCGCGGTGTCCATAGCCCCGAGGTGAAGGCACTCCAGCAATGCCTGAAGGAACTGGGCTTCCATCCAGGTGGTGTGGATGGCTATTTCGGCCCCGAGACGACCGTCTCGGTGCAACTCTTCCAGCAGGCCCGCGGTCTTCTTCCCACGGGCTTCATCGATGCCCGGACACGCACCGAACTCGACCGCCCTGTCGGGGAACTCCCGGCAACCGCGTGGCGTCCCTCCGTCGATGTCACGAAGCTCGATTTTCCGCTCACGGCGGACCAGATCGCCGATGCCGTGGGGGCTCCACGTCGAAATGTCCGGGCCAACTGGCCGCTGTTACAGGAAGCCTGCGCGCGTCTCGGGGTCACGGACCGACAGGCTCTGCTGGTCCTGGTCGCGATCTCGCTTCGCGAGAGCGGGATGCGCCCCATCCTCGAATATGCGAGCGGTGAAGCTTACGAGGGGCGAGTCAGAGGGCTCGGAAACGATCGACCGGGCGACGGACCGCGCTACAAGGGACGTGGTTACATCCAGCTCACGGGACGGGCCAACTACCGCCATTACGGCCAGAAACTCGGCTTTCCGCTCGAGAAGGATCCTGACCTCGCCCTGCGCGGGGACGTGGCCGCCCTCGTCGCCGTGCAGTACTGGCAGGATCGGGGCGTCGTCTCGGCTGCACGGCGGGGGGACTGGCGTTCCGCCAACCGGGCCGTCGCCGGTGATGACACGGGTTACACCGTCATGATGAAAAACCTGGCTCGCCTGCAGGCGGCGATCGCCCGACAGGGACGCTGACGGCCGTTCATCGCTTCCCGGCCCGGGGAACTCACCCAAAAAAGTCGCGTTCGTCGTCCAGGTCGTCCTCGTCCCGGGCCAGCTCGAACGGTCCGCCCTGACACACCCGACAGGGGCGGAATCCACGGGACTTCGCCTCGGCCTCGCTTCCGAGCTCCACCCGCTTCCAGGCGGATATCCGGTCTCCGTATGGGCAACCGGGACCGTGATACTTGAAGGACTGCGAATGACCCACCAGGGGTATCCGCCCTCTCAGGACGGATGCCTTCGATGCGTCCGGCACCGGACGGGCAGCCCCCGGGCCCTGTGGGGCGGGAGGCGCAGGTGGCGGGGCCGTGGTGGCAGGCGCTGCCCGGGGGCGACCCGCGGGCAGGTTCCAGATCCGGAGGGCCGAAACGTCTTCCCGCGCGATCGCCCGGGCCACCCGGTCCCGATGTCGCCCGAGGTGAAGCTTCAGGCGCGACGGGCGAGCATGGAACATGACCCGGAAGGCCAGATCCAGACGTTCGGGATCCCCGGAGGCGAGGGCCCTCGAGACGACTTCGTCGAGCCCCGGGTCGGGCTCGACCACGGGCTCCTGGCTCACGGAGCTCAGTGCGCTCTCGATCCGTGCTTCCAGTTCCAGCCGTTGCCGGACCCATTCCGTCTTCGGCAACGTGGCCCGTCGGGCCTGGCATTCTCGCCGCAGGCGGTCGATGACCTCGTGAAGCTGCTCGGGAGAAGCCTCCATCGGGAGGCCCGGCAGCCCTCCAGCCTGGACGACGGGCTGCCTGTCGGCCAGCAAGCCGTTCCCATCCGGTGGATACGGCGGCCGGTCGAGGCGGCGAAGCGCTTCCAGGAGCGAGTCAGGGGGGAGGCGCGAGCGCCACGCCCGGGGATCGAGCATCCCGGGCAACGGGACCTGCCAGACCCCGGTGAGAGCCCGGGCGAGCACGGCCTCCTCGGATGCGAGAGCGGCGATCGCCGGAAAGCCGAGGACGGCGAGCCAGTCCACCCCGCGTAGCGGGCCCGTCACCCCCTTGAACGCAGCAAGACCGAGCATCCAGAAGCACATGGCCGTCATGTAAGCCTGCCGATGCTCCTGTCTCGGAAAGGCGACCGCGCCCACCCCCGTGGCCAGCGGGGGGAGACAGACGCACAGCCAGAGCGGTTCGAGGGTTTTCAATCCCGGAACGAGCGGCACCAGACACGACCAGGAGAGCCAGCAAGCCGTCGCCGTCACCCGCCAGGGGTGAGACGAGGGCTCGAGCTGTTGCCACGCCTCGGATCGTCCCGAGGGTCGGGATTCGGAAATCGGCATGGGATCTCCATACCACTCGCCAGAGGCTCAACCGACGTTGAAGGTCTGGAAGATGTCGTGCAGATCGTCCCTGGAATCAGACCGCCCGGACGAATGTCACTCGACGGGAACGGTCCTGGCCTTCTCGTATTCGGCGAGACGCTCCCGGTAGGCCTTCATGTCGGCCGGATATCGTGCGGCCTGGGCAGGACGCGTGACGGCATCCACGGCATCCACGGTGATCGCGACGGGCAAGAGGAGCACGCCGAGCAGAGACGTCAGAGGCGATCTGGCCATCTGGCTGGCCCCATCCGTCAGCTGGAAGGCCGGTCGGCCCGGATCCAGCGGGGGAACGGGGGCCTGCAGACCCGCCCGTTCACGGATCTCGCGAAACTGACCCCGCGACTCCTGCACGGTTGCCGTCAGGCGCATGAGTTCATCCTCGGAGGGAACGCCATGATCGAACATCGCCGCGGTCAGACTCGCCAGAGCCTTCTCGGCCGCTTCGAGACGAGGGGCCTGCTCTTCGAGCCATGCGCGCTTCGGAAGCACCCCGTCCGGGACGGAAGGCAGCCGCTCGAGAGCATGGATGCTGGCTTTCAAGCGCTCCAGGGTTTCCCGGGTAGGCGGCGTGGAGACGAAGGTATCCCGGGCCGGGGCGGTCGAGACAGGCGGGCTTTCCGGCTGGAGGGGGCTCGGTGCGGTCGCCGGCTTCGCGGATCGGGCAGGGAGGACGGGAGACTTCCGCCGGTTGAGCTCGGAAAGTTCTGAACGCATGGCCATGGCGAAGACCTCCGTCTGTGGGGTGACCGAGGATCTTGTCGGGATCCCCGCGACGGGCTGACGTTAAGCCGAGCTCAAGATTGAAGGATGGCGTCAGGGACCGGACCGGGGTCGACGGTCTTCCTCCCACCCTTGATAACGCCGGATGTCATCTCGGATGCTCTTGAGAACGAAGCCGAGGACCGCCGCATCGTCAAGGAATCCGGCGAGCGGGAGGAAGTCGGGCAGGGCATCGAGGGGCATCACCAGGTACAGGAGGGCGGCCAGTCCGGCCACGAGCGTCTGCCACGGAAGGTCGGTGTACGTCCGATTCACGGTGGCGGTCACCATCCGGATCAGCGTCGAGACCTCGTCCCGGATGGCTGTCAGCGGGCCACCGGGGGCGATCGCCCCCTGCAGCCGGGAGGCGGCCTCGCGGAGCAGGGCCCGGGCCTCGTCGGGATGCTTCAGCAGCCGCATGGCCTGCTCGCGGACGCCGCTGTACAGGGGCGATCGGAGCAGGGCTGCCAGGTCGAATGCTCTCACGGTGAAACCTCCGGGTCGGGGTGGCCCAGGGGTCGTATACCCGGACGCGGCCGCGACATGCCTTGACCGAGAGACCGGGTTACGTTCGGTGCACGTCGGGCACAAGGACGAACATGGACGTGTCGAACGAACCCGAACTCCGGTTACTGGCAGGAGGCCGTCTCTCCGAGCATGATGCCAGGGTGCTCGCCCTGTCGGTCCTGCGGCTCGTCTGCCTGCATGAGCAGTCCCTCCTGGGGGCGATTCATGCCTGTGCGCAGGTTGCCTATGACGAGGGGATGTCCGCGTCCACCGATTCTGCTCGCGTGGCCCTCATGCAGGACATCCTGGCCACCATTTCGCGCGACCAGGTCGAGCTCATCGGAACCCTCATCCGGTCCGAGCGTCAGGCCGGCAGGCGTCCCAGACGTCTCGATCTGTCCAGGCGTCTGGAGGTGGCCCTCCAGGAAGCCACGGCGGATCTCGATGTGACGTGAGGAGGGGCTCCACCCGGAAGGTCCGGGCGGAGCCCCTGAACGTTCACCGGCTCAACTGCTCAGGCTCGATGGCCAGTACATCCCGTTCGGGCGGACAGCTTCCAGGGTCGTTTGCGATTCTGAAGCCGAACTGGCCTGCGACTGCACGAAGTCGGCGTGTTTCAGGAGATCGCTCGTGGACATCTTGACCTTCTCCGACTTCTCCGGGTCGTCGATGACGGCCCGGTCGCCGTCCCAGCTCGTGATCACGACGGCATGCCCCGACTCGGCCCCCTTCTGGGGGCGCAGGAACACCGTGACGTCATCGCCGGACGTGCGGAGTTGCTGGAGAACGGCCGTGCTGGGCTGCATGGCGACCTTGTCCGAACCGGTCACCATCCGGTTCAGCGCGTTGAACTGCTGGATGTTGAGCCCCGCGCTCCCATCCCCGGCGAAGGATCGCCGCGTGGACGTGAAACTCGTTCCGGCGAAGGCGGTCTTGACGGCCGTCCGGAAGGTTCCCGCGAAGCTTCGGGCCGCCGCAGAGAACAAACGTCCGGCGAAGCTGCCACCGGCAGACTTCAGGAAGCGCCCCCCGAAATCGGTCTCTCGCTTGTCGTCCTTTCCGAGCGTTTGCCCGAGGCGGTACATCGATTCCTGCATGGCGGCATGCAGTGGCTCCCGTCCGGCCAGGTTCTCGAGGTCCCGGGGCGATTGCTTGAGCTTGCCACCACCCCTGAGGTCGACCTCGCCTTGCGTGGCGATTCCCCCGGCGATGCGGGCATATTCGGCCGGTTTGGAGCGGGCCAGGATGATCTGCAGGGAGGCCGTCGTGCAGGTGGTCGTGCCCTGTCCCTGACTGATCCGCATGGGATGCGCGAGATCGGCGACGATGCTCTTCACGAGGTCCTTGCCGGTCGCCATGCCGGGCAAGAGGGACGGCTTGTCGAGCAGGTTCACGAGAACCCTGCCGAGTTTTTCACCGCCCTTGGCCTTGTCGTCCCACTGGCCTTTCATGGCCTTGAGGTCGGCCTTGAAGGTGGGATCGTCGGCGAAGGCCTGAGCCAGGACGGTTTTGGGTTGGATGGCCTGTCCCCGGGGAGCGGAAGCCTTGCCTGCGCCAGGCTGGCTGATGGCCTCGAGGCCGATCGTGGCCGAGACCCCGGATCCTTTGAGTAGCCGGAGATCATCCGCGTTCAGGGGAGCCGTCCGCGAACGATTGCCGGGCCCCTGGGCAGGAGCGAGCGAGGTGGTCTTGGCACCTGCGCCTGACGCCTGACCCTTCGCATGGGAAGCGTTCGCGGGTTTTCCGGGGGAACCAGCGGGTTTGCTGGCGGATGGCTTGGAGCCACCGCCCGGCTTCGGGGCAGGTCCGCCACCGGATTTTCCGATCTTGGCCATGGATTTGTCCGTCCCTGCGTGGGGTCGCCCTGCGACCCGGGATTTACCAGCCTTCCACGGCTCACATACCCCGAGGCGACGGTAGACAACCGGTCGGACGCTGCGAAACCGTGCATCCATCCGGCATGGAAACCGGATGATGTTTGTCTATCTTGACGGTCACGCACCTTCTGAACGAACTTTGCAGGGATTTGAACAAGCTTTAGAGGATGAAAATACGTCCGGAATGCGCACGAAATGACGCCTGTCATGTGATTCGAGCAGACGATCCCTTGCCTGATGGCGGCTCCGGGTCTTAGAATCGAACATATGTTCCATCCTTCAGAGGGAGGCGTTTCGGCATGGCAAGTCGCGTCATCGTGCACGTCGACATGGATGCCTTCTTCGCGGCGATCGCCCAGCGGGACGATCCCGCGCTGAGAGGACGCCCGGTCATCGTCGGGGGACACTCGGTGAACCGCGGCGTCGTGGCCAGTGCCAGCTACGAGGCCCGGGCCCACGGCATCCGTTCGGCCATGCCGATTCACCGGGCGATCGAGCTGTGCCCGCATGCCGTACGCGTGCCCGTCCAGATGGAGACGTACCGCGAGGTCCACCGGGAGCTGGTCGTCATCTGGCAGAGCTTCTCGCCCCTGGTCGAATCCGTCGCCTTCGACGAGGCCTATCTCGACATGACGGGCTGCGAGCGGCTCATGGGCCCCGTCGAGGGAGTGGCCCGACACCTCCGCGAGCGCATCCTCGCCGTGACCCGACTCAGTGCCTCCGTCGGGGCCGGGTCGAGCAAGCTCATGGCCAAGGTGGCCTCGAAGGCGGCCAAGCCAGCAGGCGTCCTGATCATTCCCGCGGGCGACGAGGAAGCCTGGCTGCATCCACGCCCCGTGAGCCTGCTACCGGGCGTGGGGCCTCGGATGCAAGAGAAACTGGCCCGCCTCGGTATCCACACCGTGGGACAGCTGGCCCACCTCGACTGGCCTTTCCTCGAGGCGCACTTCGGCGAGGCCGGTCTCGACCTGCACCGGATGGCCCGCGGACACGATCCCCGTCCCGTCCATCCGGGCGGACCTCCGAAGAGCGTCGGCGGTGAGCGGACCTTCGATCGCGACAGCGCGGACCCCGTCATCCTGCGCCGGATCCTGCTCGATCTGGCCTGCGACGTGGGCTACCGGTTACGCCGGTATCGCCTGGCGGCCCGTACCGTGACGGTCAAGGTGCGCGACGGGAAAACCTTCCAGACGCTCGAACGCTCGATGACCCTGACCATGCCGACCCAGGACGAGGACATCCTGCATGGCCGGGCCTGGGACCTGCTGGGACGTGCCTGGGAGGGGCAGCGCGCGCTGAGGCTCGTGGGCCTGTCGGCCTCGGGTCTGGTGCATGACGGCCAGCTCGCGCTGTTCGACCCCGGAGGACGCGAGGGCAAGCAGGCCCTGCTGAAGGCGATCGACGGTCTGAGAAGTCGCCATGGCGCTGCCGTGGTGCGCCGTGCAGCCTGTCTCAGCGAAAAGGAGTGAACGTGCCGCACCAGCCATCGTGTCGAACCCACGACGGGATACAGGCGGTACAAAATCCAGATTTGATTCGCCGCTGAAACCACACCCATGAAACGAGCGCGGTATCCTGGAAAGGACCGGATCCGTGCAAACGAAAGGAAGGCCCCTGGTGCCACCCCAAGACGTCCAGCTCCTCGAGGGTGACCTGCCCGCCGACCTGCTCGCTCACCTGCTAGAGGTACCCGAGATCGCCCTCGATACCGAGACCACGGGTCTGAATCCACACCGCGATCGCCTCTGCCTGGTCCAGATCGCCGCACCGGACGGCCTCGTGATCGTCCTGCGCATCACGGGCAAGGACGCGCCCAACCTCGTGCGCCTGCTCGAGGCCGAACGCCCCCTGAAGGTCATCCACTTCGCCCGCTTCGACGTCGGGATGCTGCGTCATCACCTGGGTGCCCGCACGAACGGGATCTACTGCACGAAGGTCGCCTCGAAGATCGCCCGGACGTTCACCCAGAGCCACGGCCTGAAGGATCTCGTGAAGGAACTCGCCGGCGTCACGCTCGACAAGTCCCAGCAGACGAGTTACTGGGGCGCCGACGACCTGACGCCCGCCCAGCTGGCCTACTCGGCCAACGACGTGCGCCACCTGCTCACCTGCAAGACGAAGCTGGACGCGATCCTGGCCCGCGAGGGCCGTACGGACCTGGCCACGCGCTGCATGGCGCACCTCGAGACCCAGGTCGAACTCGACCTGCTCGGCTACACGAGCATCTTCGACCACTGAGCGGATTGTGATCGGGACACCTGCACCGACGCACCGGCCGGATTAGACTCGTGAAGGTCACCGCTCCTCGCGAGGTCCAGCCATGTCGATCCAGGGTCCCGATGTCTTCTTCCGGCGCGTCCCGGACGAGCGCCGTCTTCCGGTGCCCGTGGTCGAACAGCCCCCCGAACCCGGCCCCACGCGCGAACAGGTATCCCGCTGGGTCCGTCAGGAGCGTCGGCGGGTCTTCCATGACCGCATCGGCTGGCTCATGGTCATCGCCCTCGCGGTCGGTTTCCAGCTGTCCTGGCGACAGAGTTACCTCGGAGAGTCCCCGTTCGAGTTCTGGACGGCCTCCGCTCCTGCCCTGTTCGGTCGGGCCTGGATCCTCAGCTTCCCGCTTCCGGTGTTGCTGGCTGCCCTGCGACTCGCGGACCTCGACCAGGTCATCCGGATCCCGGTGCGCGTCGGCCTCCTGGGGTGGGTGGTGACCGTGGTGGCCCAGGGCCTCGTTCACCGGGCAGACTTCCTGGCCCATGCTTCGTGGGTGACGGCCTATGCCATGGGCCTGTTGCCCATCTGGGTCTTCGCGGAACTCGGTGGCGCCCTCCGGGAAGCCGTCCGCCGGGCAGAGAATCGCGCCGTCGAACAGGCGATGTCCGACGGATCCGATCATTTCCGCAGTGAAGGCTGAGCGCTAGGCGCGGGGACGCAGACCTGCGACCAGGGCCACGGCACCGAACATCCGATCGTGAACCCGGACCCCCTCGAACCCGACGGCCTCGAACCGTCGCGCCAGCTCACGCTGATCCGGGAAGGCCTCGCTGGACGTCGGGAGGTAGCGATAGGCTTCCCGATCACCCGACATGAGACGTCCGAGCATGGGGACCAGGAAGCGTCCGTAGAGCGCGTTCCCGAGCCTGAAAAAGCCGATGGCAGGCTTGCCCGTCTCGAGCGAGATGAACATGCCTCCCGGTCGAAGCACGCGCAGGGCTTCCTTCAGGGCTGCCTCGAGGTCAACGACGTTGCGGAGGCCGAAGCCCACCGAGACGGCATCGAAGCTCGCATCCGGGAAAGGCAGGGCCGTCGCATCGCCCTGGATCCAGTGCACGCCAGCCCCGACCGGATGACGCTTGCGGGCGATCTCCAGCATGCCCGGCGAGAAATCCAGGGCCTCGACCGTGCCGCCCGGTGCCGCATGCTCGGCCCACAGGGCCGCGATGTCCCCGGTTCCGGTACACAGGTCGAGATACGCCCCCCCTGCACGGGCCCCGGCCAGCCGGACCAGCTGACGCTTCCATGCCCGGTGCCGCCCGAACGTCATCCAGTCGTTGACCTGGTCGTAGTGGCCGGCGATGCGATCGAACATGGCCTGAACGTAGGCAGGCTTATCCTGACGGGTCGGAAGGCTATACGCCATGAGGAGCCAGCTCCACCGTGACGAGGCTGTTTTCGCCACCGACCATGCGAGCGGCCTCGACCATCCGGTCGAGATACGCCTCGAGTTCACTGCGGACGGGACTCGAGGGATACACCTCGAGACAGCGCCGCGCCATCTCGGCTTCTCGCACCAGAGCCGCAGCGGTGTCGGCCAGTACGGCCGGATCCGTCAAGATGGCGGACAGTTCGGGCGTCAGCTCGACCGGATAAGGATCGAGCAGCGCCCGCAGACGCGGCCCGCGCTCCGGATGTCTCAGGGTGAGGATCACGGGCAAGGTGAGTTGACCGGCCAGCAGATCCTGACCGACGGGCTTGCCCGCCGTGACCGCACTCGCCGAGAAGTCGAGCAGATCGTCGTACATCTGGAACAGGCGACCCAGGTGATAGCCAAAGCGACGCGCCTGCTGCACCTGGTCGGGCGCATGGCCGCTGAGCAAGGCCGCCCCCTCGCAGGCCAGTTCGAACGGACCGGATGTCTTGAGCGCGACCCGCTCGAGGTATTCCTCGAGCGTCACATCGAGCCGATAGCGCTGTTCATCCTGCTGGAACTCTCCCTCGCAGAGCCCGGACAGGACCTCGGCCATGCGCAGGTTGAGCGCCTGCACTCCGAGGCCCGCGATGAGCCCGCACGAACGGCTCAGCAGGAAGTCGCCGGCGAGGACGGCCGCCTTGTTGCCGAATCGCGCGTGAACAGCCTCGACACCCCGCCGGACCTCGGCCTCATCGAGAATGTCGTCGTGGATGAGCGAACCGACGTGCAGGATCTCGACGGCCTCGGCCAGCCGCTCATGGGCCTCGAGCGGCTCGTCGCCACCGAGCCGGGCGATGAGCTGGACGCAACGCGGCCGGATGGCCTTGCCATCGACACGAAGCAGGTGGCTCGCCGCCTCGAAGAGGCTCGCACGACGGCTCTCGACGCGCTCGACGAGCTGGTCACGGAACGTGGGACGGAGCGAGGACGCGTTCACGGCGTCACCTCCTCGAGGTGCAGGGCCCGGACCCGGCGAACCAGGTCCTCGAGCTGGACGAGATCGAGCGCCTGAGTCGCATCGCTGCGGGCGCAACTGGGGTCGGGATGGCATTCGACGAGCAGACCCTGGGCCCCGGCCGCCCGGGCCCCCAGGGCCAGGGGCAGGACATACGGACTGGAACCGGCCGCGTGACTCGGGTCCACGAAGACCGGATAGGCGGACATCTGCCGGATGAAGGGAATGGCCTGCAGATCGAGCGTGAAGCGCTTCAGGGGACTGGGCGTCCGGATCCCACGCTCACAGAAGATGACGTAGGGGGCCCCGGCCTTCAACAGGTATTCGCCGGCCCAGAGCCACTCGAGAGGAGTGGCGGAGAGGCCCCGCTTGAGCAGGACGGGCTTGCGGAGCGCGGCGACCCGCTGCAAGAAGTGGGGATTGTGCATCTGGCGGGCACCGACCTGCAGGATGTCGAGCATGTCGGCGATCGCCTCCATGTCCCCGGTATCGACGACCTCGCTGATGGCTCGCAACCCGTGGCGATCACAGGCCTCCCGCAACCACCGCGCCGCCAGGAGACCGGCCCCCTGGAACTGCTCGGGCGAGGTCCGGATCTTGTGGGTACCGCCCCGCATCCAGCCGAGCTTGAGCCGGGAAAGACAGGCCGCCACCTCTTCGGCGACTTCCGGACTTTCGACCGAGCAAGGTCCGGCGATCACGTCCGGATATCCACCCTCGAAAGGCCACGGTGCGTCATCGGGCGTGTACCGCCGCACGCGACGGGGAAGTTCAACCGTGGCCTCGACGACCGCGACGGCCGGATCGGAGCGCAGCGCGTCCTCGATGGCGAAGGGCACGAACGGATCTTCGACGAGCAACGTGGTGCCTTCGCCCAGCACGCGAGCCTCGAACCCGCTCCGGACCAGCCAGGCCCTGACACGAGTGGCTTCCCGGGGATCCAGGAGGGTGACGAGCACGGTGGCCTCCGTTCGTTTCAGGGCCACGATGGCCGCAAACGAGTACTGGAGCCAGCCTAGCACAGAACAGGTTGAACTTTCAATTCTTTTTGAAAGTTCAGAAATGTGCCAAGATGGGAGCCAGGATCTCGTCCGGAGTGTGCCGCATGACCCTGTCTCCCCATCCCAGCTGTCAGGCTGCCGTGTGGCGGGCCACCGAACGCGCCGCGGCATCCGGTGTCGCGATGTGGGTCGCCGCCGGGGCCTCTCTCGGCCTTCGCGACCCGCTGGCGCTGATGCGCACCTCGCCGAGGTCCGTGCAGATGGCGTTCGTGAGCGGCGACCAGCCGCGAGCATGGCTGGGCATGGGTTCTGCCGACGAGCTCGTCGCGACAACGCGCGCCGACGCACTCGCGTCGCTGGACGAGGTTCGCCAGCGCCTCTCCCGGATCGAGACGGCAGGCCTGGCCCTGCGCGACGAGATCCGGTACCTCGGTGGGCTCGCCTTCGATGGAGATGGCCCGGCTCATCCCGACTGGCCGGCCGGCATGGCGGCTCGCTGGATCTTGCCCTCCATTCTCGTGAGCTGGACCCCCGGTGCCGATCCAGATGCCTTCGCGACGGTGATCGTCCCGGTGCATCCCGGGGAAGGTCCCGAGGTCATCATCTCCCGCCTGGACCTCCTGTTCGACGAACTGGTGCAAGGCGGTGCGCGGCTGGGCCATGCCGCCAGGAGCAGTGAGGCCGAGCATGCCCCCCTGACGACCGCTCGCCAGGGCCAGTGGTCGGCACGCCGATCCCGTGCGGGGCGGCGAGGGATGGCCACGACTTTCTTCCCTCCCGCCCGTCAGGATGGTCCCGAGCGCGAGGACTGGATCCGACGCATCCGGCGCGTCGTCGGGCGCCTCGACCCGGCGAAGAAGGTGGTCCTCGCACGCCAGATCACCCTCGCGACGGCCGAGCGACTCGATCCGTGGGACCTGTTCACGCGCATCGATCCGGCGACGGGAGCACATCGCTTCTGCTTCCGCTTCGACCGCGAGCACACCTTCCTCGGAGGCAGTCCCGAGCGCCTGGTCCGCCTCGACGGGGATCGGCTCGAGAGCGACTGCCTGGCCGGAACCATCGCGCGGGACCCTGACCCGGTACGGGACCGGGAACTGGCCGGGCGCCTGCTGGCGAGTACCAAGGACCGGCACGAACATGCCCTGGTGCGCGAGTTCCTGGTCGAGGCGCTGAACCCGCTCTGTCGTACGCTGAACGTCCCGGAAACTCCGAGTCTGCTCGGCTTGCCGCACCTGCACCATCTGCACACTCCCGTGCTCGGCATCCTCCGGCCGGACGTCTCGCTCTCTTCACTCGTGGGGGCGCTCCACCCGACCCCGGCGGTCTGTGGGTCTCCCCGTGAAGAAGCACTCGATCTGATCCGCGAGACGGAGTCGGCTCCGCGTGGCTGGTACGCCGGGGCCATCGGTCACGTGGGACTCGCGACGCTCGACCTGGCGGTGGGGATCCGCTCGGCCCTGCTCGGTCCGGACCGAGCCACGGTGTTCGCGGGTGGGGGCCTGGTCGCGGCGAGCGATCCCGAATCCGAATTCGAAGAGACGGAACGCAAGGCGGAGCCCTGGGTCCAACTGGTTCAGGAGCTGGGCGCATGAGGTCGGAGGCGATGCCTTACCCGAATCTGAATGCCTGGTGGGCCTGTCACCTGGTCTCCACCCTCCTCGAGCGTGGCGTCCGCCACGTTTGCGTGAGCCCCGGTTCTCGGTCCACCCCCCTCGTGTTTGCCCTCGAGAATGCCAGGCAGGCCGGACATGTCTCCCTGGGGATCACGGTGCACCACGACGAGCGGGCCGCAGGGTTCTTCGCCCTCGGCGTGGCAAAAGCTTCTCGCCAACCCGTCGCCCTCGTCTGCACGTCCGGTACGGCGCTCGCCCACTACTTCCCGGCCGTCATCGAGGCGAGCCTGACGGGGGTTCCCCTGGTGGTCGTGAGTGCCGACAGACCACTCGAACTCAGGGGTTCGGGCGCATCTCAGACCATCGACCAGCACGATCTGTTCGGGGTGCATGTCCGGGTGAGCCGCGAGTTTCCTGCGGCTCGGGCGGATGCAGTGGCCGTCAGGCGCATGCGTGCCATCGTGGCCGAGGCGATGGCGCGTGCCACCGGACCCGACGCGGGTCCGGTTCACCTCAACGTCCCGTTCGAGGATCCGCTGGCCCCCCTCCCCGATCCGGCATTCAAGGTACCCGAGGGAAGTCCGTTCCCGCTGCTCGAGCACGAGCGTCCGTCCCGGTTCGGTCCATTCACGGAACTCGGAACCCGGGGTCGGGGGCGCCGCGGCATCCCGGACGGAGTCGACGAAGCCTGGCTGATGGAGCTCCTGTTCGACTGGATCAGGGGTCGGGGTCTTTTCATCGTGGGGCCCCAGGAAACCCCCCTCCCTGAACTCGTCGAACTCGCACGGAAGCTGGGTTGGCCCATCCTCGCGGACGTGGCCTCGCAACTGCGGGATGATCCGGACGTCTTCACGACGGGCGATCTGCTGACCCGGCAGGGAGAGCTGCCTGCCGGGCCCTTCCCCAGCCACCTCGTCCAGGTCGGGATGGTCCCCACCTCTTCCGCCCTGGCCCGCTGGATAGGGCAAATTGCCGATGGCATGCGGTCCCGGATTGACCTTCAGCGTTCCCTTACTGACGGGGTGAGACACTGGGTAGGCGATGGCGGCTGGTCCAAAGAGGTCATCCATATCCAGGAGAGCCAGAGACGTCAGGATCCCGGAGCGCACGCCGCGCGTGTCATCGTCACGGATGCGCGTGACCTGTTTGCACGCATGCTGGAGCAGTTTGACACGGTCAAACAAGCGGTCGTCCAGCGTGAGGAGGAAGCCCAATCTTGGACCATCTGTGGACCCGGATATACGGATGACGAGTTGTGGCACAGGCAGTCCGATCAGGCGCACGTTCAGCTCCAGCAATTCACTCACAGCCTCCACGGTCTCGAGCAGCTCCTCCGCGACCGACCGACGTTCCGGTCCCGGGAAGCGGAAGCCGTGCACCGGGCGTGCCGCATCCTGCATCCGGGAAGCAACCTGGTGCTGGCCAGCAGCATGCCGATCCGCTACGCCGAGTCCCTGTCAGGTCGGCTTCCGCGCTGGACCCGGGTCTTCGTCAATCGCGGTGCGAACGGGATCGATGGCCTCGTGAGCACCACCCTGGGCGTCGCGCACTCCGGCGAGCAACCTACGCTGGCCATCCTGGGTGACGTGGCCATGCTGCACGACGTGGGCGGCCTGATCGCCGTCCAGGAGGTACAGGCACCGGTGGTGTTCCTGGTCCTCAACAACGACGGGGGGGGGATCTTCTCGCATCTGCCCGTCCACCGGGCCGAACCTATCTTCGAGCGCTTTTTCGGGACGCCCCACGGCCTGAACTTCGGGGGGGCTGCCCGCATGTACGGGCTCAGGTATACCCGCACGGAGGAGATCGACGTGGCCATCCGGGCCGTGGTGAAGGGTCTCGCGCGTGAAACCGGGGCGACCCTGGTGGAGCTCGTCACGGACCGCGCCACCGAACGCGATGCCTTCCGTCAGGACCTGGCCGACCTGCTGGGTCTCGAGGCTCCCGGGGAGCCCCGGCCATGAGCCTGTCCGCGTCCTGGATGGGCGAGGGGGGCCCGACGGGCGTCACCCTGCACGGCTTCACGGGCGATCGCCGGAGCTACGAGCCCGTGCTGAGCGGCGTTCCCGGCCGATGGTGGGTCCCGGACCTGCCCGGCCACGGGGCCTCGGAACCGGTCCCCTCGACCTTCGAGGGCTGGCTGCAGACCCTCGAGACCGGCATCGACGCCGCTTTCGGACCCGAGCCTCCCTGGCTGGTGGGGTACTCGATGGGGGGGCGCCTGGCCCTCGGCCTCGCCGTCCGTCGACCGGAACGCTACCTGGGGCTGGTGCTCCTCGGCGCCTCGGCAGGGCTCGAAGTGGAGGCCGAGCGTGACGTGCGGCGCGTCTCGGATGCCCGCTGGATCGCCCTGCTCGAGCAGGGAGAACTCGAGGGTTTCGCCCGGGCATGGGAAGCGCAGCCCGTTCTCGCGCCTGGCCCAGGTGTCTCTTCAGATGCCGTCGGAGGCCTCGCCTCGACCGCCGGACAACCTGTCGAGGCCCGACGCGCCGCCACCATCCGCCGCGACCAGCAACCGCAGCGCCTCGCGCAGGTGCTCGCCAGTGCGGGTCTCGCCGAACAGCCGGCCTTGCACGGGCTCCTGAAAACGGTCACGTGCCCCGTCGTGCTCGCGGCCGGAGAGTTCGACCCGAAGTTCCGGGCGATCGCCGACCAGCTCGCTCCCCTGTTCCCGCACGCCCGGACCCACGTGATCCCGGGGGCCGGACACGATGTCCTCTCCGATGCTCCCCGTGCCGTCGGCGACCTGCTCGCCGCCTGCCTCTCCCCCACGTTCCAGGAGGAACCCTCATGACGACCCCCACGACCACGACCGCCCCGATCCCGGCCTGGCAGCCGGTCGGCACGTTCACGGACATCCGGTACGAGAAGGCCGAGGGGATCGCCAAGATCACCATCAACCGGCCCGAGGTGCGCAATGCCTTTCGCCCGCAGACCCTGTTCGAGCTGACCTCGGCCTTCACCGACGCCCGTGAAGATCCGGAAGTCGGCGTCATCATCCTCACGGGCGAGGGCGAAAAGGCCTTCTGTTCCGGTGGCGACCAGCGCATCCGAGGCAAGGAAGGCTACGTCGGCTTCGACGGCGTGCCACGGCTGAACGTCCTCGACCTCCAGAAGCAGATCCGCTCGCTTCCCAAGCCCGTCATCGCGATGGTCGCCGGCTACGCCATCGGCGGCGGCCATGTCCTGCACATCGTCTGTGACCTCACCATCGCCGCCGACAACGCGCGTTTCGGCCAGACCGGCCCCCGTGTCGGTTCGTTCGACGGTGGCTTCGGGGCGAGCTATCTCGCGGACCTCGTGGGACAGAAGAAGGCCCGCGAGATCTGGTTCCTGTGCCGCCAGTACGATGCGCAGGAAGCGCTCCAGATGGGACTCGTCAACCGGGTCGTGCCACTCGCCGAACTCGAGGCCGAGACGGTCCAGTGGTGCCGCGAGATCCTGCAGCACAGCCCGCTGGCGCTCCGCTGCCTGAAGTCGGCCTTCAATGCGGGCATCGACGGCCAGGCCGGTGTCCAGGAACTCGCCGGCAATGCGACCCTGCTCTACTACATGAGCGAGGAGGCCCAGGAAGGTCGCAATGCGTACGTGGAAAAGCGGAAGCCCGACTTCGGCCGCTTCCCGCGGCGTCCGTGACGCGGGAGGTCCGAGCGTGAAGCCGTCGCTCCCTGCCTGGAAGGTCTGGGTTCTCGCCGCCCGGCCGCGTACCCTGCCGGCTGCACTCGTCCCGGTGCTCGTCGGGACGGCGATCGCCTTCCACGAGGGCCATCTGGCATGGCTACCGGCCCTGCTGGCCCTCTGGGGAGCCACCTGGCTCCAGATCGGGACCAACTTCGCCAACGACTACTTCGATGCCCGGAAGGGCGCCGACACGACGGATCGGCTCGGCCCCACCCGCGTCACCCAGGCGGGGCTGGCCAGCCCCCGGGCCGTGCTCGTCGCGACCGGGCTCGCCTTCGGAATGGCCGCACTGGGCGGGGCTGGCCTCGCCTGGCTCTCGGGCTGGCCGGTCGTGGTCGTCGGGATCCTGAGCATCCTGTCCGGGATCGCCTACACGGGCGGTCCGTTTCCCCTCGGTTATAACGGGCTCGGGGACCTGTTCGTCTTCCTGTTCTTCGGACTCGTGGCCGTCACGGGTACGGTCTACGTCCAGGCGCACGCGATCTCGCCGCTGGCCTGGACGCTCGCCGTGCCCGTAGGACTGCTCGCGACCGCCATCATCGTGGTCAACAACCTCCGGGATGCCCCGACCGACGTTCGGGCCGGGAAGCGAACCCTGGCGGTGCGCTTCGGGGAGCGCTTCGCACGCATCGAGTATACGGCCCTGGTGGCGGCTGCGCTGATCGTCCCGTACGCCCTCACCTGGATGGGGAAGGCCCCCCCGATGGTCTCCCTGTCGCTCCTGGCCACCCCACTGGCCCTCCGCGAGATCCGGTCGGTGTGGACCGATACCGGACGGGCGCTCAACCGCACCCTGGGCGCCACGGGTCAGGTCCTGCTGGTGCACGGGGTGCTCGTCGCCCTGGGGCTGGTCATCTCCCGATGACGGCGTCCACCTCCTGGCACCTCGAGGCTCGCTGGCAGGAGCTCCCGCTGATCCGGACCCTCCATACGGCCCGCGGTGCCCTCGACCGGCGCGAGGGCTGGCTGGTGAGATGGTCCCGGCCGGGCGAACCTGACGGGGTGGGCGAGGTGGCCCCGTTGCCGGACTTCGGTACCGAAGACCACGTCCGGGCGGGTGCCGCCCTGGCGAGCCTCACGGACCGGACACACGACCCGGAACGCCTCCTCGAGACGCTTCCCGATTCGCTGCGCGCGGTGCGGTTTGGCCTTCATTCGGCCTGGACCGAGGTCCTGGCGCGTCGGGCCGCTCGTCCCGTCTGGTGTGAACTGGGCGGGACTTCCCTGGGGCCGGAGGAACCGCCACCGGGCGTGCTCTCGCAGGGCCTGCTCGGGGGCCTTGACGGACATGAAGTGGCCTTCCAGCGGCTCCTGGAAGGCCACGCAACGCTCAAGATCAAGGTCGGCCTCCTGGAGGCGGAAGCCGAGGTCGACCGCCTCCAGGCCCTCGTACGTGCCTTGCGCGATGCGGGCTGCGGCCCGGAGCTCAGGCTCGATGCCAACGGTGCCTGGTCTCCCGGGAAGGCTCGCCAGATCCTGACCCGGATCGCCCCGCTCGGCTTCACCTGGATCGAGGAGCCGATCGAGCTCGGTGCCCCGGTGGACCTCGCCGAGGTGGCCTCGTGGGGAGTTCCCGTCGCGCTCGACGAGCGCCTGGTCGATGCCTCGGTGGCAAACCGGGCCCTCATGGATCCGGCCGTGAGCGCGCTCGTGCTCAAGCCGACCGTGCTCGGGGGCCTCGACAGGGCACGCGCGATCGCCGTGGACGCCCTGGCACGGGGCAAGGCCATCGTGGTGGGCAGCAGCTTCGAGAGTCCCGTGGGCCTCGGACACCTCGTGCACCTGGCCGCCAGCCTGGACCGTCCGGACCTCGTCCACGGCCTCGGGACTCTGTCCTGGTTCCGGGATGAGGCGCGCTCTCCTGGGCTGGCCGGAAGCCTGCTCGTTCCCCCGGATGCTGCCGCAACCGTTGCCTGGGCAGAACAGGAAACCGAGACGCTGTCAGGTGGGGGGGCATGAGGCCTGCGCCGGAACTCGACCTGCTGACGCGCGCTCGCGAGCGCGCCCCGGATCGGGTTTTTCTTCGAGACGGCGGCGCGAGCTGGACATTCGAGGAACTCGCACGCGCGGTCGATCTCCTGCTGCAGACCCATCCGGTCCATCGGGAAACGCACCTGCAACGAGACGAGCCGCCGCTCTGGTGTCTCGACGCTCCCGTGTCGTCAGCCTGGATCGTGTTCCTGCTGGCCGCCTGGCGGGCCGGACACCGGGTTCTCCCGCTGGGTCGTCGGCTGGCCCCTGCCGAGCGAGAGGCCTTGCTCGCGCGCGTCGGGGCCGATCGCGTCGTGACGCCACGGGAGCTCGAGAACTGGCAGCCGCACCTCGAGGCTGCCCGGACGGGGCCACGTCGCGAGACGGCCTTCCATCCCGGGGCGGAGAGCTGGGTCCTGACCTCCGGATCCTCGGGTTCCCCACGCTTGGCACGCCTGCCGTGGACGAGCCAGGTGGCCCATGCTCACCTGTCGGTGAGGACCCTGGGGCTTGGCCCGGACGACACCTGGTGGGCCGACCTGCCCATGAACCATGTCGGGGGCCTGGGTATCGTGGTACGCAGCCTGGTCAGCGGCTGCAGCATCTGGCTGCGGGACCGCGTAGACCCCGTCGCGATGGACGAGGCACTCGGAGCGGGACTGGTCAGCCACGTGTCAGTGGTGCCCACGACCTACCTGGACTGGCTCGCCGCGAGGGGCGATCGCCCGGTCCCGGTGACCCTGAAGGCGATGCTCGTGGGTGGAGCCGGCAGCCGGGGCGTCGAACTGGGCCGGTGCGAGCGTGCGCTCCCGACGTACGGTCTGACGGAGGCGGGATCACACGTGACGCTCGGTCGTCCCGGTCAACACGCGACCGATGGCTGGGGGGATGGCGGCTGGCCCCTGCCGGGCATCGAGGTGCGGCTCGGGGACCCGTCACGGACGCCGGACCCCGGCGACGAGGGGCCGATCTTCGTGCGATCCCCCGGGATGTTCACGGGGTACGTCGACGACCCGGTGGCCACGAAGGCGAGCCTGGTCGATGGCTGGCTGGCCACCGGAGATCGCGGCCAGCTGGGCGACGACGGGCGCCTCTGGATCCGGGCCCGCGAGTCCGAACTCATCGTGTCGGGAGGGGAGAATCTCGCCCCGTCGGAGATCGAGCTCGCGATCAACCGCGTGCTGCCCGACAGGGTCTGCGTGGTCGTCGGCCGTGCCGACAGGCGGTGGGGCCACGTCCCGGTGGTGGTGTTCGAGGGGGACGTTCCGGAAGGATGGTCCCTCGAACGGCTGAGAGATGCCCTGGATCCGTGGCTCGGCCGCCACAAGCACCCCCGGGACTTGCTCGCCTTGGAACGGTTTCCCCGCCTCCCCGGTGGCAAGCTGGACCGGCGGGCACTCGCGCACTGGGTCGCGACCGAGGAAGGTTCCTGACATGGACGACGGCCCCGGTTGCTCCGGGGCCGTCGTCTCGTGTCACCGGGCATCATCGGCCGATGTCACGCGGAGATTCAGAACTGGCTGGCGACGAGCTTGAACAGGGCGAGACGCCGGCTGAGAAGGTGCTCCCAGGAACTATCCGTGGACCGGTCGCGCCGTCTTTCGTGGGTCACCTCACGCTCGCGCAACCCGACCCCGATGCGACTCCCGCGGGCCTCGGTAGGCCTGCCGGTCCGGGATTCTGGCATATCGCCGTATGTCAGACTCTTCACGCAGGTCACCTCCGGTGTCGTCCCCGATCGGATCGGGCTTGAACATAACTTACCCGGGGTTCACGGACCTGACCTGTGAGGATTGTCGTGAGTATGATGGCCGTTCATCACCAGATTGCGTGACAGCTATCAGTTTTCCTGCCTGACCTGGGAAAACCTCACGAGTTGGCGGCCCCCCACGGGACCATGCCTTCCGGGACGGCCGGAGCATGGGATGCGCGATATGATGGATCGTGACGTCGGCCCTCGAGGGGGTAACGGGAGGTTCCGCTTGCGCACGCACATCGCATCCCGTGTCCAGAGTTTCACCGAATCGGTCATCCGCGAGATGACCCGGCTCTGTCAGCAGCACGATGGCATCAATCTGGCCCAGGGGTTTCCGGACTTTCCCGCCCCGGAGGCCCTGAAGGAAGCCGCGGTTCGCGCGATCCGTGCTGACGTGAACCAGTATGCCATCACCTGGGGATCGCGCCCCCTGCGGGAGGCGATCGCCGTCAAGGCAAGCGCGTTCAACGGTATTCCCGACGTCGATCCGGAACGTCACGTGACCGTCACCTGCGGGGCGACGGAGGCGATGATGGCGGTCATGCTCTCGGTGATCGAACCCGGTGACGAGGTCATCGTGTTCGAACCCTTCTACGAGAACTACGGTCCCGATGCGATCCTCTCGCAGGCCCGCCTGCGTTTCGTACCACTGAACCCACCAGGCTGGAATTTCGACGCCGAGGCCTTGCGGGCGGCCTTCGGCCCGCGTACCCGGGCCATCGTGGTGAACACGCCCCACAACCCGACCGGCAAGGTGTTCAGCCGGCTGGAACTCGAGGCGATCGCCGCCCTTTGCCAGGAATTCGATGCGCTGGCCATCACCGACGAGATCTACGAACACATGGTCTACGAAGGCGAGCATGTCTCGATCGCCTCCTTGCCGGGCATGGCGGACCGGACGCTCACGATCAGTGGACTCAGCAAGACCTTCGCCGTCACCGGGTGGCGTCTCGGTTACGTGATCGGACCGGCCGACCTGACCACGGCCATCCGTCGGGCGCACGACTTCCTGACGGTGGGAGCACCTGCTCCCTTGCAGGAAGCGGCCGTGACGGCTCTCGGGTTTCCTGCCTCGTACTACGAGGGCATGCTGGCGGCCTACCGGCAACGCCGGGCTCTGATGTACGACGTGCTGGTTTCGGCCGGCCTCGTGCCCCTCATGCCCGCAGGAGCCTATTACATGCTGGCCGACATCCGGGCTTCCGGACTGGATGACGTGACGTTCGTCGAGCGCCTCATCACCCGGATCGGAGTTGCCGCGGTTCCCGGTTCCAGCTTCATGGCGGACCGTTCGCAGCCATGCCCGTGGATCCGGTTCGCGTTTCCCAAGCGACACGAGACACTCGAGGCGGCACGCGTACGACTCGCCCGCCTGAGCACGTCGGACGGCTCTGCGCTGCTCTGAGCTTCAGGGAGACGGCAGGGCGGCCAGCACCTCGTCCACCAGAGCAGCAATCTCCGCCTGGCGTGGCGCCCACACGGCCCAGACCGAGCGGGCCCAGGCCTCGATGACGGCATCCCGTTCCGGACCCTCGGGGGCCTCCAGAGGATCGAGCATGGTCATCGTCCACTCGCGCGCGGGCACCTCGAAACGAGGCCAGGTTCGCCTGGACCGGGCCAGGCGCGCATGCGTCTCCTTGACCTGCTTGCCCGTATAGCCCCGGTCCAGCCAGAGGTGGAGGCCGATCAGGGCGAAAGCCGGCAAGAGGGCAGGAGCCTCATCCGACACGTGCTGGGCTCCGTACGTGTCGACCACGTGCTGGTGCAGGAAATCGGGAGATCTGTGCGCGATCGAGTAGACGGTGAGGCGCCCGTAGGTCCGGAAGCACTCGGCCGAGGCCTCGTATCGGGCATCCGGATTGGCCTCCACGACGGGAAGGCGGGTGCCGCAGCCACGGCAGAGGACGAGTTTCACGGTTTCGGCCATGTCATGGTTCTACCCGTTCAGGGGCAGACCGTACAGGGGTGCCCCCAGGAATCTGACAAGAAAGGGGCCCCGCAACGTCTCGCGGGGCCCCGAAAATATGTCCGATGGCGCGTCAGTCGCGGGAATTCAGGATCTCAAGGAAACGGAGGATCTCGACGTAGAGCCACACCAGGGTGACGACCAGGCCGAAGGCTCCATACCATTCATAGGCGCGAGGCGCTCCCTGATGGGCACCCTGCTCGATGTAATCGAAGTCGAGGGTGAGAGACAGCGCCGCGAGCACCACGATGCCCCCGCAGACCACGAGGCCGATCAGGCCCTGCTGCGGAATCAGGGTGATCGGCAGCCCGAACAGGCCACAGAACAACGAGATGAGATAGGCGGCCATCAGCCCCAAGAGCGCCGACGTCAGACCGGTCCGGAAGCGATCCGTGACCTGGATGATCCTGAACCGGTACAGGCCGAGCATCGCGAAGGCCACGCCGAAGGTCAGGAGCACGGCCTGCGTCGCGATGCCCGGGTAGAACCGTTCGGCGATACCGGACGCGCCACCCAGCGCCAGACCCTCGCACCCCGCGTAGATGGGGGCCAGGGCGGGCGCCAGCGACGGATTGAAGATGATCACCAGGGCCAGGATGACCCCGACGAGGATCCCGCCGAAGCCGAGAGGCCTCCAGAGCTCGTTGCCGATCATGGCCATGGAAAACGTGGAGTAAGCCCCCAGGCAGACCAGCAGGAGCATGAAGAACGTCTTGTTGACCGTTCCGTCGACGGTCATGACGCC
>Ga0079301_1000322_pt1 | contig 23164 bp, 20 predicted proteins | sample Wag4_2014_7_11_3_FD_74797 | JGI IMG/M metagenome (GOLD analysis project Ga0079301, IMG submission 74797) | Fresh water mixed with fracking chemicals microbial communities from Ohio, USA - Utica-2 Time Series FC 2014_7_11 | ecosystem: Engineered > Industrial production > Chemical products > Input... | reverse complement strand
TGTCTTTGTTCATGCATCGCAATCAACCTGGTGCACTGTTAAACATTTTGACAGAGTTCGCAGTTCGTGGAGTTGACTTGTCTCGCCTGGAATCTCGTCCAACAAAACAACAACTTGGCGACTATTTTTTCTCATTAGATTGTGTTGGTCACATCGACGATGAAAATCTTGGCCAGGCATTAATCGAACTCAGAAAAATTTGCGCGGATGTTAAATTCTTGGGCTCGTATCCAAGACATGACAATGCGAGTGCAAATGATGAGATTGTTGACATTGCTAAATCAAATGTAGATCCGCAGACTTGGTTAGAAAGCCTACGTAAGCGAAACGATTAACTCGCAATAATTCGATCGATAAACACTGCGACCCCGTGTTCATCATTTGAAGGCAAGAATTCTGTTGCTGCTTCTTTAACCCAATCGTGCGCGTTATCAACTGCAGCGCCACGTCCAGCCCAAGCAATCATCGGCACATCGTTTGGCATGTCGCCAACTGCAGCAATATCAGCAGCTGCTAATCCCTTGCTTGCTGTGTACTTTTCTAAACCAGTTCCCTTGTTAACTCCGAGTGCACTCATTTCAATCATCAGATCTAAGAAGTTTGAATGCGTTACGTCAACAAGTCCTTCGAGTGCGGCTTGGGCATCAATTAAAAACTCATCCGCATTCTGTTGGACTCGATCACTTGGTCTGGCCAGTAACTTGATTACGATCTCGGTTGCAAACATGGATTCAACATCCGTAGCTGGTGGCGTTTGTTTGACTTCCCAACGTGGTCGGTATTTGTCATCCACTAAGAATGAAACATCGTGGCGATCAAGTTCGACAGCAAACGAAATCTCCGGGTCGAGCTCTTGCAAAATACTGGCTGCCTTCAATCCGGCATCGCTGGTCATTAGATCGGCATAAATGGTTTCCTGGGTTTTCAAATCCATCAGTAATGCGCCATTGCAGACAAGGGCCAGGCCTTCATGACCTGTCATATCCGGAATCTGTCGCATCCAACGAGATGGTCGCCCAGTTACGAACATGGTTTCTAGGCCATTTGCGTGTGCCCGTTCAATAGCAGCAACGTTTTCTGGGGAAACTGTGCCACCGGTTTGCAGGAATGTGCCATCAAGATCGCTGGCAATTAACCGCGTCACAATTGTTACCAACTTCCCTGATATTTGACCTAGTCAGATGGGCCCAAAACTCGCTAGAGTTTTCAACTACCCGTACTCAACCCTACGGGCTTTTCCTGAAGGAGCATCATGGCCAAGATCAGCGACGAAGTTCGCACCCACAAGTACACCTTGACCGAAGACGAGATGCCTACACAGTGGTACAACATCGTTCCGGACCTGCCAGCGCCACCACCACCGGCACTACATCCTGGAACCCACCAACCAGCCGGGCCAGAAGATTTTGCACCATTGTTCCCGATGGAATTGATCATGCAAGAAGTCAGCCAGGAGCGATACATCGATATCCCAGGTGGAGTTCTAGATGTTTACCGCCAATGGCGTCCAAGCCCGTTGTTCCGGGCACACCGACTTGAAAAAGCACTTGGCACACCTGCTCGTATCTATTACAAGTACGAAGGTGTTTCACCTGCTGGTTCACATAAGCCAAACACTGCAGTGCCACAGGCTTATTACAACGCGCAAGAAGGCATCAAGAAACTTGTAACAGAAACCGGCGCAGGCCAATGGGGAACTGCGCTTGCGTTTGCATGTGCGCTTTACGACATGGAATGTGAAGTGTTCCAGGTTGGTGCGTCATTTGATGCCAAGCCATTCCGCAAACTTATGATCGAAGCATTCGGTGGCACAGTACATCGGTCACCATCACAGCTAACTGAAGTTGGCAAGATGCTTGCCTCAGATCCAAAGAACTTAAGTGGCTCACTTGGTATTGCAATTTCTGAAGCTGTCGAAGTTGCAGTTCAAGATCCGCAAACTCGTTACGCACTTGGCTCAGTTCTGAATCACGTGCTGATGCACCAGACAATCATTGGTCAAGAAGCATTGTTGCAAATGGAAAAGGCTGGTGATACTCCAACTCTGATTGTTGGTTGCACCGGTGGTGGTTCTAACTTCGGTGGACTTGCCTTCCCATTCCTGCGCGAAAAAATGGCTGGCAAAATCAATCCACGTATCTTGGCTGCTGAACCAGCATCTTGTCCATCACTTACCCGTGGCACATATGCTTACGACTTTGGTGATACTGCTGGCATGACACCATTAATGAAGATGCACACCCTTGGTAAAGATTTCATTCCAGATCCAATTCACGCTGGTGGTTTGCGCTATCACGGTATGGCTCCGTTGATTTCTCACATCTACGAACTTGGTTTGATGGATGCCCAAGCTGTGGCTCAAACCGAATGCTTCAGTGCAGCAGTTCAGTTCGCTCGCACCGAAGGAATTGTTCCAGCTCCCGAGCCAACTCACGCGATTGCAATTGCAATTCAGGAAGCTCTGAAGGCTAAGGAGACCGGCGAAGAAACCGTTATTTTGACAGCGCTTTGCGGACATGGTCACTTCGACTTGGCTGCCTACGATGCTTACCTTGGCGGTCGCATGGTCGACGAAGACTTCTCTGAAGAGCGTCTAGCCGCTGGCCTCGCTAACTTGCCTCAGGTTGCTGGTGTCTAAGTAAACATAAACAAAAGCCCCGCTGGATTCAGCGGGGCTTTTGTTTTTAAAAGCTACTTAATCTTGAAATGACTTGCCCCACCTAGATAAGGCGCAAGTGCCTTAGGAATTCTCACCGAGCCATCAGCTTCTTGATGATTCTCAAACAGTGCCACAATGGTTCGCGTTACCGCGCACAGAGTTCCATTCAAAGTTGCAATCGGTTCAATGCCATCAGTTCCGCGCGAGCGGATCTTTAATCTGCGGGATTGGAATGTGGTGCAATTCGATGTTGATGTCACTTCGCGATAACGCTCTTGCGATGGTACCCAGGCTTCGCAGTCAAACTTGCGGGCCGCACTTGAACCTAGATCGCCGGTTGCAACGTCAATGACACGATATGGAATTTCAAGTGCTTGCAAAAACTCTTCTTCGAAACCTAATAGGCGTTCATGTTCCGCTACGGCTTCATCGACTGGGCAGAACGAAAACATTTCAACTTTGTCAAACCAATGCACTCGGAAAATTCCACGCGTATCTTTTCCATGGCTACCAGCTTCGCGACGGAAACATGGTGAGAAAGCAGCGTAACGACGTGGAAGTTCACCTTCAAGGATTTCATCCATGTGATACGCAGCAAGTGGGACTTCGGCTGTGCCAACTAAAAACATGTCGTCAGCTTCGAGGTGATACACATTCTCGGCAGCCTGACCTAGAAATCCAGTTCCTTCCATCGCGGCTGGTTTAACAAGTGCGGGTGGAATCATCGGAGTAAAACCATTTTTTTGCGCAGTATTCATTGCTAACTGAACTAGCGCCAGTTCCAACATCGCGCCAGGTCCGGTCAAATAATAAAAACGGCTTCCACTTACTTTTGCACCGCGTTCAATGTCGATGGCTCCCAATAGTTCGCCAATTTCAACGTGGTCGCGAACTGCAATACCCTCAGCAGCAAAATCTCGCTTGGTGCCAACTTCTTTAATTACAACAAAGTCATCTTCGCCACCAACCGGCGCAGCCGGATCCACAACATTGGAAAGGCTAAGAACTAAGGCATCAAGATTGGCGTCCATTTCGCGTAGGGCATTCTCGGCAGCCTTTACTTGATCCGACAAAGTCTTGGTTTGCCCCAGCAGTTCCTGCTTCTCATCACCCTGCGCCTTAGCGACTTGGGCTCCGATCGCCTTTTGGTTAGCTCGAAGACTTTCAAACTCACCCAAAACAGATCGGCGGGCCAAATCGGCAGCAATAACTTGATCAACTAATTCAACAGATTCACCGCGCGCAGCCTGAGATTTCTTTACGGCTTCTGGGTCTTGGCGTAGGGCTGCTAAATCGATCATGGCTCAAGCCTAGAGGAATATGTGCACCAAAAATTCATCTGGGAATTGGTATCTCAAGGTTGATTCCAGATAGCATCAGTTCTGCATTTGTTTGCCCGCAAGGCAGAGACAAGAGGTAATTCATTGGACATGAACTGGTTGACTCCAAAAGCGCAAGCTCGCTCAGCTGGAGATAAAGGTTGGGGAAGTTTTGCAATCGAGCCGATCAGTAAAGGCGAAACTGTTGGCAGTTTCGGCGGATGGTCCATACCTCGGGAAGTCTTGGCGACTTTAGAACTAGAGCGTCAACATCGTGCGATTCAAGTTGATGATGATCAATATTTGGTTTCACAAGAATTTCGGGAGCCTGGAGATTGCTTCAACCACTCCTGCGAGCCAAGTTGTGGACTAATGGGTGCCACAGTCTTGAAGGCGCGTCGCGATATAGCGGTAGGCGAAGAACTAACTTTTGATTACGCGACTTGCGATGATTCAGATTATGACGAATTCAAATGCGGCTGTGGCACTGAATCCTGCCGCGGCACTGTGACTGGAAAAGATTGGCAAATTCCTGCATTGCACAAAAAGTATGCCGGCGAATTTTCGCCTTACTTAGCTCGTCGAATTGCTAACGAGTTCTAATCAGAACTTGAACCACCATCGAAAGAACTACTTGCATCTGGTGTTGGTGAATCTAGTGGCGCAATGATGGTGCCATTCAGATTTTGCTGGTTGTCAACTGTTGAAGTAGTCGCTGCGGTTCCCGCAACAAATGTTGTGTCGCCGGCGTTCTTGCTATCAAGATGTTCGTGATATCTAACGTCGGCGCGATGTAAATCAGAGTCGCGAATCTTTAGTGCCTCCGCGATTGGCAGCACAACCAAGAATGTTGCCAAGATGTGCATCACACTTAATGAGAATTTCACGGTGAAAGAAACATCGGACAAAGTCAATGCGCCATAGACCGAAGCTAAGCCGCCGCCGAGTCCAATTGCCAAGAACCAAATCCGCGGGCCAATAAACAACTTGGCCAATCCGACTGCAACCAATGTTGCAACGCCTCCGGCAGCAGCGGTAGCCAAGGTCACCCGGAAAAGCGAGGCATCGACATAAACCGAACTTTGAAATGCCTCTGGAACCACAATTTCCCAGTTAAATAAGTTGACGCAGATCCAGAGCCAACCCGCATTAGCCCCGGAAGCAAGTACCGTGGCGCCTAGTCCTGCCAACCAGATTCGTGAAGCTGGTGGTGTTACTTGGCGAACTGGTTTAACTGACATTTTGAACTCCTGGTTAGCGAATCGCTAGTGCCAAAAGCCTACGCCATAGCGCCAGTTTCACTGCTGTGCGATTCTCGCGTAACCTTGCATTTGGTCGTTTTCATTAACGATTTTGGCGAGGTGGCAGAGCGGCCGAATGCGGGCGCCTTGAAAGCGTCTGAGGTGTAAAAGCCTCCGGGGGTTCAAATCCCTCCCTCGCCGCAGAAAAAAGAAGGCCCCCCGGTGGGGGCCTTCTTTTGTTCTTCGGCTCGGGAGATATGGTGCCCGTAATTGTGCGAGCAAGAAGAAAAGTCGTTTGCGGAAAACTTCTGAGGAAAAACTACGGAGTGAGCGTCGGTCCCTAGATTTCATGCTGATCCGCAGGATCTGCATACTGAAATTGGGGACGCGAGCGGAGCGTTTTAACGAAGAAGGTTTTTCGCAGGCGACTAGATGAGCTTCTTGTTCGCTTTAGTTTTCGCGCCAAAGCGGACGCGTCAAACAAGTTGGCCCACCTTCACCACGATTAATCACATCAGCTTTGTAAATGTGAACTTCAATTCCAGCATCACGAAGTAGTTGCGCAGTAATTGGATTCCCCGAAGGCATCACAACTACGCCTGGTCGAATGGCTAATACGTTGCAAGCAAGCGACATATATTCTTCGTCTGGTACTGAAATAGTCTTGATTCCACGCTTAGCAAGCTCTTGTAACAAAGTCACAGGCGCTTCACGTTCGTAAACAACTGCTAAGTCGTCACGAATTGGTGAGATAACACTCATTAGGTGCAAGCAATATTCTGGTCCCATTGCGTGAGGCATGTGGAAGGAAAGGGCTTCGATTCCTTCGGCTGCAAAAATTTCACGCAGTTGCTTTTCGCCAGCTTCGTTTGTGCGGTAGGTGCGACCAATCGCAACGGTTTTATTGTCCAACCAAAACATGTCACCGCCATCGGCAGTTGCATCACCGATTAAAACTCCAACAGTTGGCATACCGAGTGCTTTGATGTCGCCGGTCAACATCGCTGGTTCTTTAACGCGAGCTTCTTTTGCTCCTTGTAACTGAATGACTCCAGTTGGTGTCGTGAAAGCTGGGTCATAAACAAAGCAAGCATCTGCTTGTCCTGGCGCTTCTGGAAGGACATCGACTTCGCAGCCAAGCTCGCGCAGGAGATCGACAAAGGCAGCGTGGTCAACCTGAAGTTCATCAAGATCTAGTTGTTCTGGGGCACCCAGCCAATGCGCGGCTTGGTAATCCGCATCGCGGGTTGGTGGGCGAACTGCCACACGCTTTAGGTTGGCAACTGACGAAGAAACACCGAAATTAGACATGTCCCAATCTTTGCGGGCAGGGGCAATTGGCACAAACTCGGATTTTCGCCAAAGGCCATAAAACCAGTTAATCTAAAGGTTCGAGGAGACGTCGCATAGTCCGGTCGAGTGCGCCTCACTGCTAATGAGGTAAGGAGTCAAATCCTTCGGAGGTTCAAATCCTCTCGTCTCCGCAGAAGAAAAGACCAGTCGGGATATCCGACTGGTCTTTTTTCTGCTTGGAAAACAATGAGGGGATTTGGGAGGAGCTTGCGTAAGCAAGCGACGGCTCCTCTCGTCTCCGCCAAAAAATGGCCCCACCCATATGGGTGGGGCCTTTTTTGTTGCGAAGAGTTGTGAGGATTTGGGAGGAAGTCGTGCGAAGAGCACGACTGACGGCTCCTCTCGTCTCCGATTGAGATTCACATTTGTTCCCTTCTCGACGGATTCGCAATTTACCTTCTGTAACCTCACTCAAATGAAAAAACATCTGGCACTTGCTGTCGCTGTCTCCGCTTTTATGCTCATCGGCGGCGGCGCACTTTCTGCACAGGCGCTCATGACTTCGCAGATCGAATCTCGAGTCAAAAGTGAATTGCCTGAGGCCTCGGGAGTGCGAGCTTCAATTCCACTCGTTGATATTCCGCATAATCTTTCTTCTAACACCATTAGGTTGGTAGATATCAATATTGATGATTTTGCCCTTGAGGGTAGTGGAGCAAAATCTTCGATTGCTATATCGGCTAAAGACATAGGCAAGGCTCAACCATCAATTGTTGGTTCTTTGGATGTCACTGCAACTATCCCCGCAGCTACGATCATCAAATCAGCTAATTTCGATGATGCACAGATTGTAGGGAACGCTCTTCAAATCTCAGTGGGTGCAGGCGGGCTTGGGCAGGCGCAACTAGTTCCAAAGTTTTCTAACACCACAATCTACTTCCAACTTAAAAGCGTCTCCTTTTTAGGAAATGAAGTCCCTTCATCATCATTGCCTGCTGATATTCAAGACGAAATCAAAAGCAAGAGCATGCGCGAACTCAAGGTTCCAAAAGGCATGAAATTGAAAGCTGTATCTTTAAGTTCTAATGGGCTTTCGGTAAATCTTCATGGATCGAATGTCCAGCTCGGCAAGCTTGGATCATCGCTATAGGAAGAATCATGAAACTAGATCTCAAGAAACTGCTTCCAAGTGACCCCTCAAGCTATGTGGGATACCAAGTGGTGAGAATTGTTACCGCAATTTACCTTCTGGTAATGGTGGGGCGGAGTTCAATTCACCTCTTCGCATCAGATGGTGGCGCCAGTAGCATTGCTGGTATTGATATCTCGATCGTAGGTGGCAATAACATCGTTGCGATTTTCCATCAATGGGGCGCTACTCAACTTATTCTTGCGGTGTTTCTGTTTCTGTTGTTTATCCGCTATCCAGGAATGACGCCATTGGTTCTACTTGCTCTTGCAGCGGATCCAATCATGCGCGCAGTCGCGGGACGTCTCGAACCTCTGACTACAGATGGTCCGCCTCCGGGAGAAGTTCTAAATGGGTTTTCTTTTATTTTTCTTGTTGTCCTCTTTATCTTCTCTCTGATGGAGAAGAGTTCCCCGAAAGCAAAAATTTAACTAACGAGCAATAAAAGTTACATGTAATCGATACCCGTGCCCAGGTGCGGAATCAATTTCTTTGCGTCCATTGAGAATTCCAACCCACGAATCAATGATTGCGGTTCCTACACCCGATCTAACTTCGGTGAGATCTAACCCAGGTCCATCGTCGGAAACAATGATCTCGGTAGTTCCTGACGAGTCAGTGTTTATGAATATCTGAACTGCGCTTGCAGGTCCATGAACCAGAGAATTCAAGATGGACTGTTCGACAATTCGAAAAATCCCCAATTTTGAATTCGAATCCAGATCATCGGTGGCTGCGTCTATCTGCACAGAAATGTCGATATTGCTTTTGTATTGTTCGAGCAGTGTGTCAAAAACGGATTTGATGTTTCCAGCTTCGAAATTAGGCGTCAATATCTGGATCAACTCCCTCAAATCTGAGGTCCGCATAGTCTCAAGCTGGTGAATTGAAGAGTCGATCACTTGATTGACCTCAGCTGAAGAGATTCCCGAGATCGATTTAAGCTTCATTCCAACAACCATCAGGTTGGACTGAACACGATCGTGCAGAAACTGCGAGGTTTGACTTCTAATCGTTTCATCAAGGTTAACAAGTTCTTCACGATCAGACTTTAACCTTGCAACCAAGCGAGTAGCTGAGTTAAGTCGATCAACAATCTTTCGCTCTGTTCTATGCATAATTGCAAAGAAAAAAATGAGCAAAAGATAACCGACTAAAATGATACCTAGTGATTGGTTCATTGCTATTGGATAAACGGAATCAAAACGCTCTTCAAGAAATTTAGTCATGAGAGGTCCGTAGAGCATGAAAAGGCAGTAGCCAGCAAGAAGTTCGACAAGATAAAGTGCCAGGCTCTGGCTGCTCCAGAAACGATACTTCATAATTAGTGCAATAAAGGTTGCACTAATTAGCCCAGGCATGCTTGAGACAAAAAGTACTTCAGCTGCTGCTTGCCACCGCTGTGAGCCCTTAGGCACTTGGGTGACTGCTGGGATAAATCGGGAAAAGAAAAAAGCAAAGTAAAAAATAAAGATTAGATAAGGGTTATAGGGATATGGGCCCAAAAATGAAAGACTTTTTCTGATTCGTAGCTGCATCAACTCATCCTCATTAGTTCCATGTACCGCAGCACAGCTGCTGTTTTTAGATCGTCACTTGGAGCGGCCTCTGGTAGCAGTACCGCATACGAACGTGATAACTCTTTTCTTACATACGAATAGCTAAGGTCTAACTGCAACGCAATATCTTGCGCGCTCCTGCCTTGGGCACTCAGGGACATTATCGAACGTTGTCGAGGGGTCAACTGGAAGTAGATCGAGGATTGAACTTCACTATTTGCAACTTCTCCAAGCGAAACACTCTCCCAGTTGCCTTTTCCGGAGGAGGTTAACTTAATGATTTGTACATAGTCTTCTATCGACATCTCAGCTGACTTATCAAAAAATGACCAACCACTACGCATCGCCTTTGGAACTCGGCTGACCATTTGTGATACCGAGTGCTGCGAGTAAATAACAATGCCGATGTACTCGTTGATGTTTCGCAGTGCAATTCCTAATTCAATGCCATTTAGACCATTTTGATCAAGTGCAAAATCAATAAGTGCTACGTCTGCCTTGCGTACCAAAGTGCGATTCAACACATCGTCTGATTTTGCAAATGATCCGAGAATATCTAACTCTTTAGATTGACCTAGCATTTCTCCAAGCATTCGTCGAAGAGCTGCGTCATTTTCAACGTAAAGCAATCGGGTTGGTCTCATGCTTTAAGTCTTGCACTCATTGGCGTGATGAAGGCGAACTGGTGTCACATCTGTTCTCAATCTTTAAGAACTGTCACAGGTGTATTGAATTCTATACTTCAAAAGATCATTTAATAATATGTATCAGAATTTATCTACGATTTTTTCATGATCATTCTTGCTGCTTTTCGTCGTCGTAGTATTGCTTCTTTTCTATCAGCTTTACTCATTGCATCTGGCTTGCAATTTGTATTCGTTGCCCCGGCCTCAGCAATAACTCCGACAGCTCCGTCGCTCTCGTGGACTTCAAAGACTATGACGGGCCAACAAGGCTCGGGGTGGGGAGTTGCAACAAGTGCCAATGGTGCTGTTGTGTTCATCGCTACTAGCCCAACTTCACAACTTTCCACAGATTATGGAGTTACTTTCAGCCCGGTCAGTGCAACTACAAACAAATTCACAGGCTGGATGATGAGTGCTGCGATGTCGGCTGATGGCCAGAAAATATTTTACGCAGATGGTAGAAAAATAATTTATTCCCATAATGGTGGTAGTTCTTGGACCGAAACTGCTGCTGGTCCAAACGATAACATTTGGGGATTATCAGCAAGCAACGATGGCACAAAACTCATCGCAGGTTTTTCTGGCAATGGATACATGTACTCTGTTAATTCAGGTGTTTCATGGTCATGGGTATCTACCGGCGCTAGGACATTAACTTCAATTAGTGATGATGGATCGAAAATTCTTGTCTTAGTTAATGGCCAAGCCCCAAAAACGGGATCACTTGGCGGAACGCTTACTTCTCTAAACATCGGTAACACTACTGCCCAAGCTGACTGGCGCGCAGCCGCATGTGACAGCACCTGTACGCGCATGGTTGTTGGAAGCGCAGCAGGAGCGGGTGGCGGGTTATTCACATCAAGTGATTCCGGAGCTACCTGGGTTCTGGGTCAAGGTGCCGATGCTAACTTTCGGAAATGGGTTTGGGGCTCCGTAGCAAGTAATTCTGACGGCTCCCGGTTAGCGGCAGGTGTGGACTGGGATCTCGGCTGCGGTGTTTACATTTCGACTGACTACGGAGTTAGCTGGACTAAGCAATCACCTGGCGGCTGCTACGACGGCATCGCATTTGCTGCCACCGGGAGTTCAGTTTATGCGTACTCTAATGCAAATCCAACAGTCTTTTCCCGCGGAGTTTTTCCCACTGCATCAACGTCCGTTCTCTCGGCAAATAACTATTCACCAACCTACGGGCAGGCTGTCACTCTCACAGCTACAGTTCAACAAAGCGGTGCAACTGCTACTGACGCTACCGGAACTGTAGATTTCAAAAACAATGGGACATCGATTGCAGGCTGCTCAGCCAAAACGGTAACAACCGGAATCGCTCAATGTTCCTTTACTCCAGAATCAGCGACAACTTTTTCCAACATAACTGCCGTGTATAGCGGTGGCGCTACACTCAGTGGATCAAGCGCAGCCGCTATATCGATAACGGTTTCAAAGGCTGATCAAGCCACTTTGACGATGGCTAATCAATCATTGTGGGCGCACCAGAATGCATATCCGACTACATGGATTCCTACTGCTCCCGGTTCAGGAACCGGAGAATTAGTGTTCAACAAAATTTCTGGACCGTGCACAATTTCAGGCGGTGTTCTTTCGGGAAATCCAACGGGTCCAAGTGGGCCCAAGGTTTGTACTTACACAGTGACCAGACAAGCAGATGCAAATTACAATGCGACCACATCAGCTGAATTCACAGTCACTATGGCCTTTTCATTTAGTAAAATAGGTTTAACTTTACCGAGCGGTGCAACTACAGCCACATATGGAACCCCGGTTCAAATCACTGCTACTTCATTTGGTCAAATTCCAGGCAAGATAACCTTCCGGGCAGGGGGGCAGATAATCTCTGGATGTAGCGATAAGTCGGTTACTGCGGCTCCTTGGACAACAACTTGTGACTGGACTCCATCCCAATCTGGTTCGATAAGCCTGACATCAGATTGGGTTCCATTGGATACAAATACATATGACTCTAAAACCAACTGGAATCCATATAGATTGGCCACTGATCCAATAGGTACAACGACGCCAGTCACAATCTCTGTGAACAAGAATGCGACAACTATTTCGATTGCATTAAACTCGCCAACTTCAATTTATGGATCTGTAAACACAATTACTGCTACAACATCGGTGCCAGGATCTGTCACCTTTAAAACCAACCACTTTGACCCCATTGCGTACTGCACTGACGTAGCCACGACCCTAACGCCTCCGTACACCGCGCAGTGTGATTGGTTTCCAATAACCGTCGCTACAAGACCTTTGTCCGCGGACTTTACGCCACAGGACACTGCCGCATACGCAAGTTCCGCATCAAATTCAGTAATGACAACGTCTGGAAAAGCTCAGATTACGATTACGCCAACTGCCGGACAAAGTAAGCGATATGGAGAAAGCAATCAAGCAATCGCTTATTCGATCACATCTGGCGCACTTGTTGGCTCGGATACCTTATCTGGAGCTCTGACTTACACCGGTACTAACGTTGGTTCATACGCAATTGCTATTGGCACTCTGACACACCCTAAGTACGACATCACTCTTGCACCGGAAGTCTTTGCGATCACGCCTGCTACCCAATCAGCAGTTAGCTTGTCATCGCTTAGTTCTACCTTTAACCCAAGCAACAAGACAGTTTTGCTTTCGGGTATCGGTGGATCTAGTTCAGGTACATATTCGTATTCACTGGATCCATCAAACGCAACTGATGGTACTGATGGTTGTTCGGTGACCGGTTCAACACTTACTTACACTTCAGTTGGAATTTGCAAGGTGACCGTAACGCGCTCTAGTGATTCGAACTTTCTTAATCAAAGTAATGTTGAATCCGTTTCGATTGGCGTAGCCAGCCAAACGATTACCTTTGAGTCACTCTCTGCAAAGGAATACTCGGGTGACACCTTCACAGTCAGTGCAACTTCTTCTGCATCACTGCCTGTTGTATTTACTTCAGTCTCACAGTTAGTCTGCACAACATCGGGCAACTTCGGCAGCACCATCAAGCTTCTTGGGGTTGGCACCTGTGTTATCAACGCCAACCAAATCGGAGATGGAAACATCGCAGCTGCAAGTCAGGTTTCACAGAGCTTTGATGTTAACCCTCGCACTATTACGGTCACGGCAGATGCTAAATCAAAGAACTATGGAACAAACGATCCAACGTTGACTTATTCCATTACAACTGGATCGCTTGTGCTGGGCGATTCATTGACTGGAATGCTAACTCGCGCAGCAGGTAGCGATGCCGGTACCTATGAAATTCAGCAAGGTTCGCTTACAACTGGAAACAATCCCAAGTATGCAATTAACTTTGTCAATGCCGACCTAACTATCGATCGAGCAACACCAGCTCTGGTTCTTTCCTATCCAAACTCCAACGTTTCCATCTTGCGCCCAGGCGCAACTGCTACACCAGCAGTTGCAACAAGTTCAAGTTTGGGCACCCTTACCTATGCCACAACAAGTGCAAGTTCCATTTGCACCGTGGATAGTGCCACAGGTGTGGTCTCACTATTTGGCGCAGGAAACTGCGCTGTGGCAATGACTACGGCACAAACCACGAACTTCACTGCTCACACTCAGATAACAACTCTGACCGTGGCACTTTTGAGCACATCTCTTGTTGGTATTGATCCAAACGATCTAATCAGTATGGGTCAGCCGTTCTACTCCCATCCGGTAATCAATCAGTCCTACTCCTTTAGTAGCGGAAGTAACGGTGCATCTGTTTCTATCCCGGCAGGAACATTGGATTCCAGCGTTCCTATCTCCGTGAGCCTTTTAACAGATTCAGCAGATCAACGAGCCTTGATCGGTGGCACAGGAACAGCTGTGCTCTCAGTAGTGGTCTCATGGGTTGCCTCAGATGGATCTGTTCCAAACACAAATACTGGAAAGGCAATCTCTGTCACGCTGACTAACTCTGAAATCAAGGCTGGCGCAAAGATCTACAGCATCATTGGGGACCGAAGCCAGCTATTGGGAACTGCAGTTGTTGACGGATCAGTCACAACACTTATCACAGAAGATCCTGTGCTACTTGTGATCAACCCTGTCGCAGTTGTGAATGTTCCGGTTGTGAACGTGCCTGTTGTGAACTTGCCGGTTGTGAACGTGCCTGTTGTGAACGTGCCGGTTGTGAATGTTCCGGTGATTAACCCAGTTGCTTTGGCAGATACGAAGAAAAGCGATGCGATTGCAGTTTCTACTGCGAAGAAGATTGTCCCGCAATTATCGCTTTACTCGGTTTCGGCTTCACCTCAACTAAGCGCTTATGACAAGGCAAATCTCAAAAAGTATGTGGCAAAGCTAAAGCCCGGAACCAATGTTTCATGTATCGGTTACATCTATGGTGTTGGTGTTTCTTATACAAAAGCCACGAAGCTTGCTAAGAAACAGGCAGGGACCGTATGTAACTTGATGAAGAGCTATAAGAGTAGTTTGAAAACCAAAGTGGTTATCTATGACGCAAAGAAGGCGCCGCGCGCGGCAAAGGGCGCTAAGTGGGTAACAGTTAGTTTCCGAATAGATGGAACCACGAAATAGATGATCATTTACAGCCGAATCATTAAGAAATTAGTCCAAGAATCCTTTCTTGCAGTTCAGCACCATGATTACGATTCGGTGTTGAAGGGCGTTGCTGCGGAAAATCTTACGCATCGATTTGCCGGATCTAATTCCTTAGGTGGAGTTAGACATGACAAAGAGGCGCTAGAAAGATGGTTCAAGCGGGTTGGCACCGTACTGCCTAATTTACAGTTCGAAATAACGAATGTTTTAGTACATGGTGGGCCATGGAATACAACTGTTGTTGCTCGATGGATTGCAACCTGCAAACTAGCTAACGGGGATCACTACATAAACCCTGGCGTGCACATTATTAAGATCCGTTGGGGTAAGGCTTACGACTTTGATGTTTATGAAGACACATTTGCGGTGACTTGCGGGCTTGATATTCAGGCGCGATCTGGAATTGACGAAGCTAAGGCGCCACAAATCCAAAGTTGAATTGGATTGGGCAGCTCAAGATTAAGTCACGAAGCGTGGCCCTCTCGTGTATCTGTAGACAAGAAGAGCTCCGGAGCTTTAGTCTGAAACCACAGGAGAGGATTCCAAATGGAAAGTTTGGTACTACTGGTGACGGTCATACTTCTGGCCGTATACGGTTCCGGTTTTATCGCGTTCATCAGTTCTTGGTTTAGGAATCGGGTATCTGAAATAGCCACTTACGTTCTCTCAACGATTTCAATTTTGTCAGGCGCACTAGTTGGCATTTCACTTCGTGAAGGCAACGGTTTTTTTGTAGCCCTACTCCCAATATCTCTGGGAATCTTTTCCGTGTGGAATGTTAAACGCAGAAAACAAATTCCTGCAGAACCCTCTTAAACCCGCACGTCCGCTGCTGGGAATGGCACGCGATCGTCAAACTTAACTGAGAGGCGTCCAGCAGTGCGCCAAACTTTGGCAAGCGCATCAGAATCTTCTTCTGTAACTAGATTGCCCATCACGCGCAATGCAAGTTTCATAATTGTGCGCGAACGCATTCCAACTGGACCAGCTTTCGGTAACAAACCGGGAACCGTCAACAATCCAGCAAGACGTCGTGCAATAGAGAATGCGTAACCATAATGAGTTCGTAGTTCAGCTGGCCAGGCAACTGTGAAATCATTTTCGGTTTCTAACATCTGCGCAGCTAGTCGACCGGTTTCTAATCCGTAATCAATGCCTTCGCCGTTCAGTGGGTTAACACACCCGGCAGCATCACCAATGAACATAAAATTCTTGCCAGCAATTCCTGAAACCGCGCCACCCATCGGCAACAAGAATGACCAAGGCATTCGAATGTCGCCAGATAGCTTCCAGTCTTCGCGCTGTTGGTCAGCATAGGTATTCATCAATGCACGAAGGTTTACATCTGCTGGACGTTTGTTGGTCGCAAGTGTTCCCACGCCAACATTTACTTCCCCATTTGCAAGCGGGAAGATCCAGCCATAGCCAGAAAGAATTTCATTCTTGTCGCCACGTAATTCCAAGTGTGATGAAATCCATGGATCATCGTGACGTTCACTTTTGATGTAACCGCGAGCGGCAACACCATAGGCAGTATCGCGATGCCATTCACGACCAAGTTTGCGACCAAGTTGAGAGCGCGCACCATCTGCAATGATTACTGAATTTGCATTGATGGTTACGGTTCCAGTTTCTGTTTTGACTATTACCGATTTAATTGCTCCAGCTTCCATAACAACATCAGTTGCGCTGTGGCCTTCTAAGACTGTTGCTCCCGAAGCTTTAGCGATCAACATGATTTGTTCATCAAGTTCCATGCGAGGTGCTGCGCCACCATAAGAAGGTAGTGAACCTCCTGGCCAAGGCAGCAATAGCTCTTGACCGAAACCAGCGGCACGTAACCCTAAGTTGCGAGCCCGACCAGATAGCCAGTCACTTAATCCAATGGCGTTTAGTTCAGCAATCGCACGCGGAGTTAAACCATCACCGCATGGTTTGTCACGAGGAAATGTGGCGGAATCGATCAATACAACTTGGCGGCCAGCACGCGCTGCATAAGTTGCAGCCGAAGAACCCGCAGGTCCAGCTCCCACAACTAATACGTCGGTGTTGATCTCGTTCACTTACTTATTCTCTCGCGTTCCAGGATGAAGCGCATATTTGAATAATTGCTAAACAACACCGAATAAACGATCGCCAGCGTCTCCAAGACCTGGAACGATGTAACCCTTTTCGTTTAGCTTCTCGTCAACAGCAGCGGTGACCAAAGTCACGTCAACATCGCGACCAGCAAGTGCGGCTTCAACAGCAGCGATGCCTTCAGGTGCAGACAACAAACAGATGGCGGTGATTTGATTTGCGCCCCGCTCTAGCATCAAGTCAATGGCTGCGATTAGGGTGCCACCAGTTGCCAACATTGGATCTAACAAAAACACTTGGCGACCTTTTAAGTCCCCAGGGATTCGATCGGCATAAGTAGTTGGTTGCAAAGTGTCGTGATCGCGAACCATTCCTAAAAATCCAACTTCAGCAGTTGGTAACAGTCGCGTCATGCCATCGAGCATTCCCAGACCTGCGCGCAGAATTGGGATGACAACCGGGGTCGGGGCTGCAAGTCGAACACCTTGTGCTGGCGCAACTGGAGTTTGCACTGTGACTGCTTCTACTCGAATCGAGCGAGTTGCCTCATAAGCAAGCAAGGTAACCAATTCGTCAGCTAATCGACGAAAAGTCGGTGAATCAGTTCGCTCATCACGCAATGCAGTGAGCTTGTGAGAGATCAGTGGGTGTTCTGTAATAAGTGTGCGCACGTGCTCACAATAACTGCACAGCTCAGAATCTAAGCGCTTGCCTAACCAATTTGTGGTCAGTGTTACTGGAGTGACGCAATACCATTTTGTGACATCACGAGTTGGCAACACATAGATGAATCAGTACACCGAATGAGCACCAAAAGGTCACGCAACGTACACTTTCATTAGATATTGCGACTGTCGCATTGTCGTTAAGAGAGGAGCCCTCCGTGTTGAAGGGTGTAAAACTTGCCTCAATCCTGGCTGTAGCGTCATTAGCGCTTGCAGCATGTGGATCAAGTGGCGATACAGCTGAAAGTGCAGCTCCAACAGAGCCAGCAGCAGCAGCCGTTAAAGTCGGTATGGCCTATGACCAAGACGGTAAGGGTGACGGCTCGTTCAACGACGCTGCATTCGCTGGTCTTTCAAAGGCTCAGACAGACCTTGGTGTTGAAATCAAGGAAGTTAACTCAGGATCAAGCGCAACTGATGCAACTCGCGAAGAACTTCTAACCCTTCTTGCTGATGGTGGTTACAACCCAGTTATCGCAGTTGGCTTCGCATACAGCGCAGCACTAGCTGCAGTAGCACCTAAGTTCCCAGAGACAACATTCGCAATCGTCGACTCAGTTGTTGAATCACCAAACGTTGGATCATTGATCTTTGCTGCAGAGCAGGGTTCGTACCTAACAGGTGTTATCGCAGCAAGCGCGTCGCAGTCAGGCACCATTGGCTTCATCGGTGGCATGGAAATCGATCTAATCAAGGCTTTTGAAGCCGGTTACATCGAAGGTGCAAAGTCTGTTAACCCAGACATCAAGATTGAGTCCAAGTACATGGGCGCTGCAGGCGACAACACAGCATGGAACGTGCCTGAAAAGGCAAAGACTGCAACTGATGGCATGATCGCCAACGGTGCAGACGTTGTTTACGCTGCTGCTGGTGGTTCCGGTCTAGGTATGTTCCAGTCTGTAAAGGCTGCTGCTGATGGCGGAGCAACTGTATGGGCAATCGGTGTTGACTCTGATCAGTACACAGTTCCAGCACTTGCTGAATACAAGGACATCATCTTGACATCCATGTTGAAGCGCGTTGACGTAGCTGTCTTCGATGTAATCAAGGGCGTAGTTGATGGAGCTCCACTATTGGGCGTCCAGAACTTCGACCTATCAAAGGATGGCGTTGGCTACTCAAGCTCTAACTCTGCTGTATCTGAATTCTCAGGCGCTGCTGATGCAGCTGCCGAGAAGATCAAGTCCGGCGAAGTTACTGTTGGTACAACCGTTCAGTAATAAATAGTTACAGTGAGGCTCGGGTGGATTTTTCCACCCGAGCCTCACTTTTTGTTTAGGTAAGTCGTAAGTTTAGGTAGTAACAAATTCTGAAAGGCACGGTTAAAGCTGATGAGCCAAAGTGCGCTAGCGGTTGAACTCAATGGAATCTGGAAGCGGTTTCCTGGTGTTGTCGCAAATAGTGACATAAATCTGAAAGTTGCCTCTGGCACAGTGCATGCCATTGTTGGTGAAAATGGAGCTGGCAAATCGACCTTAATGAAGATTCTTTACGGCATGCAAAAAGCCGACGAAGGCACAATTTCAATCAATGGCACAAACTTAGTTTTTAACTCACCTTCTGATGCGATTGATTCTGGTATCGGCATGGTGCACCAACACTTTATGTTGGCTGATAACTTCACTGTTCTAGAAAACATCGTCTTAGGTAGTGAACCCAAGAATGGCATTCGACTTGATTTTGTAAAAGCCCGCAAACAGATTTCTGAAATTGCAGCCGAGAATGGCTTGGCGGTAGATCCCGATGTTCTCGTGAGTGAACTTGGTGTTGGTGATAGGCAACGAATTGAAATCCTCAAGGTTTTATATCGCGGCGCGAAGATTTTGATTTTGGATGAACCAACTGCAGTTCTTGTTCCTCATGAAGTTGATGAATTGTTTAAGACACTGCGCGATCTTAAGAAAGAAGGTCTCACAGTTATTTTTATCAGCCACAAACTGGATGAGGTTTTGTCGATTGCTGATGAGATAACTGTGATTCGACAAGGCACAACTGTAGGTAGCGTGAATCCGCACACTCAAAATGTTTCAGCTCGCGACCTTGCCGAAATGATGGTGGGCAATGAATTGCCAACACCTGATGCCGTAGGTGACACGATTCAAGACGAAGTAGTTCTAAAGATTGAAAATCTCTCCGTGTTTGCAAAAGGCGGCAAGGCGGTCGTTGACAACATTTCCTTCCAGATTCGCGCCGGTGAAATTGTAGGCATCGCCGGTGTTGAAGGAAACGGTCAAGCTGAAATTCTGGATGCCTTGATGGGTATCGAATCAGCCAGTGGCAAGGTTTATTTCAAAGATGAAGACATCACTAAAAAGTCCACTCGTCATCGTCGCGAACTCGGCATTGGCTTCATCCCAGAAGATCGCCATCGTCAAGCATTAATGCTGGAGGCGCCACTTTGGGAAAACCGCATGCTGGGACATCAAACTAGAGAACCAAACTCCAAAGGCATCTGGCTAACTCCACGCAGCGCTAAAGCGGACACTAAGCGAATCGTCGAAGAGTATGACGTGCGCACGCCAAGCATTGACGTATTGGCTAGCGCACTTTCTGGCGGAAACCAACAGAAACTAATTGTTGGCCGCGAGATGTCAGGTGCGCCAAAACTCCTAATTGCAGCGCACCCAACTCGAGGTGTTGATGTTGGAGCCCAGGCAGCAATTTGGGATCACATCCGTGATGCTCGCCAAGCTGGATTAGCAGTCTTGTTGGTCTCTGCTGACCTAGATGAATTGATTGGGCTTAGCGACAACATTAAGGTTTTGCTACGTGGCAAGTTTGTTGCTGATGCGGATCCAGCAACTGTGACACCGCAAGAACTCGGCACAGCAATGACTGGTGCTGGAGAGGCTGCGTAATGAATCTTCGACGAATTGGAATTAGCCTCATTGCACCTGCAATTGGCTTATCAATCTCATTAATTGCAACCGCATTTATTCTTAGCGCAATTGGCGCCAACGTTACGACTGTGTTTGCCTCGATGTGGAATTACGGAACTTCACCACGCGCCATGTCATTGATGCTTAACTTGGCAACCATTTATTTCTTGAGTGCTTTGGCAGTATCTATCGGTTTCAAAATGAATCTATTCAACATCGGTGTTAATGGTCAGTACGTACTTGGTGCTTTGGCAGGCGCCGTAGTTGCAAGTAACTTGACTCTGCCAAAAGTTGCATCTGTGACGGTCACAATTCTTGTCGCGATGTTTGTTGGTGCACTTTGGGCAGGTATCGCGGCATGGTTGAAAGTTGCCCGTGGTGTCAGTGAAGTAATTTCGACCATCATGCTGAACTTCATTGCGATCGGAATCATTAGTTACATAATCGTTCGCACCAGCATTGGTACCGAAACGAGTTTGAACATTCGTGGTACCAAACCAATTCCCGAATCTGGAATGCTGCGTGGCGTCGCCTTTCTAGACCCAGGCACACCAATTTATGGATTCTTTTTTATCTCGATCATTGTTGGGGTTGGATATTGGTTCCTGCTAAACCGCACTCGCTTTGGTTTTGATCTAAGAGCTACGGGCAAGTCAGCAACTGCTGCGCGAACTAGTGGTGTGCAATCAAACCGAATGATCTACGTAACCATGTTGCTTTCCGGCGCGGTCGCTGGATTAGTTGGCCTACCTTATTTATTGGGAGACACCGGGTCCTACACCTTGCAGTTCCCTACTGATTGGGGCTTCATCGGTATTGCGATTGCTTTGCTAGGTCGTAACAATCCGCTGGGTATTGCGCTTGGCGCAATCCTTTGGGCATTCCTTGACATCTCAAGTGGTCAGTTAGTTCTGGAAGGTGTCCCAAGAGAAATCTCCACAATCATGCAGGGCTTGATTGTCATTGTCGTGGTCATTTCTTATGAAGTAGTTCGGCGATACCAAGTCAAGAGTGAACAAACAAGTGTTGCTAAAGCATTGGCAAAGCAGGAGGCATCAGTATGACGTACTTAAAATCTCGCAGATTTATTGGTGCAGCTTTCACAGCAATCACCATGCTTTCGATCACCCGCACAATCACGGGCAACGGTGACCTCACCAGCACAGTAACCATTGCGCAAGCTTTAGTGTTTGCTTCACCAATCGCACTTGCTGGCCTTGCAGGTATCTGGGCAGAACGCGCTGGTGTGATCAACATTGGTCTAGAAGGCATGATGATCCTTGGCACCTTTGGCGCTGGCTGGGCTGGCTGGCAATGGGGGGTTTGGGCAGGAGTACTCGCTGGCGTAATCTTCGGAGCGATTGGCGGTCTATTGCTTGCCGTGGCTGCGGTTACTTTTGGTGTCGATCAAATCATTGCTGGTACTGCCATCAATCTGTTGGCACTTGGCTTAACTAAGTTCCTAGCAATTTTGCTTTTCACAAACGCTCCTGGCGGCGGACAAGCCCAATCACCACCTATCAAAGGTGAGATTCCAACTTTCACTTTCGAATCAATTGTCGAGCCGTTGACAGCATTGCATGAAAAGGGAATCTTCTTCATAAGCGATTTAGCTGGAATTGTTGCTGGTTTGTTCTACAACCTTTCACTTCTCACCGTCATTACCTTCTTACTATTTGTTATGACGAGTTACCTACTTTGGAAAACTGCTTTTGGTCTTCGCCTGCGTAGTGCTGGAGAAAATCCATGGGCTGCAGATTCCCTTGGCGTAAAGGTTGTGCAGTTCAAGTACGCAGCTGTGGTGTTCTCCGGAATGCTAGCTGGACTTGGTGGCGCGTATCTATCGATCGCTTCCACGATTTACCGCAACGGCAATACCGCTGGACGAGGTTACATTGGTTTAGCAACCATGATCTTTGGTGACTGGAGACCAGGTGGTACCGCAGCTGGTGCTTTGATGTTCGGCTACATCGACACCTTGCGATTAATTGATACTGGAAATCAAAACGTGAAAGGTTTGATTTTGCTTGGTGCAATTATTCTGTTTGCAATCGGTGGCGTCATGCTTCGCAAGGCAAAGCGCAATTCTGCTGTAGGTTTCTTAATTCTTGGCTCAGTAATGATTGGTGCGTACTTCTCTGCATCTTCGTTCCCACCTGAAGTTGCTCAAGTTGCTCCATACATAACAACTCTGTTAGTTCTCGCAACTGCCTCGCAAAATCTGAGGCCGCCAGCTGCTGATGGCGTTCCATATCGCAAGGGAGATCACCACTAATGGAAATCAATTGGAATGAATTGCGCGCTGCTGCTAGCAACGCAATGTCAAAGGCATACGCGCCATATTCAAACTTTCCAGTTGGCGTTGCAGGCTTAGTCGACGATGGTCGAATTGTCACCGGTTGCAATGTTGAGAATGCTTCCTACGGTGTAGCACTGTGTGCCGAGTGTGGCCTGATCTCAAACTTAATCAGCACTGGTGGCGGCAAGCTCGTTGCTGTGGCCTGTGTAGATCGTCACGGCAATGCACTGATGCCTTGTGGGCGCTGTCGGCAGTTGCTGTGGGAGCATGGCGGACCAGATTGTCTGCTTGATTCTGTTTCTGGAATTAAGTCAATGACAGAGGTATTACCTGATGCATTCGGCGCACACGATTTAACGGATCGACTTTAAAAGTATTAGCCTTACAGGTATGACACTTCCCCGTGTGAAATCTGAAACTCCATGAGCACTGAACCATTTGCCGCCGTTGATCTCATTGCTACCAAGCGCGATCGCCAAGAACTTTCTGATTTACAAATCGATTGGTTTGTAGATGCTTATGTTCGTAACGTAATTGCTGAAGAACAAATGTCAGCCATGGCTATGGCGATTTTACTTAACGGAATGAATCGCCGAGAAATTGTGCGCTGGACTAAGGCCTACATAGACTCCGGTGAAACCATGGATTGGTCAGC
>Ga0079301_1000321_pt1 | contig 23185 bp, 21 predicted proteins | sample Wag4_2014_7_11_3_FD_74797 | JGI IMG/M metagenome (GOLD analysis project Ga0079301, IMG submission 74797) | Fresh water mixed with fracking chemicals microbial communities from Ohio, USA - Utica-2 Time Series FC 2014_7_11 | ecosystem: Engineered > Industrial production > Chemical products > Input... | reverse complement strand
GAATCCAATGAAAAAAAATGAATTAATTTAATTTTTTAGACTCCTTATTGCACCATGCCTGACTAGGGGTTTCATTCTTCAAACTTTTTGTTAGAACCCCATTTTCTAATCAAGTTCTTCTCAGAAAATTTTACCTTTGTATTTCATACACTCTTTTAAATGCCCAAGATTTTATTTCTCTCCACCGAGCCGATTACCTTTAAACTTTTACTCTCTGGTCAGCCTGAATTGATGAAGGAGCAAGGTTGGGAGGTACTCTTGGTAAGTGCAGATGGAAGAGAAGTTCAACAGATTTGTCGTGCCGAAGGATTAAGACATGAGGTTGTCCCTTTTGTAAAAGGGGTCAATTTTGTGGAAGACTTTATTTGTTTTTGGTTGCTCTTCCAATTGATACGAAAGGAAAGACCGGATGTGATTCATAGTTACGATTCCAAAACTGGCTTCTTAGGCATGTTAGCGTCCAATTTGGCGGGCGTTCCCCATCGAATTCATAGCATCACCGAAATGCCAGCGCATACAAAAGAACCGCAGAAGGGACTTAATTTCATTGAAAAATGGACTTACACCAATGCGTCAATGCTGTGGGTCAATTCCACAGGTATGCTTACTTATTTGACTAGCAATTCAGGAGTTGAAGCTTCTAAGTTTAAGTTGATAGGAAGTGGCTCAACACTAGGAGTTGATTTAGAAAAATTTAATCGACAGGTTCTGAAAGAAAATCATTTGGTAGCTGCCACCATGCGTATTCAGCCAAATGAGAATGATTTTATCATTTTGGCCGTAGGGAAGCTTACCAAGGGAAAGGGAGTAGAGGACTTGGTTGCTGCTTTTGTAAAATCCAAAATTGTTTCTAGATCAAAAATGGTGCTTATTGGTTCTTTTGAACAAGAGAAAGACCCGGTCAATCAAGAAACGATGCAGGTCATTCGCGAACATCCGCGTTTGGTACAATTGGATTGGACGGATCATGTAGTACATTACTTAGCGTTAGCAGATGTATTGGTTCAGGCATCTCATGAAGAGGGATTTTCAAATGTGCTATTGGAGGCTGCGGCCATGCAAGTCCCAATTATTTGCTCCAACTGTATCGGGAATACCTCCTTTATTAAGCAGCAAAAGACTGGCTTAGTATTTCCAATTGGAGAGGTAACAGTATTGAAAGAGGCCTTGGAGTTTGCCTTTGTGAAGCGAGAGGCTTTAACTAATTATGCCGAAGCCCTATTTGAGGAAGTTCAGGAGAAATTTGACCGAAAAGTAATGCAGCGACTTCAATTGGAAGTTTACCATCAACTTGTGAAAAATTAAGAAAAGGAACTGTCCTAATGCTATTTTGTAAGCTAATCGTCTTTTGTCAACCATGAAATACCTAGTTACAGGCGCTGCAGGTTTTATTGGATTTCATGTGGTCCAACACCTACTCGAGAGAGGAGAAGAGGTGGTTGGTTTGGATAATATTAATTCCTACTATAGCCTTGACCTTAAGTTTGCCCGATTGGCAGAATCAGGGATTGAAAGAGAAAAAATTGCTACTGGTGTACTTGCATCCTCGCATAAAAAAGCAAACTATCGCTTTGCTCAACAGGATTTGGTAGATAAAGAGTCCTTGCTTCGCTTGTTTGAAGCAGAGAAATTTGACGTGGTCATTCATTTGGCAGCCCAAGCAGGAGTGCGAAATTCAATTCTTCATCCCGAAGATTACCTGCACAGCAACTTTACTGGATTTTTGCACCTTTTGGAGTGCTGCCGATTTCACCCTGTGAAGCACTTCGTTTTTGCTTCCTCCAGTTCGGTCTATGGGAGCAATGCCAAAATGCCATTCGCAACTTCAGATGGAGTGGATCATCCGATCTCACTCTATGCTGCCTCCAAAAAGTCAAATGAGCTGATGGCGCACAGCTACAGCCACCTTTTTGGAATTCCAACGACTGGACTTCGCTTTTTCACGGTTTATGGCCCTTGGGGCAGACCTGATATGGCTTATTTTCTTTTTGCCGATGCAATTCGCAAAGGAGAGCCCATTCAAGTATTTAATCAGGGTCAAATGAAGCGGGATTTTACCTACATCGATGACATCGTGGCTGGTGTAATACGCGTAGCAGATCGGCCAGCTACTTCCAACCCCAACTATGACCGACAGCATCCGGATCCTTCGAGCTCTACTGCTCCTTACAAACTGTACAATATTGGGAACTCTTCCCCCGTACCTTTGCTAGAATTTATCGAAGCCATCGAAAAAGGACTTGGAAAAAAGGCGAAGATGGAGTTTCTTCCTATGCAGCCCGGAGATGTGGTCGAAACACATGCCGACATCAGTGAGTTAGTACAAGACATGGGCTACGAGCCCAAAATTTCAGTGGCACAAGGGGTGGCAGAATTCACCAAATGGTATTTGAACTTTTATCAATCTTAATATGTCAAAGTCAATTTTAATTACCGGAGGAGCAGGATTTATTGGATCCCATGTAGTCAAACTTTTTGTAGCTACCTACCCGCAGTACCGAATCGTCAACCTAGATGCCTTGACTTATGCGGGCAACTTGGAAAATCTGGTTGAGGTAGAGGGTGCATCCAACTATTTTTTTGAAAAAGCAGATATTCAAGAGGAGCATGCTTTGGAAGCCATTTTTGCGAAGCACGGAATTACGGATGTCATTCACCTGGCTGCTGAATCCCATGTGGACCGATCGATTTCAGATCCCTTGGCGTTTGTTCGAACCAATGTGTTTGGAACTGTGAACCTGCTGAATGTGGCCAAGAAAGCATGGGCGGGAGCCTTGGATCAACACCTGTTCTACCACGTCTCCACGGATGAAGTTTATGGTTCTTTGCATGATGGAGGATTTTTCTTGGAGACCACAGCCTACGATCCTCAATCACCCTATTCTGCATCTAAAGCAGCATCAGATCACTTTGTAAGGGCCTATGCAAATACCTACAAAATGAAAACGGTGGTGTCCAACTGTTCCAACAACTATGGTCCCAATCATTTTCCAGAAAAGTTGATCCCGCTTTGCATTCACAACATCAAAAACAACAAGCCTTTGCCTGTCTATGGAAAAGGAGAGAATGTGCGTGACTGGTTGTTTGTGAAAGATCATGCGCGTGCCATTGATGTGGTATTCCATAAGGGAAAGCCTGGGGAGACCTACAACATTGGTGGCTTCAACGAGTGGAAAAATATCGACATTGTGCGCTTGTTGTGCCAAAAGATGGATGGCAAGCTTGGCCGTGAGGCAGGCGCTTCAGAGAAGCTAATCACTTTTGTGCAGGATCGTGCTGGGCATGATTTGCGTTATGCCATCGATGCTACCAAGATTCAGCAGGAGTTAGGCTGGGAACCTAGTTTGCAGTTTGAAGAAGGAATAGAGCTGACGATTGACTGGTATTTGGCGAATGAAGCTTGGCTAAATCGAGTGACCTCAGGAGCTTACCAGACCTACTACGAAGATCTCTACGGAAATAAATAAAAAAAGCCCGAAAGAGCTTTTTTTAGGAGTTACAAATCAATAAAGAGTTCTGAAGCGGATGGTGCCTGGAATATTCTTCAGGGCTTCAATCGCATCGGGATCGTACACTTTGTCAATGTCTGTGATCACGTAGCCAATCTTTTCATTGGTTTTAAGGTATTGCCCTACAATGTTGATGTGATAGTTGGCTAGCACTAGGTTGATTTTTGCCAATACACCGGGTTCATTCTGGTGCAAGTGAATCAGTCGATGCGCATCTTTTAAGAATGGAAGCTGGATATTGGGGAAGTTAACCGAGTTGTAGGTGTTTCCTGTATTGACATATTCCATGATTTTGCCAGGCACAAATCGAGCAATATTTTCTTGTGCTTCTAGGGTACTGCCTCCAATATGTGGGGTGAGGATGGTATTTGGCAATCCTTTGAGTTCCGATTCGAAGCCTTCTTTGTTGTTTTTCGGTTCCTCAGGAAATACGTCCACTGCACAGCCCCCGATATGTCCGGAAAGAATCGCTGCACGTAATGCCGGGATGTCCACCACATGCCCTCGGCTCAGGTTGAGTAGGAGAGCGCCGGGCTTCATTTTTGAGATTTTTTCCTGATCGATGAGGCAGCTATTGTCTTTACGACCATCCACGTGTAGGGTGATGACATCGCAGGTAGCCAATAATTCATCCAAGGAGTTCATTTTGGTGGCGTTTCCGAGTGCCAGTTTCTCAATGACATCGTAATAGAAGACATTCATGCCAAGGTTTTCGGCAAGGACAGAGAGCTGAGCACCAATGTTGCCATAGCCAACAATTCCTAGTTTTTTACCTCGAATTTCAAAGGAGCCTGTCGCTGATTTGTCCCAAATCCCTTGGTGCATTCCTAGGGATTTGTCTTGGAACCTGCGCATCAAGAAAATGATTTGCGCGATAGCCATTTCTACGACAGAGCGGGTATTTGAAAAGGGTGCGTTGAAAACTGCAACCCCTCTTTTTTGGCATTCTTCTAGGTCAATCTGGTTGGTACCGATACAAAACGCACCAATTGCCAAGAGTCGATTGGCATTTTCAAGCACCTTTTTGGTGACGGTAGTTTTGGAGCGAATACCAAGGATTGAGATAGTCCGAATCTTTTCACAGAGCTCTTCCTCACTCATGGCACCGGAAGCCACTTCCACTTGGTAACCTTCCTCTTTGAGGAGTTCAAGGGCAATGGGGTGCACATTTTCAAGTAGGAGCACCTTAATTCTACTTTTTGGGTAGGAAAACTTCGTGTTGAGTTTGTTGATGTAGAGGATCTCATCAAAGCTTGGGGCGATGTGATCTGCTTGGCTGGTGACTTTTGGGCGGCTTACATTTTCGGTAAAGGCATAAAATTTATTGGCCAAGCCAGATGCCTTAATTTCATAATCAGTATAGCCATCGCCGATGACATAGATGTCTCCATCCAAGTTGATGTCACGAATGGTTTCCGATTTGCCATTATTTTTGGATAGGGGGTTTTCCCGATTAAAATCGATGATTTTTCCACTCTCATCATATATCAAGTCATTGGCAAAGACATTCTCCTGCTTAATTCCGTACTCGGTTACGATGGGGATGATAAAATCCTTGAAGCCATTGGAAATGATAAAGACATCGGCTGCATTATCTTTCAACCAATCCCTGTTCCGCTCAAAGGACTTGGAGACTTTTTGCTTGAGGATGATAATTAATTCTGCAATTTGACTTTTGCTGGATTGAAGAATATCGAGTCGTTGTTCTAGACTTTCTCTAAAAGTTAGGCTGCCATCCATGCCTTTGTCCGTAATATCCTTGATGGCTTGTAATTTTTCCTTTTGTCGGGGGTCAGCCGAAAGGCTGATTTCTCCTAAGATATCTAAGGCCTCTACTCGGGTAAAGGTACTGTCAAAATCAATGATGAATTTTTTGGTTTTTGGCATGGAGCAGCGAAAATTATAAACAGTAAAATTAATGGATTGTCAAAAAAAGTGGCCATTTATTCCTGTATTTGTTACAAATCTTTTTTGTTTTTGAGTTACTGTAAATTCTAGTATATCCTAAAGTCAAACAAGCGACTGGCTTGAATGGTTTATTTAGTGTCTTTTTCCGAATGAAGGAAGAGTCTGTCTACAAATTACTTTTGAGGCAAAGACTTTTCACCTATTTTTGAATCTCAGGTTGGTGTAAGAATGAAAAATGCGCGGTAAGACGCTTGATTGGACCAACCGCTAGATTTACGTTGTCAACTACCTATTCGAATGATGAAAATAAAGGCAAATATTTTAATGATTGCACTTGTAGCAGGCCTTGCTGCTTGCCAGAAAACGGGTATTGTATCTCAAAAAACCACCTACGAATTGGTAGGCGAAGCCAAATCGGTTCCTGGAAACTATGGGGATGTGGTTAAGGAAGCGGGTGTAGTCACTCCTGCCATTCTTCTCCAAAAAGTGGAATCTTCTGGAACGTTTACAGGAAAAGTTTCTGGACAAATTAAGGAGGTATGTACCAACAAAGGTTGTTGGTTTGCCATGGAGTTACCAAATGGGTCTAGCATGCGCGTAACTTTTAAAGATTACGGATTTTTTATCCCCACCAACTCCCAAGGATTTCCCATTACGATTGAAGGGGTAGCTACCTTGACTGAAACCGATGTGGAAACCTTACGGCACTATGCAGAAGATCAGGGCAAATCCAAGGAGGAGGTTGCGGCAATCACCTCACCAAAAAAGGAAATCACTTTTGAAGCTTCAGGAGCCTTAATTAAAGCCAAATCCTGATGCCACTGGCTATAGATAATTTGAGAGTAGGGAGGGTTTATCGACTGGTCAACCAGGGTGAAATCCGGAAAATTGAAGTTATGTCCCGGATTTCTGGGGAGGATTTCCGGATCAAGGATTTGGATACCCTGGAGTACTATACCTTGCACGAGTTGCTGCAATGGGGCAAGGGTAAGGATTATGATCTGGAGGAATTGCGCTGAGGGGCTAAGTTTAATTTTTTAATAAACCAGAACTTCCTAGGGAGTCCTGCGTAACAAAGGTCACAGCAAGAGTTCTCCTGTTCGACTAGATTTACGAACTTATTTTTCAATTATGTCAAAAAGTTTAGCTGCGGCCATCGTACAGGCCAAGTGTCCAAAATGCAGACAAGGAAATATGTTTCCAGTCTCTCCCTTTAGTTATCGAAAACTATCAGTTATCCATTCGCGATGCGAAGTTTGTGATGCCAGTTTGGTTCCTGAGCCTGGATTCTACGATGGTGCCATGTACATTAGCTATGCCTTCTCGGTGGCATTGATGATTACCTCTTTGGTTGCAATCAATGTTTTGGTAGAGGATCCCGAACTTTGGATGTATTTGACTTTGGTAGTGGTGCTCACTATTTTTTTGATGCCTGCCATGCTTCGGTATTCCAAGACTTTGTACCAATATGGGATGGGAAAATTGAAGTACCGAGGATATTGATTTCGTAAGCAGGTTTGCTTGATAAGACCCTGTTTTTTTGTACCTTATTGCTTTAGAAAAATAGGATGAAAAAATTTTTGAAGAAGTTCCTCATTTACAGCATGGGTTATTTTTACCTGGTAGCTGGTGTCAACCATTTTGTGACTCCCGATTTTTACCTTCCGCTCATTCCTCCTTTTTTTCCCTTGCCAGAGCTAATCAACATTCTTTCTGGTGTTGCTGAGGTGTTATTGGGTTTAGGGGTGTTGTATTTGCCTACCCGTAAGCGTGCTGCTTGGGGTATTTTCGGGATGCTGATTTGTTTTATTCCTTCCCACGTATATTTCATTCAGGTAGGTTCTTGTATTGAAGGAGTCCTCTGTGCACCCGAATGGATGGGTTGGGTTCGTTTATTGGTTTTTCATCCCATCCTGCTCTTTTGGGCGTATTGGGTTGGCAAGAAGGATAAGTTAGCTGGATGATTCGTAGTATTTAACAGTCGGACAGACCCTAATTTTACCTTGATTTGCTGCTGTATCGGTTTTGCCGAAAAACTAGGGCTGTGTATTTAGGTTGGCATAGGCAAGTTCCAAACTGGACCTATCGAGAAAGCCAAACAACTCCTGACTGGTAAGAATGACTTTGTCTAATTCAGATTCATCCCTGGCTTGAAGTTTCTTGAAATAGTGTTTCGTTTCTTCTGTATCCCGCATTAGTTCTGGATAGCGAAGGTGGCAAAGCAGTAGCGCGACCAAGCCAGCACTGATTCGAGGTGGTAGTGCTCCCTGTTTTTCTAAAAAATAGGTGCAAATAGGTAACAATCGGCTTTTGAACTTGGCTATGGACTGTAAAGAAATATCATGCAGTGCATGCGCCATGTAGGGATTTTTAAATCGGTCAAAAATGGCCGATGTATAGTCGCGAAGGGAATCCAAGGGCTGGTCTAAAAACGGAAATAACTCCTCTTCAGCTAGGCGATTGAGTTCTTGAAGCCGATCGGGGTCCTGAACATATTCCTGAACGGTTTGGATGTGTTGTAACCTTCCTAAGGCAGCCATCCCTGTGTGCAACCCATTTAAAATGCTGATTTTACGTTTGGTGTAGGGGAGGAGTGAGTCAGTGAGTACCACCCCTTTGCACTTTCGGAAAGGTAATTTTTCCAGATCTTGGTCACTTCCTTCAATTCCCCAAAAAAGATAGGGTTCTACCTGCACAGTGTAGGGAGCTGCTTTATCCGCGAGCTGCTTTGGAAATCCAGGCACAATCCGATCTACCAAGGTATTGTGAAAACGACAGTTGAGGTTGATCCAATTCAAAAATTCAGCATCTAATTTCCATGCCGATGCATGCTGCTGGATTAAGCTTTTCAGGAAATCTCCATTGTTGGGAATGAGTTCGCAAGGGAGGAGGATTGTTTCTAATTCTGGAGCTTGTTCAAACCGAGTGTAAAGCCATTGGGTAATCCTTCCTGGAAAGGAGCTGGCGATTTGGTCTTTGGCACCTTCTTGACTCCAAACTAATCCAGCCTCAGTGACATTGGAAATGAGGTATTTCAGTTCTGGTGAACTAGCAAATGAAAGGAACTTTTCAGAATCATTAGGTAAGCTAAGTCCATCCTTAATGCAGGTGATGGATTGAAATTTCTCGATGGTTTGGCCTTGATCCCTTCCCGCTACATAAACTTCATAGGTATAGTCTTGTGCACGTAATCCTTCAAGGGTGTTGCCATCGGTACTTTGAACTAGGCAAACCTGTAGCGATTCACCCTGTTGGTTTAGTTCTTCGATTAGGGGCTCAATAAAACCACGGAGGAAATTTCCTGTTCCAAATTGGAGAACCTGTATCGATTGACTATTCATTTTTTGTTAGTTTACCTTCGCAATTTAAACACTAAAAATTATGGCAGCCTACATGCTTGTTGAAGTAGCTATTCATTCACCCATGTTGTATGAAGAATACAAGGAAAAGACCCCTGCTATTCTGCAAGCTTTTGAAGGAAAGTTTGTGCTTAGAGGCATGCCTGTCGTGGCTTTAGAAGGCACCTGGGATCACGATCGACTCGTTTTATTGGAGTTTCCAAACCGAGAGAAGGCCTTGGCTTGGTATCATTCTCCCGCCTATCAAGAAGCCAAACAAATCCGTGATAATGCTTCTACAGCTCGGTTTTTGTTAATCGGAGAGTAGGTAAATGGCTGTTTGACGGATGATCGAGCATTTGAACAGGGTCATTAAAGCGAAACGCCTCTTTTCCAGGGAATGAAATCAAAATTTCGTTTTTCTTCAGCTTTGGTTTGTATTTGACCACTCGCCACGGCAATTAAAAACTCCATTAATCTTTCTCCTGCAGTTGCCGGTGTATCCTCTCCAGAAATGATCGTGCCTGCATCAAAGTCGATGATATCCGGCATTTTAAGCGCTAGTTTTGTATTTGAGGCCACCTTGACTACGGGGCAAATTGGATTCCCTGTGGGGGTACCTAATCCGGTAGTAAATAGAATTAGGTTGGCACCGCTTCCGGCAAGGGCTGTGGTGCTCTCCACATCATTTCCAGGAGTACAAAGTAGATTGAGACCTGGGTTGGTAATGTATTCTGGATAGTCCAAAACATCCGAAATTGGTGCGGTACCTCCTTTTTTGGCAGCTCCACAGGACTTAATCGCATCCGTGAGGAGGCCATCCTTGATATTGCCAGGACTTGGGTTTTTATCAAAGCCACTTCCTACCCGCTTTGCGGAAGCATTGTAGGTTTCCATGAGGTAAACAAATTTTTTGGCAAGTTCCGGACGAGTACATCTGTTGATTAGGTCTTGCTCTGCTCCGCACAATTCCGGAAACTCGGATAGAATGGCTGTGCCTCCCAAGGCTACTACTACATCCGACACATGTCCAAGGGTTGGATTGGCCGAAATGCCCGAGAATCCATCCGATCCACCACACTCCAAGCCGACCACCAGTTTACTAAGGGGTGCTGGCTCTCGGAAACACTGGTTCGCTAGCTTCAATCCATCTATTGTATCTTTTACAGCCTTTGAAAGTAAGGCATGGGTCGTTCCTTCTTGCTGTTGCTCACAGATCATTACGGGTTTTTTACAAGAAAGAAGGGCTAGTTTTTCTTGGAGTAAGCCTACTTGGGCATTTTGACATCCCAGACTCAATACGGTGGCACCAGCTACATTGGGGTGGTGGATGTACCCCGCAAGGAGACTACAAAGTGCAGAAGCATCATCTCTAGTGCCTCCACAGCCCATGCTATGGGTTAAGAATCGGATGCCATCCACTTGCGGGAAAAGTCTATTGCGTTCTATCTCCAAGGTAGCGCTTGTATCTGCTAGTGCTGTTCCACTTTTATCACCAGCGATTAGGGCCTTAATTTGCAGTTCGTAGGGATTGGGCTGCGCAAACCCGAGTGCGTTTTCAAAAGCCTCTTGCAGCAGTTTGATGTTGGTGTTTTCACAAAATACGAGAGGTAGTACCAACCAATAATTGGCGGTACCTACCTGCCCATCTTCTCGATGGAAGCCTAAAAAAGTTTTGTCTTTCCAATGTGCTACCTCGGGCTGCCTTCTAGCTTCTGTTTTTAGTTCTAAAGAATAGGCTTGGGTTTTGTGTTGGATGTTTTCCAAAGTAAGGGCATCCCCCTTATTGATTTTTTGAGTTGCTTCCGCCACTACGGTGCCGTACATTAAAATTTCGTCACCAGGAAAAAAGTCCTGAAGTGCAAATTTATGCTTGGCTGGAATGAATTGCCTTATTTCGAGGGAATGCAATTCGAGCTTTACCTGCTCTCCAGGAGTTAAGTCGCAGAGGGCTACGCCGACATTATCCAAAGAATCTAATAGGAGTGCGGTGTTATTCATCGTAATTATTTCTTATTTTGGTCAAATTAGATAAAAAATTTATTCTTCCATGAAGAAAATTGTCACTCTTGGTGAAGTCATGCTACGGCTCAGTCCTCCTGGAAACCAGCGTTTTTTTCAAGCACAGCATCTTGAAATGGAGTTTGGAGGCTCAGAAGCAAATGTAGCTGCAGCTTTGGCCTATTGGGGTATGGATGTCTCACACCTCACCGCCTTTCCAAATCACGAGTTGGGATGGGCTGCTGCTGGCAAACTTAGAAAGAATGGGATTGATACCCGTGCCATTTCCTTTAAACCAGGTAGGATGGGCATCTATTTTTTGGAGCATGGAGCGATGCAGCGAAGTTCTCAAATAATCTACGATCGAGCAGATACTGCCTTTGCCAATTTTGATGGAGAAGACTTGGATTGGGATTCAATTTTGGAAGGGGTGTCTTGGCTACATTGGTCGGGAATTACGCCTGCACTCTCTCAAAAATGTGCAAACCTAACCTTGGTTGCCCTTCAAAAAGCCAATGAAAAAGGTATACGGGTAAGTGGAGACTTGAATTACCGAAGCAATTTATGGCAATACGGCAAGGCCCCTCATCAAGTCATGCCCCAGCTAATGGAGTTGACGCACATCATGATTGCCGGCACACGAGATTTTAGACAATGTTTGAATGAAGAATTCAAGAGCTTTTCGGATACCAAGAAAATGGCCTTTGACCGTTTTTCGAAGTTAGATTACTTAGTCAAAACAGAACGTATTTCCCATAATTCCTCTGTTAACACCCTGTCTGCGAGCCTTTATGGACGAAAAAAATCTTACAATTCAAAAAGCTACGAATTGACTCACATCGTGGACCGAGTAGGATCTGGCGATGCTTTTGCAGGAGGTTTGATTTATGGATTACTGCACTTGAGTCCCAAAGAAGCCATTGAGTTTGCCATGGCGGCTGGTGTGCTCAAGCATAGTGTTCCTGGAGATATATTGTACTGCTCTCTCCAAGAAATTCAAGAGTTGGTGGCAGGTGAAGGCAATGGAAAAATAAAACGATGATGCGGAATCCAAGTCCATTTATTCGGCGCATGCATGCAGGAGGAATGATGCCCATTTTTTTTCATCCAGAAGAAAAAGTATGCTTGGAGCTAGTAGGAGCCGCTTTTGAAGGCGGTGTTCGGGTCATTGAGATGGTTAATCGTGGAAAAGAAGCCAAGGCCATTTTCCCAAAGATTAAAGAGCTTGTCGACCAACTTCCAGGGATGTATCTGGGAGTGGGCACCATCTACCATCCTGAAGAGGCTGAACAGTTTTTAGATATGGGTGCAGAATTTATCGTGGCACCCGTGATGAATCCTGCCTTAGGCGAGTATTGTCAAGGAGTAGACGTTCCTTGGATACCAGGTTGTGGAACAGTCTCGGAGGTGTTTTTTGCACAGGAGCTAGGAGCGGAGCTGGTGAAGATGTATCCGGCCAACTTGTTGACTCCCGCATTTATTTCGGCGGTACATGCCGTGATGCCTACCATAGAGCTCATTCCCACTGGGGGCGTGGAACCCACCCTACCCAGTATCAAAAGTTGGTTTGATGCGGGCGCACTTTGTGTGGGAATGGGTTCCCAGTTGTTTCGAAAAGAGGACATTGCTGCAGGCAACTATTCCAAAATCTCTCAGACCATAGCCCAGGTAATGGCTCAAATCGCTTCACTTCGAAACCCATCCTAATGCTAATGACCCGAAGAATAGTTTTTGTTTTCCTTGCTCTTGTCCTTGCTCTTGGGGGCTGCCAATTGGATACTGGCGTAAAAATCATCAAGATGGGGCATGCCCAGGTGGTATCGCATCCCGTGCACCAGGCGATGGTATTTCTTGGAAAGCGACTGGAAGAAAAATCAGGGGGAAAAATAAAAGTAAAGGTATACCCCAACCAACAGTTGGGCACCGAACGCGAGCTACTCGAATTGTTGCAAATTGGAAGCGTGGGGATGACCAAGGTTTCTGCCGCTTCTTTGGAGGCTTTTTCTCCGGAGATAAGTGTTTTGGGCTTGCCTTATTTGTTTCGAGATGATTCCCACATCACGCAAGTATTGGAAGGCGAGATCGGCAAAGAATTGCTCTTGAGTACCGAAAAGTATTGGTTGCGTGGTTTGTGTTTTTACGATGCAGGAAAGCGAAGTTTTTACAGTAAAACCAAACCCATAGCCACGCCAGCAGATTTGGCGGGACTGAAAGTTAGGGTTCAAGAATCCAAAATGGCAATCAACATGGTTCGTGGCATGGGAGGTTCACCCACCCCAGTGTCCTATGGAGAGCTCTACACTGCTTTGCAGCAAGGTATTGTGGATGCCGCAGAGAACAATCCTCCCAGTTTTTACAATTCTAGGCATTACGAGGTTTGCAAGTATTATTCCATCGATGAGCATACAGCGATTCCCGATGTGGTCTTGGTGAGTACCAAGGTCTGGAGTGAACTGAGTCCTGAAGAACAGGTTTGGTTGCAGGAAGCAGCAGATGAATCCGCAGTTTACCAGACCAAACTTTGGAAGGAGGCGGTAGAAGAAGCACTTCGTGAGGTACAAAAAGCGGGGGTAGAGATCAGCTATCCCTCCAAAGAACCTTTCTTAGAAAAAGTTGCTGCGGTGTATGGGCAAGTATTTCAAGAACAGAAACAGTTGGAAGCATTGGTTCAACGAATTCAACAGACGAATAAATGAAATTGAAATCAACACTAGATCGATCCATTCAATTCATCATTGCCGTTTTGATGGGGGTGATGGTCTTGAATGTGACCTGGCAAGTTTTTTCCCGCTATGTATTGGGTGACCCGAGTTCATTTACCGATGAATTGGCTCGATACAGCATGATTTGGTTGGGACTTTTGGGCGCAGCCTATGTATCCGGTAAGCAGGGGCATTTGGCTATTGATGTGTTGGTAGAAAAGGTGAAGGGTAAAAACCTCTTTTATTTGCAGCTATTTATCCATGCGATGGTTATTTTTTTCGGAGCCGTAATTATGGTAGGAGGCGGTGCTAACCTGGTATACATTTCACAGTTGCTGCAGCAAAAATCAGCCACTCTTCAAGTCCCCTTGTCTTGGGTGTATGCCATGGTGCCTATTTCTGGAGTTTTAGTGGTGTATTACCATAGTTTTCATGTGGTTCAATTGATTAAAAGCCAAGAATAACCATGGAATGGATCGCAATTTTAATCTTGGTTTTAAGTTTTGTATCGCTTTTACTCCTGGGTGTTCCAGTAGCTTGGAGCTTGGGTCTTTCTAGCTTTTTCACGCTGCTTGTATCTGTGTCAGCTATGCCTGCTGCTACCACAATTGCACAGCGAATGGCTACTGGCTTGGATAGTTTCTCCTTGCTGGCCATTCCATTCTTTGTATTGGCTGGGGAGATCATGAATAAAGGGGGCATTGCGAATCGATTGATAGATTTTGCAAAAGGGCTTACGGGTAAACTCCCGGGTGGGCTTTTGTATGTTAACATCATTGCAGCCATGCTTTTTGGAGCAATTGCTGGTTCGGCCGCTGCTGCAGCTTCGGCATTGGGTAGTATTTTGGGTAAGCGTATGGATGATGAAGGATATCCCAAGACCTTGGGCGTAGCTGTAAATATCACCTCATCCACGACGGGATTGATAATTCCTCCTTCCAATGTGTTGATCATTTATTCTTTGGCTAGTGGAGGAGTTTCCATTGCAGCACTTTTTGTGGCAGGATACCTACCTGGAATTCTGTTGGGTGTTTCCTTGATGATTTGCGCAGCCATTTTTATCAAGAAGAATAAGCTTCCCTATGCAGAAGCTGTAAGTTTTGGGTATTTGATCAATGCTTTTTGGAGAGCGGTGCCAAGCCTTTTTCTCCTTATCCTGGTGATTGGAGGGATTGTCGCTGGGGTTTTTACTGCTACCGAAGCCTCTGCAATCGCAGTCGTGTATACCTTATTGCTATCCTTGGTTTACCGAGAACTGAAGCTATCCGAACTGCCGGGCATTCTAGTGCGTTCCTCAGAAACTACCGCAGTGGTGTTGTTGTTGATTGGCACCTCGATGAGTATGTCTTGGGTGATGTCAGCTGAAGATATTCCACAGCTGATCAGTGAGTTTATGCTCACCTTAAGTGACAATAAGTGGGTGATATTGATTGTGATCAACATCATTTTGCTGTTTGTCGGCACCTTTATGGACATCACACCAGCAGTGTTGATTTTCACCCCCATATTTTTACCCGTAGTCACCAAGGTGGGAGTTGATCCTGTTCATTTTGGGATGATCATGGTGGTCAATCTTTGCATTGGTTTGTGTACACCTCCGGTAGGTTCACTCTTATTTGTGGGGGTATCTATTGCTAAAATTTCCTTGACTCAAGTCCTTCGGCCTTTGTTGCCTTTCTTTTTGGCAATGATTATTGCTTTGGCTTTAATTACGCTGTTTCCAGAGATCACCCTGTTTTTACCACGGATTTTTGATCTGATTTAAATAAATCATTTAATCAGAATTTGTAATAGGTTTAGATTCGAAAGATGAAAAAAGAAGTGGTGCTTGTATTTCAAAAGAATGCCATCTTGGGAAAGGTGAAAACTCGCTTGGCTTCCGGGATGGGTGATCTCCGTGCCTTGGAGATTTATAAGCACCTGATTCAGTCGACCTATTCTGTCTTGGAGGATGTATCAGCGCCTGTTTGGACCTGTTTTTCGGACTTTATCCCAGAAACAGTCAATCCCCCTATTGCAAAGAGCTTTGTGCAGGAGGGGCAAGACCTGGGTCAGCGGATGGCAAATGCATTTGCGAGGAGCTTTGAGTCTGGTATGGAAAAAGTGGTGCTGATTGGGACGGATTGCCCTACACTTCAAAGCCAGCACCTCAATCAAGCATTTGAAGCATTAACCAATTCTGATTTGGTACTGGGGCCGGCAACCGATGGAGGCTACTATTTGATAGGAATGAAGCGCAGGTCGGACTACCTATTTGAGGGGATTTCCTGGAGTACTGCTGAAGTATTGTCACAAACCCTCGCCGTGGCAACAGCGCATGGGTTAGATTTCACTTTGCTAGATGAATTAAGTGACATCGATACCCAAGAAGATTGGGCACGCTATAGTAGCCAAATTGAGATTACTAGTTAACCGAGACTCATGTGATTCTAAATCGCAGCTTAAAAACACCTAATCGTTAAATCTAATTTCCCATGGTCCAGTCGCGAAACATCAACTTAAAGCGGATTAGCATCCTAATTTTACTTTGGATGCCTGTTTCACTCGGATATGCACAAGCAACCAAAGAAACCGCTTCTTTTGAAATAGTGGTTCTCGGATTAAAAATTGGGAACCTGACAGCGCAGAAAACTGCTGCTGCAGATTCGCTGCTTTATTCGGTAGATAGCCGCGTGAAGTTTTGGTTTTTTGGGGATGTGGACCTCAAATTTTTGACACGTTCGCATTTCAAGGGGGGGAAGATTCTAAAAACCTACTCGGAATCTAAGACCAACCGAGGCAATTTTGATTCGAAGGTCAACTGGACAGGAGCACAGTACCAAGTGGATTCCAAATCGTATAAATATGCGAACAGGGCACCTTTAAAAGGGCCAGTGTTCTGGTGTAGCTCTAAACTATTTTTTCAAGAGCCAAGTGGTAATGAGGTGTTTCTATCGGAGGTCTATGGTGTTACAGCTCCAATTAAGAAGATTAGTACTGGTGTCTACGAAATTGAGGTAGAGGGAAATACCAACCAATACCATTACAAAGGTGGGAAGCTGGAAAAAATAGTCGTTGAAAGCCCCATCAAGAACTATAAAGTAGTGCGGGTCAAGTAATTTTTTTAGTGCATATTAATTTTCCGAGCCAAGTCTACTAGCCGATTGGCATAGCCTGATTCGTTATCGTACCAAGCCACCACTTTGATTAGATTTCCTTTGGTTGAGGTCAAGGCTTCATCTAAAATTGCAGAATGGGTATTGCCTAAAATATCCATGGATACTATGGGATCACCTTCTATTTGTAGGTATCCCTTTAATTCGTTTGAAGCAGCTCTTTTGAATGCTTCATTGACTTGAAAGGCAGTAATTTCTTGCGAAACCGTCACTATCAAATCGGTTAATGAGCCGTCTGGTACGGGAACACGCATGGCGGAAGCTTCGATCTTTGAAGCAAGAGCGGGAAGGATACGGTCCAAGGCTTTACCCGCATTGGTGGAAGTAGGGATGATGGAGTAGGCTGCTGCTCGGGCTCTTCGTAAATCCTTGTGTGGGGCATCGTGTAGGTTTTGATCGTTGGTGTAGGAGTGCACTGTGGAAGCAAAGCCATTCAGAATCCCGAAATTTTCATCCAATACTTTTACCAATGGAGCAAGGCAGTTGGTGGTGCAGGATGCATTGGAAACGATGGTTTCTCCGCCCAAAAGCACTTCATCATTGACTCCGAGCACGACCATAGGGATGGATACTTCTTGGGAGGGTGCGGAAATAATTACTTTTTTGGCGCCAGCAAGGAGGTGCTTTTCTGCGTCTTTCTTTAAGGTAAATCGTCCTGTACATTCAAAAACCAAGTCGATGTTTAGCTCTTTCCAAGGAAGATTTTCAGGATTTGATTCAGAGAAGAGTGCGATTTCTTGCTCGTTGACTCTCAAAACCCCAGGGGTCTGGCTGATGTTGGCCTCAAATTTCCCATGTACCGAATCGTACTTCAATAAGTGCGCGATGGCAGCAGGATCAGCTAAATCGTTGATCGCTACCAAATTGAAATCTAGATTTTTTAGGAGGAGCTTGGCGGTATAGCGACCAATTCTTCCAAATCCATTGATGGCTACGCGGAGGGCTGGAACAGTTGCGGGCATGAGTTTAATTTGAAGTGAATTTACAGAAAATGTCGTTCTACAGGTAAAGTATATTTTTACTGCTTTGGTTCAGAGGAATAGGGGAGGATTGAAAAGAAATTTTCTAGCCACTTTGGGATTATTAGCTGAACTGGCTATATTTGCACATCCTTTGAAAAAGCCACTTTTTTGTGGGTCAAATGGTCCGTTCGTCTAGGGGTTAGGACGTATCCCTTTCACGGATAAAACACGGGTTCGATTCCCGTACGGACTACAGGGTATCACCCTACTAAGGAAATTTTAGGAGTGGTTAGAAATATCCCAGCCAATAGGTTGGGATATTTTTTTTAGTGATTTTTTTTGATGCTCCAAATTTCTTGGAAAGGCTCGGTTGCTAATATCTTTTTTTATATTTTCAAGCAGTTAATTCACACGAACCCATGCCCAAAATCAATTCTTCCCACCAATTTTTAGGGATCTTTTCGATCCTTTTCCTCACGGTAATCTCAGCTTGCAAAGAGAAAGAACTTGTTGACCTGCGAATCACCACACTTACCAAAGAAGAGATCGCCATTCAAGCGGAGGCGGCAAGAAATTCCGTCACCCCAATTCTCGCTGAGGGATTGAAAATGGAGGTGTGGGGAGTTGACTCCTTGGTCAAAGACCCAATTGCCATCCATGTGGCTGATGATGGATCTATCTACTACAGCCGTTCACCAAGAAGAAACAATGCCGAATTTGACATCAGAGGGCATCAGGATTGGGAAATCCGTTCCATTGCTTTGCAGACTATTGAAGACAAGCGCAACTTCCTCCGAACAGAACTTTCGCCGGAGCGATCTGCTCAAAACGAATGGCTTGCCGACTTGAATGGTGATGGCTCACACGATTGGAAAGACATGTTGGAAGAGCGGAATGAGGTATTCCAACTCAAGGATACCGACGGGGACGGGATGGCCGATTGGGGTCAAAAGCAGGTATATGACTTTCATGAGGAGGTGACCGATGTGGCTGGGGGAGTGATGAAAACAGAAGATGCGCTCTATGTGGCAGCAGGTCCAGACATGTGGCGCCTGATGGATACCAATGGAGATGGCCTAATGGATGAGAAAAAATCACTTTCTCATGGCTATGGGATTCACATTGGATTTGGAGCACATGGCATGTCAGGAGTAGAAATGGGACCTGATGGCCGAATTTATTGGGGCATTGGAGACATTGGTTTTAATGGAAAAGGGGACGATGGTACGGAATACAACCACTCCAACAATGGAGTCATTGCTCGATCCAATCCAGATGGATCTGATTTCGAAATTTTTGCAGGAGGACTACGGAATACCCACGAGTTTGTGTTTGATCAGCATACCAACTTGATCTCTGTAGACAACGACGGGGATCATGCGGGTGAAAAAGAGCGCTTGGTATACATTACTCGCGGTTCGGACTCAGGTTGGCGGATCAACTGGCAGTTTGGTAAGTACCGAGACCCAAACAACAATACCTACAAGGTATGGATGGACGAAAAGTTGTTTCTTCCGCGCTGGGAGGGACAAGCTACCTTCATTACGCCACCCTTGATGAATTACGTCAGTGGTCCAACCGGGATGGCCTTCAATCCAGGTGCTGGTCTAGGTGAACGATGGAAAGATCACTTTTTTGTAGTGGAGTTTGTTGGGAATGCAGCAGGTTCTGGTTTGCATGCCTTCCAATTGCAACCCAAAGGAGCGGCATTTGAACTTACCAAAACTGAAAAAATAGTAGGGAATTTTCTACCTACAGGAATTGATTTTGGTCCCGATGGCTCGATGTATATGGCGGATTGGGTGAATGGTTGGAATGATAAAGGGTATGGGCGCATCTGGAAATTGACCGATGAGACAGCCAAAGGCTGGGCCTTGCAAAAGCAAACCGAAGCTGAAATTAAGGCAGATTATAAAAAATTATACGAAGCTGACCTAAAGTCAAAATTGTACTTCGAAGATCTTCGTATCCGAAGAAAGGCTCAATTTGAGTTGGTCAAGCGTGGCAAAAAAGGAGCTGACCAGTTTAATCTAGTTATTCAAGATAAGAGCAACCAATTGGCCCGTATCCATGGAATCTTAGGATTGAGCCAATTGGCGAGACTAGACGATAGAAGCTATGCCAAGCCACTTGTGGCGTTATTGAAAGACGCTGATCCTGAGGTCCGCGCTCAAGCTGCCAAATGGTTGGGAGATATTCGTTACAAAGAGGCAAGCAAGGAATTGATTGCGAATTTGACCCATGAAAATGCACGCGTTCGATTTTTTAGCGCCGAAGCCTTGGGCCGAGCCAAAGATGCAACTGCCATTCAGCCCTTGATTCAATTGCTGGCAGCAAACAATGACGAAGATGCGTTTTTACGTCACGGTGCGACTTTTGCTTTATCTCAAATCGGTCAAGCAGCTCCATTGGCAGCGCTATCCACTCATCCTTCCAAGGCCGTACGCATGGGAGCAGTTATTGCCTTGAGACGCTTGGCATCCCCAGAGCTAGCCAAGTTCTTGGGGGATGCAGAAGAGGATATCGTCACGGAAGCTGCCCGTGCCATTCACGATGATTTATCCGTACCTGCTGCGATGCCAAAGTTAGCAGTACTATTGGCAACTACTCCTTTCACCAACGAACCGTTGATTCGACGTGTGATCAGTGCGAATCAGCGCCTGGGCAAGGAGGAAAACCTAAACTATGTGCTTGGCTACTTGGCCAAGCCAGGAGTTTCAGAAGCATTGAAAAAAGAATCCTTAGCGACGCTTGGTACTTGGGCTAGCCCTTCGGTTTTGGACCGTGTGGATGGAAGGTATCGGGGAGAAGTGACTCGTGATCCTGCTTTAATCAAGCAAAAAGTGGCTGCTACCTTAGAGTTGCAAGCAAAGAGTTCAGTGGTTGAACTCAGACGTGAATCCATCAAGGCCATGGGTAAACTGGGGATGACGGATATGGCAGATTTCTTGTTTGGCAAATTGAAAACCGATCCTTCTCAAGAAGTAAAAGTGGAAGCCTTGAATTCCTTGGTGGTGATGAATGCATCGAATCTAAGCGATGCCATTGCCTACGCCATGCGCGATGTATCCGAAGGGGTGCGCGTAGCAGGTCTAGGGTTGATCGCACAGACTTCCCTTCCCAATGATCAAAAAGTTCCGCTTTTGATGGATATTTTGAAGAAAAGAACCTTAGCAGAGCAGCAAACGGCCTTACTTACCCTGGGAAGCCTAGAAGGAAGCAAAGATTTTAAGGAATGGAGCACCATTTTGGAAGACTTTAAGTTGGGTAAATTGCCAGAGGGTACTTGGATTGAATTGGAGGAATCGGTACTTGCCACGGGTTCTGCCAGTTTAAAAAGCCAATATGAATCCTTGCTTGATCAAAAAGCAGGAGGTGAAGCTTGGAAGAAATATGTAGGCGCCCTTGCATCTGGAAATGTTGAAAGAGGAAGAAATATCTTCTTCCAAAATCAAACTGCTCAGTGTATTCGCTGCCATGCCTATGATGATATGGGAGGAAATGCGGGACCTGCATTGGATAACATTGGAAAGACCCTTTCCAAGGAAGATTTGTTGATTGCACTGGTTGAGCCAAGCAAACGACTGGCTCCGGGCTATGGATCGGTTACACTAACTCTTGTAGCAGGCACTAAAGTCACTGGATTACTTCTAGAAGACAACAAGGACAGCATGCGCGTGAAGGTGGGTACCGAGGTGAAGGAATTTGCAAAAAAAGACATTGCTTCTTCTGCACTGGGAGCATCCAGCATGCCCCCAATGGGTACCTTATTGACCAAGCGTGATATCCGTGATCTCGTGAGTTACCTGTCCACGCTTACCAAGTCGGAATGAAAAAACTAGGCATAGGAATCTTGCTTGGTTTAGTGGGCTTGCTTCTGCTTTCCCCATTTCTTTTGATTGGTTGGGGAAGAGGAATGTTGCATGATTCTGAAGTGCCCCAGCGGGCGGAATTGATCCCTTCGGCACCCAAACAAAAGGTTTTGGCCATTTTTCCTCATCCTGACGATGAGGTGACGGTGGCAGGTACAGTCATGGGACTCAAGGCAGCTGGGCATGAGGTAACTCTGGTCTGCTTGACACGAGGGGAAAAGGGCAATGCTGCTCAAATTCCTTCCGAGGAGGAGTTGGCACGACTGCGTACTGCAGAGATGCAGCAAAGTGCCAAAACCTTGGGTGTAGACGAATTGATCCAGTTAGATTATGCCGATGGAGGCATCAAAGCCCTAGGAATGGATAGCTTGAAGTCGGTGGTCTATGCCTTGATTCAGACCCAGAAGCCTGATGTCTTACTTTCTTATGATTCCAAGGTGGGACTTTATGGACATTCGGATCACATGCTAATAGGGAAAGCAGTGGAGGAGGTATTTCTTGGATTCCGTGGCTCAACCGATTTTGCACCCAAGCGGTTGTTTCAGGTCACCTTGAGTAAAAAACAGATTGAAGTAGCGCTGAAGCTATCGGCTGGATTTCAGAAAAATTACCCAAAGGATCCTGAAAAAGGTCTGCCTGCGCCGGATTTTTCAATTGGGACTCAATCTTATTTTTCGCGAACCTTGAAAGTGATGCAGGCCCACCAAACTCAGAAAAAAGTACTCCAGGATTTAATGCCCTACCACGATCAGGTTCCTCAATGGATTTACTCTCGAATTTTTGATCGAGAGTATTTTCGAGAGGTACGCTAATAAAATCTTACAAGAACCCTAATTTTTCACGGACACGATTCAGAAGCGGAAGTGCTACTCGACGCGCTTTCTCCTCGCCTGCGATCAATCGTGTTTCGATTTCCTCAGGATGGTTCATGAAAAAGTCAAAACGCTCTCGTTCAACCGCAAATTTGGTGAGCAGGAGATCCAAAAGTTCCTTCTTTGCATGCCCATAGCCAAAGTTTCCTCCGAGGTACTGTGCTCTCAATGCTTGCGTTTGTGCCGGAGAGGCCATCAAACTATACAATTTGAATACAGTACAGGTATCTGGATCTTTGGGTTCTTCCAAAGGAGTGCTGTCCGTAATGATGGCATTTACATTTTTCTTGAGCTCCTTCTCAGGTAAAAAAATATCCAAGATGTTTTGGTAGGACTTGCTCATTTTCTGGCCATCTGTACCTGGAATAGTCATGACATCTTCAGCAATTCGTGCTTCTGGAAGCGTTAAGATATCTTCTTCTAGGGTATGATTGAAGGTACTTGCTAGGTCTCGAGCCATTTCCAAGTGTTGAAGCTGGTCTTTTCCAACAGGTACCAAGTTGGCTGAATACAACAAAATATCCGCGGCCATGAGTACGGGGTAGGTAAATAAACCTGCATTCACATCTGCTAGGCGAGATGCTTTGTCTTTGAAGCTGTGTGCATTGGCAAGCATCGGGAAGGGTGCAAAGCAATTGAGGTACCAGCTCAGTTCAGCTACCTCAGGGATTCTAGATTGGCGGTAAAAAACGGTCTTTTCAATATCTAAACCGAAGGCCAACCAGGCAGCAGCCACTGCCAAGGTGTTCTGCTTGCGTATGGCTCCATCCTTTTGGCTGGTAAGCGAATGAAAATCCGCAATAAAGATGAAAGATTCTTCTTTACTATTCTGTTCAATCAATTGAATAGCAGGAACTATTGCTCCT
>Ga0079301_1000319_pt1 | contig 23273 bp, 15 predicted proteins | sample Wag4_2014_7_11_3_FD_74797 | JGI IMG/M metagenome (GOLD analysis project Ga0079301, IMG submission 74797) | Fresh water mixed with fracking chemicals microbial communities from Ohio, USA - Utica-2 Time Series FC 2014_7_11 | ecosystem: Engineered > Industrial production > Chemical products > Input... | reverse complement strand
GCTTTAGCTCAGCGGGAACGCTAGACAGCCATTTATCGAAAAACTGATATATGTCATCAGTGTCTTTAACAACCCAAGTATTTAAGTACGTTGCAGCTCGCCATAAGAGAGTATTATCCTCGAAGATAGGGAGCAATTTAATTGCAATTATAGCGTTGGCATCCCTCATATATTGGTCTCCTTCTAAACCGCCCAAATTTTCTTTAAACCAATCTGAAAATTCAACATCCTCTGGCAACCTTCGCTTTTCGCTGGCTATCATATCTTCTGCGTAATTATGCAAAGCAGGGCTATAATCGTGCCAATTTTTGTAAGGAGGTGATACTTTCCACACTTCAGACATTTTTCGAAGTGTGACCAATGAGGCTAACTCACAAATGGTTTCTTCAAACCATTTCGTTTTGGTGTTATCGCTTATATAGTTTGTTCTTATATGACAGTACTCATGGGAAAACTGATAAGAGTGTTGGGCCCAAAAGGTGTCTTTTGAACTTAACAGGACTTGGTATTCACCGTTCTCCCCTCGCACATAAAGAACCATCGGCCCGTTAATTTGATCGTATTTTACTGTTATGTCTGAATCGATTTTTGATCCGAAGTACGAATCCATTACATTAACCACAGACTCTAACACTTTTTGCAAATCTACGACTTGAGCGCTTCCCCAATTCGAGGAGGTAATTCGAATACTCATTATTTCCCTCTACTAGACATAACACCAAAGCACACGGGCGGCCACGCAGTGGCCGTCCAGCCGCCAACGGCGGCGACGTGATGCGACTGGTTAAAGACCAGCGCACCGCCAAAACAACTAAAACCGCAAAACCAACGGCAGCACGGAAAAGTAAACTGCCGACCTGCTGCGGGTTCCTTTGAGTCTGCAAGAAACCCCTGCCAGTAGAAAACGAAACGCGAGCAATGCCAGAAAAGAAAACCTATACAGCCACAACAACCTGAAAGCCGCTAACGCATTGCTCACCGGAAAATGACGAGCGCCAACGAGTTATTTTTCCGGTGCAGTAACTTGTTAGCAGCAAACACCACACTTTCGCAGCTTTGCCGCCATGCGATCCTTACCGAAGCCACTGCACCCACAAATTAAAAACCTAACCAGCCAAGTTCGACACAACGAAATGACTGGAACTTAAAAACCTGTTGTAAGCGGAGCCAATTTCGTGTTGATCCCTATTAGCAACACCTTGACCAAGCAATTGCTTGGTACAGCGCAAACAATACCGTTTTCATGTGGAAAAAAGCAATAGCCTAAAGCCATAATTAAAGATGGAAGCTGGCCACGTTTTGATTCAGCTGTTTTGCCAACTGTTGTAGATCCACCGTTGCCTGCGCTGCCTGCATCACCGCTGCGCTATTTTCTTCTGACATTTGGGCAATTTGCTCAACATTTTTCGCCACCAATTGGCTGGCAGAACTTTGCTCACGCAAGGCCTGAGAAATACCGGCCACTAGGTCTAACACGTTGCCGACATTGTGGGTAATCTCATCAATCGCCTGTCGCGCTTGCTGTGCCATCTGCACACCGCTGGTCACCTTGCGCTCACTGTTACGCATATTGTCCACCATGGTATCAATACCGCCGCGAATGCTATCAATCACTTTGCCGATCTCTGCAGTTGAAGTGGCGGTACGCTCCGCCAATTTGCGTACTTCATCGGCAACCACAGCAAAACCCCGCCCTTGTTCACCGGCCCGTGCCGCTTCAATTGCTGCATTCAAAGCCAATAGATTGGTTTGATCGGCGATGTCGCGAATCACATTCACAATCACATCGATTTTTTCTGAGCTCTGCGCCAGCTCTTGTGCCAGATGTACCGACTCTTGCATGGTGTCAGCAATATCTTGCACGCTGTCTGCCGCCATGCGAATCACATCACTGCTTTGGGTGGACTGTTGGCGTGAGTTTTCCGCCGCAGTGCGTGTGCCATCGGCGCGTTCATTCACCTGATCAATGCTGACGGTGAGTTGTTCTACTGCCGCCGCTGCAGTGCTGGCGGCCTCACTTTGAGTTTGTGTGGCATAACTGATTTGGGCAGCACTTTCTTTTAATTGCAGCGAAGCTTGTGCCACATGCTCACTGCCGTTACGCACCTCGCCCAACACTTGTTGTAATGCTTCTTTCATGTCAGCTAGCGCATGTAGTAATTGGCCCACCTCATTGTTTCCACCACGCGGGACACTAATGGTCAAATTACGTGCAGCAATTTCTTTCGCGACAGCTACAGCACTGGCTAATGGCAGGGAAATGCTGCGAGTAATCAATACCGATAAGACAACCCCAATCAATATACTGACAACTAAAACGGCAATAGAAATAATTAAGTCATTTTGCGCTTGTTGCTGCCGTAATAAATTGTTTTCTTCTGCCGCTTTTGTTTTCATTTCAGTCAACTGGCGAATATTTTGCATGGCCTCATCAAAAATAATCACCGTTTTATTGCGCCGCACCGACTCTGCAGCCATGGTTTTTCCCTCACGAATCAAGGGATAAAAATCTTCCGCAACCGTTTTTCGGTACGCCAGCGACAGAGCACGGGTTTTTTCTGCCAACTGTTTCTGTTCGGGATGGGCATCAAGGTTGGCATTTTGGAAAAACTCATCCCAACTTTTATCCATCGATTCGGCCAAACCGGCAAAGCGTTGGTGTAATACAGCCGACATCTGGGGGTTATCATTGATAATCATCAACAGAACAGTCGAACGATAAGACTGCAAATTGTCCGTGACGATGCCGAGGGAGGCGATGGGGAGTACGTTTTCACGATGGTTGCGGTGGCTAGCGGCAACGCTGTCGGCGCTGGCACGGATGCTATCCACCCCGACTAATAAAATAAAACATAGCAATAAACCCGCTAACAAAAATAGTTGGGTTTTAATTTTCATATAAGAAATTTTCATTTATGGCTCGCTTTCTTGGGGTTTTACATAATATTTGCGTAAAGCAAACACGCTGCATGACAAGAAACTGAAAAAAAGTACAAGGAAAAGACAATACCGCAAGCAAAGCCAAATCACAAATCAGGGTAAAGACGCCACCCTGACAACAAATGCAATTTAAAACAAATTGAACAAATTAGGCTTTTTTGTTCTTTCTACTAATAATTTCCCGAATAGCACTGATTTAGCGTACAATCGGTGCTTTTATTTCTTGCTGCTCGCACTGACGATGATGATTCGCACTCGCTTTGCTCCTAGTCCAACCGGTTTTTTGCATATTGGTGGTGTTCGTACAGCCTTGTTTTCTTGGGCTTACGCTCGTAAACATGGCGGCAGTTTTGTGCTGCGGATTGAAGACACCGACTTAGAACGCTCCACGCCCGAATCAGTTCAAGCGATTTTGGATGGCATGCACTGGGTTGGGCTCGATTATGATGAAGGCCCGTTCTATCAAACCCAGCGTTTCGACCGCTACAAAGCAGTGATTCAACAATTACTTGCCAGCGGCCACGCCTATCACTGTTATTGCTCCAAAGAAGAACTCGAAACTTTGCGTGCCGAGCAAGAGGCGCGCGGTGAAAAACCACGCTACGACCGTCGCTGGCGGCCCGAAGCAGGAAAGACGTTGCCCGCTGTCCCTGAAGGCGTACAGCCCGTGGTGCGTTTTAAAACGCCATTAGAGGGTGTAGTCGCGTGGGATGATCTGGTCAAAGGGCGGATTGAAATTGCCAACAGTGAATTAGACGACTTGATTATCGCTCGTCCAGACGGCAGCCCAACATATAATTTCTGCGTAGTGGTTGACGATTGGGATATGAATATCACCCATGTGATTCGGGGTGATGACCATGTTAACAACACGCCACGGCAAATCAATATTTTGCAAGCGCTTGGTGCCCCCTTACCGCACTATGCCCACCTACCGATGATTCTGAATGCAGATGGACAAAAAATGTCCAAACGCCGTGATGCTGTCAGTGTGGTGGACTATGCTGCTCAAGGGATCTTGCCAGAAGCGTTGCTAAACTATTTGGCCCGCCTCGGTTGGGGACATGGTGATGACGAATTTTTCAACATGACGCAATTTGTTGAATGGTTCAGTTTAGAAGCCGTCAGCCCGAGCCCAAGCCGCTTTGATCGCGAAAAATTCTTGTGGGTGAATCAACAACACATGAAAGCTGCCGATAATAGTCGGTTAGCGCAGTTGATTGCGCCACAGTTAAGCGAGTGGGGTTTGAATACAGCCGCACCCGATCTTGCTACGGTCGTGGCTTTGGTGAAAGAGCGCGCCCGCGATTTGAATGAATTGGCACAGCAATGTGACTACTTCTACCAACGCCGCCAACCAACGGCCGAGGAAGTGGCGAAACACTTTGATGATGCCGCCCGCGCCCGTATTTTGGCATTTGGTCAAACCCTAGCCACACTGACTGAATGGAATAGCGAGAGTATTCACGCGCTGTTTAAACCATTCTGCGCCGAACAAGGCATTAAAATGGGGCAGCTTGGGATGCCGTTGCGGGTCGCGGTTTGTGGCAGCACGCAAACCCCTTCGGTGGATGCTGTTTTAGCGTTGATTGGGCGTGAAGAAGTGCTAAAACGCATAGAAGAAAGTTGTGCTGCGTAAAAAAACAACAGCATCATAGAGGGTAGAGTGATGCAGATTCGACAGAAGACGCAAAAACCTTTACTCTCTCGCAGGAAAATGCGAAATTTACCTATGAAGGCGAATAATGAAGCAGGTGTTAGTGATTGATGACAATGCGGTGAATCGAAAACTGGCCAGCGTCATGCTACGTAAGCGTGGATGGAATGTCGATGAAGCCGAGGATGGTTTTATAGGGCTGGATAAGCTACATGCCAAAGCCTATGACCATGTTTTACTCGATATCAGTATGCCGGGCATTGATGGCGAGGAAGTCTGCCGCCGGATTCGGCAAGACCCTGCTTTACAACATTTGCACGTTGTTGCCTACACCGCACATGCTTTTGAATCTGACCATGCGCGGCTGCGTGAAATCGGTTTTAACGACATCATCACCAAGCCTGTTAGCATGGCCATTTTGCAAGAAAAATTGCCAGACTAACCCATCAACACACCTGCCCGATACCGCTAGCACCTTGTCTAGCGGTTTTTTTGCGTCTGCTGTAATCGGGAGATGGAGGCGAACGAATATGTTCGCCTCAAGTCAAAGCATCGGAACACTCAAACAAAGGGCATAGACCTAGGCTTTTGCAGGTACAACACATTTTGCCTCAATCGGTAACCGCAGCTCAAAACACGAGCCTTCGCCTACCACCGAGCGTACCAACACCACATTACCGCCCATTAACCAAGCCAATTCTCGCGCCAGTGCCAACCCTAGGCCGCTACCGCCTTGGTCACGAGTAGTGAAATTGGCGTTTTGGCGGAATTTCTCAAAGATTTTTTCATGCTCTGCTTCGGGAATACCCGGCCCAGTGTCTTCGACTCGAATATGAAGCTCATGCTCATCGCAGTTGACATGGACTTGCACTTCGCCGTGACGGGTAAATTTCACCGCATTGTTTAACAGATGATTAAACACTTGCTGTAACCGAATTGGGTCACCTTCCCATTGCTCCGGCAAATTGCTATCGATATGCAAGGCAATCGGCAATGCTTTTTCTGCTGCCAAAGCCTGATTTAAACCAATCACATCACGCAAAGCAGGCAACAGTGGGAAGCGACAATGGTCTAACACCATGTTGCCCGATTCAATTTTGGCAAGGTCTAATACATCATTCACGAGCGACAGTAGATGCTTGCCACTTTGATAGACGGTGTCAGCGTATTCGTAGGTTTCATCATTGGCGGCATCCATCCGCAGCAATTCAGCAAAGCCTAAAATACCGTTCAGCGGGGTACGCAGTTCGTGTGACATACGCGCAAGGAAATCGCTTTTCATGCGGTTGGCCTCTTCAGCTTGTGCTCGCGCTTCTTCTACCCGTTCAAAAGATTCCTCGACACTGTGCGCCATGCGGTTCATCGAGTCGTTCAAGCGTCCCAGTTCATCATCCGATCCTTTCGGGAAACGGAAACCAAATTCACCACTTTCAATGCGGTACAAGCCGCTAATCAAATCCGTGATCCGCCGTGTCAGCATCGAGGCCAGCCAAATCGCAATCGCCACCACCACAATCACCATCAGCATCGTCGAAACCGACAAACTAAAGGCAGTGCGTTGTAAGGAATGGTCGATAAGATCACTGATTTCTTGCTGTCGCTGCTTCATCTTGCTGGCAAATTCACTGACTCGCTCGCTCATCTGTGCAGCCGTTTGTTTAGCTGGCTCTTGGAATTCGTCGATATTGGCACCGATGGTCACATACCCAAAACCCCGCAAAGTATTGCCATAGTGGCCGGTGTAATAAGGAATGGTCGCGGCAGTGGTCAGCTTCCATACCCCTGTCCACAAAATCAAGAACGACCCCGAACCGCCAAACTGGGTCAGGTCGTGCCAGCCTTGGCACTGTGGGGCAAAATTAAGATAGCGACACTCCAAACCGACAGTGCCAGCCTTATTTAAGGCTTTGGCTGGTTTTTTATTGCGTGTTTGTTGATCGAAAATCGGGACATTTTTCAGATACTCACGCAGGGGCAAACCACTCTTTTGCCAACCTTCGTATAACGAGGCCTCTAACCACGGTGTGGCATATTCACCGGTATTCGGATCAAAACCAACGATGGAGTGATGGCGGGGGTGGGCAACAGAACGATCTTGATAATCCCAAATAAAGGCGTAGTTGCCACTGGCTGGATCAGCAATTTGTCCATAGCGTTGGTCATTGGGTAATAAATGGTCGGTGAAACCCAAAATATGACGATGGTCGAGGGCTAAGGTGACATACCCCACCACCTTACCGTTTTTCTCAACCGGTGTTGCCCAACGGATAATGCCCTGAAAACGCTTACCCAGTGGGTTTTCTTTACCGGCATAGGCTTCTTGTTGGGGCTCAAAGGGAATGCCGGCGGTTGCGGCTTTTTCTGGGGTAAAGGTCCCAATCACCCGTGACGGCACATACGGCCCAATCACATCCGACACATAGATTTCACCGGGCTTCAGTTTTTGTAACTCGGCAAAATAGTTCTCTGCCTTGGCATAGGTATTTTCTTTTTTCGAGACATCACGCAACTCTTTTGGCAGTACATCGGTTGCCGAGACTTTGATGCGCTCTTGCCCTGTTAAATCGACAAAGGTGATTTCGTGATACAGCGGTACTAATTTTTCGCGTAACACCGTCTCAGGTGGGCGATAGTGAAAGTCTTGTTTGTTTTCTTCGTTGGTCGCGTGAACTTGGCGCTCGGTCCAATTCTGCAGCGGTACTACCGGCTCCCAGCCCTTACCATCAGCGGTCAGCTTCCATTCGCCACTGTCCACCACACCACGCAACTGTTGTTGAATAAAGCGTTGATAGTGTTCTAGGTCTTGCTCCATCTTGGCAACAAACAGAATATCTTGATCGCGGTCGTACAGAAAATCAGCCACCGCACGGGCAGTGTCGGTAGTCAAACGTTCTAATTCTTCACGCGCCCGATCATTCAGTGCCTTTTCTGCCTCTTTAGAGAAGGTTTTTCCCATTTCCTCGACCGTCTTCGCCACTTCTGCGGTTAGGGTGTCGGATTGTTCATTCATGTTTTTGCCAAGATGGGTCACCCCTTCCCACGCCACCAAGGCCAATAACACCAAGGGAATAACTTTAATCAGCACAAACAGAAAAATCAGTTTTGCACGAATGCCCCAATGATAGAAAAAAGCTAAAAGAGGTTTTTGTTCTGTTGTACTCATGATTGCCGCCCTAACCAACGAACTAAAGTGGCCTGTAATGTGGCCAAGGTAAATGGTTTTGCTAAATGATCGTCCATGCCAACATCCAAACAGCGTTGGATGTCCTCGGGCATGGCGTTGGCGGTCAATGCCAAGATGGGGGTTTGTGCTGCCACGCTGCCGGCGTCTCCTGCACGAATGCGTTCGGTGGCTTCAAAGCCATCCATTACCGGCATCTGGCAATCCATTAAAATCAACTGATAGTCATGTTGTGACAGGGCTTCGAGCGCTTCTTTGCCGTTGTTAGCAAGATCGACATGAAGATCTTGTTTTTTCAACATCGCCACGGCCAGTTTCTGGTTAATCAGATTATCCTCCACCAGCAAGACCCGTCCGACCAACTCTGTTTTCTGTTTCGCCGCTCTGCCCGCTTCTGGATGAGTCTCTTCAACAGGCAATGGCAAACTGATTTCAAACCAGAATTCCGACCCTTCGCCTTGAACGCTGTTGACCCCAATCGTGCCACCCATCATGGCAATCAAGCGTTTACTGATCGACAGGCCAAGTCCCGTTCCACCAAACTTGCGTGAGGGCGAGGTATCCACTTGTGAGAAAGGCTGGAACAGGCGCGCCACGCCTTCAGGACTGATCCCGATGCCAGTGTCGCGAATCGCAAACCGCATCTGGCAGGCGGAGGAGGTTAATGTCAGGATGGAGACCTGTAGGGTGACTTCGCCCACTTCTGTAAATTTAATGGCATTTCCCAACAGGTTAATCAACACCTGTTTAATTCTACCTGCATCACCACACACCACACGCGGCAATGCCAAATCCAGTTGCAGTGCCAGTTGAATGCCTTTAGCACGGGCAGAAACATTCATCAAACCGACACAGCCATTTAATAGTTCATGCAGTTTGAACGGTTGGGTATCAAGCTCGAGCTTGCCGGCTTCAATTTTTGAAAAATCGAGAATGTCGTTAATGATGGTGAGTAACGATTCGGCACTGCTGCGAATGGTTTCAGCAAAATCGCGTTGTTCTTCGTTCAATTCCGAGTCGAGCAATAAGCTAGTCATGCCAATCACCCCGTTCATTGGCGTGCGGATTTCATGACTCATATTGGCTAAAAATTCGCTCTTGGCGCGGCTGGCCCGTTCTGCATGAAGTTTGGCGTTTAATAGCGCTTGCTCAGCCTCTTTGCGTGCTGTGATGTCAGCAAAGCTGCCGACCATCCGCAACGGCACACCATCCGCACCGCGTTCAACCACATCCCCACGGTCTAACACCCAAATCACCCGCCCATCTTTACGGCGCATCCGGTGTTCGTGATGATAGCTTCCGCCACCTTTTAGACAAAACTCGATGGCTTGCATAATATCGGGCTGTTCTTCTGGCAATAAACAGCGGGTAAAGTCTTCAACCGTACCGGATAATTCCTCACGACTGTAACCCAAGATGTCAAACCAACGGGGGTTGTGTTTCAGGGCATTGGTGGTGATATCCCAGTCCCACACACCTTCTCCAGTGGCCTCAAGCGCATAGCGTAGGCGGCGTTCACTTTCTTCGATCTTGATTTGCGCCATCCGAATGTCGGTAATGTCATGGGCAATCACTAAAATTTGCGGTCGGCCTTCTTCATCTAAAAAAGGCTTTTTAATCGAGCGAAAGAATCGACGGTCTCCGGTTTCATCATCGGTGGATTCTTCAAATACCACCTCGGTTTCGCCGCGCGCCATGATATTTAGGACATTTTGCCGGAAAAACTCGGCCTGCTCGGGGGTGGCACTGAAATCACCATCGTCTTTACCTACCATGTCATCTGGTGTCGTGCCATAAAAATCGGCCACAGGTCGATTGCATAGCAAAAACTTGGCGTGGTGATCTTTGAGAATAATAAAGTCGGGACTTTCATCCAATACCGTTCGCAGCAGACGGCGTTGAACACGCAAATCGCTTTCAGTTTGACGCAATTTTTCTGCCAAGGCCTCTACAGCCAACAGCCGAGCTTGTTGCTCGGCAATGGTTTTTTCTAATTCAGCGATTTTTGCTAAGGCGGCTTGGTATTGTTCAACCGATGTCATTTACACATTCTCTTATTCAACTCATATTTTTTGACCGAATAGACTGCAATCACTTCGGTCTACAACCGCCTCAGCTATGCCGGTTTCAGGGCACTGAGTTCAACCATCGGTGGGGTGTCTTCATCATCTTGAAACTGGTTGCGTATATCTAACACTTGCTCCCACACCGAGAAAAACGCATCCACACAACGTGGGTCGAAATGACGGCCCGATTCATCGCGCAATAACTGACAAGCACGGTCCAGTGGCCAAGCAGGTTTATAGGGACGGGCAGAGGTCAGGGCATCAAATACATCCGCCACAGCCACAATACGACCGGAGAGGGCGATTTCTTCGCCTTTAAGACCATTGGGATAGCCGCTACCATCAAATTTTTCGTGATGATGCAGCGCAATTTCCGCCCCCATTTGCAATAAACGCGAATGGCTGCCCTGTAGCAAATCGTGACCAATCTGGGCATGGGTACGCATAATGACCATTTCATCATCATTTAACCGCCCGGGTTTCAATAAAATGCGGTCGGGAATCCCTAACTTACCGACATCGTGCATTGGTGCTGCGCGCAACAACAACTCGCATTGCTCTTCAGGCAGCTTCAAGGCTTTTGCAATCAAGCGCGTGTAATGCGCCATACGTTGAATATGGCCGCCGGTTTCTGGGTCGCGATATTCTGCCGCACGGGTTAAGCGAATGATGGTTTCCATCTCGCGATCAACCAATTGCCGTGTGGCCTTGCGTACTTCTTCTGCCAACCATTGATTGCGGTCTTTTAACCGCAGGTGTTGTTGCCGCAGCTTCAACAAGTTGGTTAGACGCGGTTGTAACTCGAGAGGATCGACCGGCTTATTCAAGAAATCGGTGATGCCAGCGGCTAAAGCACGATGACGAATTTCGCGGTCTTGGGCTGCGGTAATCATCACCACGGGGACATCCATCGCCCCCGGCTCACGGCGAAAACGAGCCACCAACTCCAACCCATCTAACCCGGGCATCATATAGTCCACCAGCAACAAATCGGGCAGATGTTGTTGGCAGGCGGTGAGGGCATGAAAAGGATCGAGAAAAGAACGAATTTCTAAACCCTGATTGACCGCAGGCAACAAGCCACACAGCTTTTCAAACAAAACCAAATTGATTTGGTTGTCGTCAACGATATAAAGCAGCATTTCGCTATGCTCCTGCAGTCTTGGCGCATCAACCGCCGGTTTGGTATAAAGCGGCGCGGGTTTCCGGCACCACCGAGCTCACCCACGACCAACAATCGGCAATCGAACCTTGTGCGTTTTGGTGGCCACGTCCGGCTAATTCGAGTTGACCCAACGCCGCCGCCATCCGATCAAGCCCCAAATTGGCGGCCGAACCTTTTAGGCTATGGGCTAACTCGACAAGGCCTGTTGAAGCATCTTGTTGTGCTAAGGCAGCTAATTGTGCCCATTTGCTATCCACATCAGCCCACAAATCCTCTAATAGCTGTAGCCGCACTTCCTCTCCCAGCAGCTCATCAAGCTCTTGCATACTGCTGGTATTGAGCAGTGGGCTATTCAATACAATTTCGGGCAATGCGAATGAGGACACAGGTTTAGCCTCCACAGGAGAAGATTGAGAGAAAGAAGATGAGGAATCGCCCTCGGCCTCGGCCGCAGTTTCAGCAAGCACAGGCTCGGGAGCAGGCGTTTCTTGTAGGCGGGTTTGCCAGTGACGTAAGCAATTTGCCACGGCTGAAATATCCACCGGTTTGGCGAGAAAATCATTCATACCAGCGGCCATACAGGCGCGGCGGTCTTCGCTCATCGCATTGGCCGTCAACGCAATCACCGGCAAATTCGCGTTAACGCCCCCACTGCTACGCAGTGCGCGCGTGGCACTTAGGCCATCCATGCGTGGCATGTGCATATCCATCAACACCACATCGTAACGATGACGAGCAAGATATTCCAATGCTTCAACACCATCTTGTGCCAACTCGGGCTCGTGCCCTAATCGGCGCAAAATACTGCTAATCACCTGTTGATTGACCGCGTTATCCTCCACCACCAAGATACGTAACGGCATATCGGTAACCGGCGTGGGCACCAAAGGCGTGGATAAGGGACGTTGTAAGGTGGGGTGATTTTCTGGCAATAACGTTAACAGTTGATCGAGCAACACACTGTGTACCAGCGGATCGGTGTTCATGCTGATAATGGCTTCTTGCTGCGGCACCTCACTGCGTAAAGCAGGATTGTCTAATAACAGCAATAGCGCAGGCACATGCGCTTTAGGATGGCTTTGCATCAGCGTACGAATATCGAGTGCATTGATACCGGGCAAGGGATGACGGGCAATCATCACATCCACCGGATGATGATAGTCACCATCGCCGACACAATGTTCACGCCAATCGGTTAGTGCCTCGACAGTTTGACTGAATAATGAAGTTTGAGCCCCCCAATGCGTCAATAAACGCGCAATCTCACTGCGTAGGGTTTCATCTGGCTCAATCAATAACACATTTAGGCCAGCCAAAGGCCGCTGTTCTGTGGTGATCGCCGACTGTCCTGGGCACACTTGTAACGGCAGTTCAAACCAAAACACACTGCCGACCCCTAATTGGCTTTCAAGGCCAATCGTCCCACCCATGCGTTCCACCAAACGCTGACAAATCGCCAAACCTAAGCCTGTGCCACCATAGCGGCGGGCGGTGGAAGAATCGGCTTGGGTAAACATGGTAAAGAGGCGTGATTGCACTTCTGAGGCAATACCAATCCCGGTATCACGGACATTCACCCGCAAACGACCAAACAATCCTGCTTCTTCTAAGGTATCGCTAATGGCATCGGGCAGGTCTGACATTGCCGCTGTTGGCAGGCTTTGCCAGTAAATTTCAATGGTTACCGTACCGCGCTCAGTAAATTTGACGGCATTCCCAACCAAATTTAGCAACACTTGGCGCAATCGCCCTTCATCCGCCAACACATAATCAAAACCTCGGGTATCGAGACTGAGCATCAGCGACACAGGTTTGCCGACCAAGCGTGTGGCCATCAAACTTTTCACCCCTTCGGCCAGTTGCGGTAGATCACAGGGTGAAATCTCGAGTTCTAGCCGCCCGGCTTCCATTTTCGAGATGTCGAGGATGTCATTGATAATCGACAACAGGGCATGGCTGGAGGCATCGATAGTACGGGCAAAATAGGTTTGTTCGGGATCAAGCCGAGTTTGTAACAACAAGCTGCTCATCCCAATAATGCCATTGAGGGGAGTGCGAATTTCATGGCTCATGGTGGCCAAAAATTCACTTTTGGCACGGTTGGCCCCTTGTGCCTCATCGCGGGCTCGTTCAAGGTCTTTTTGTAAGGAAATCTCATCGGTGACATCGCGCACAATACCGCGATAACCTTCAAAAGTCCCTTGCTCACTGAATACCGGCACCCCACTAATCGATAAATACCGTGGCGCCACCCCCGGTGCAGCTTTGAGGCGGTAGGTAAAATTACGGAACGGTAAATGGGCATTTAAAGTCGCAATATGCTGTTCTAGATCGCCAGATTGAATTTCTTGTGAAACATCGACAATTTGATCACGGCGCTTTCCAAGCAAGGCCAAAGGGTCAATCCCTTGTCTGACAATGCCTTCGGAAAAATAGATAAAGCGATGTTGTTGATCGGTTTCCCAAAACCAGTCAGCAGCAATTTCAGCTAATTGCCGTGCTTGGCTGGCTTCAAGCGACAGCGTGCCTTCTTCATTGCAAGATGCATTGACATTGTGTGCGCTCATTACACGCCCTCATCCATCGCACGGCAGGCAAAGTCAGAAAACAGACTGAACATGGAAACAGCTTTCGTATCGAAAAACGGTTCAAGACAGGAGGATAGCAACAGATTACCCTAACAATCAATCTAAAATCACAATTAAGTATTAAAAACGACTTGATTCTATACTTATTGCCATAAATCTTGTATTTCTCAATCGCCTGTTTAACCTAATTGTTTATTGGTTAATTCCCCTAATTGTAACAGCGCTTTTATATGACGTTCACTAAAAGGGTAACAACCTGATAACCTTATATGACGGTTGTAACGCCCGGATGGTGAATACAGCGTGCCAGGCATGATAGAAATTTTATGTTGCAGGGCTTGGCGGAATAATAAGGCACTGTCACATCCCTCCGGCAATTCCACCCACAGCAAAAATCCGCCCTGCGGTGCAGTCGCACGAGTCCCAACAGGGAAATGCGCCGCTAACAATCCACGCAGGCGGTCTAACTGCGCTGCATATAAACGGCGCAAACGGCGTAAATGCTGTTCATATCCTCCCATCTGTAAGAATAGCCCAGTGGCTTCAGCTAACAATGCCGGTTGTGCAACAGAAGAACAAAATTTCAAATCAGCCACATCACGACTAAATCGCCCAGCTTCAATCCAACCAATCCGAAAGCCGGGGGCCAACGTTTTGGTATAAGACGCACACACCAACACCCAACCATCGCGGTCAAACGCCTTCACCGCAGGGGCCAGCGGCATATCAAACTGCAATTCAGCGTATAACGCATCTTCAATCAGTGGCACCCGATAGTCATTCACCAAACGCGCTAAACGCTGCTTAGCCGCCAGCGGCATACAACAGCCCAAGGGGTTGTGCACATTCGGCATCGCGACAATCGCTTGCAGGCGTTTTTCTTGTAATAACAGCTCGACCGCATCAACCGCCAACCCCGTTTCTGGATGAGTGGGAATTTCGACCGTTTTCAAACCCAAACGATCAAGCAGTGGTAACAGGTTAAAGTAAGTCGGTGACTCTAAACCGACGGTATCACCCGGACGAGTTACCGCACGCAACGCCAGCTGTAACGCCTCCATACAGCCATTGGTCAGGCAAATTTGTGCAGGGTCTAATTCCATGCCAAGACTATGGGCATGACGGCAGATTTCTTGACGCAATAACAATGGGCCCGGCGGCAGGCAATAATCAGTCAATAACTCTGGTTTACGCCGCGTTAACTCGTGTACCAATTTGCCTAATTTCGCCCCCGGATAAAAATCACCCCCCTTTGGACAGGCCAAAGACAAATCAATATGGTCTTGCCGTTGATTGGCGGCTAACACCGCTGCGATTTGATTTAACACCACTAAATCGGCTGGCTGCGCCTCGCTTTCGGGAACCGTGGTTGTTGGCAGCGGTGGTGCGGCCAGTTGTGATCGCACATAGTAGCCCGACTGTGGACGAGCCTCGATAAGTCCACGACTTTCTAAATGGCGATAGGCTGCTAACACTGTGTTTAAACTGACCTGACGCTGTTTTGCTGCTTCGCGCACTGAGGCCAAACGCGCCCCAGCAGGTAAACGGCCATCTTGCATTGCGGCACGCAACGCTTCTGCCAACATCAGGTAACGCGGCATTTCAGTCGGTGTGTCATGACTCGGGCCCACCACAAAGGGCATATTGTCGGATCTGTCCATTTTGTTCTCTATCACAGTTCATCAGCACAGCAAGGGTTACAGTGTGTTTTTCGCATCACTGTATCCCATATAAAATTTTATTTTTGCCACTGTAACCATAACACTAAACCCGTTATCGTAGTGTCACCGAATCATTCACAGCACGAGGTGACATTATGATGTTAGACATTCCTTTGATGACCTATGTGGCCAGCCTCTCGGTGACCCCCGGCCCAAATAATTTGATGTTGGCAGCCAGTGGCGTCAATTTTGGCTTCCGCCGCACATTACCCCACATGCTCGGCATCAGCATCGGCCATGCCGTACAGGTGACATTAGTGGCGTTGGCTTTTGCATGGATCATGCAATGGTTAGAAGCGGTGCGCTTACCGTTGATGGTGGTTGGATGTAGCTATTTGTTGTGGTTGGCATGGAAACAAACCCAAGCCGATCGGCCCGATTCTCGGGGCGGACACCAGCCTTTGGGCTTTTTAGGCGCAGCAGCGTTTCAATGGGTCAATCCCAAAGCGTGGATGATGGTATTGAACGTAGCGATTTTGTTTTTGCCTGCCGACAGCCACGCGGGCGATGCTTTGTTATTGGGCGTGTGTTGTGCGGTGGTGAATTTCCCCTGCATTGCGCTGTGGGCGTGGACGGGCGATGCCTTGCGGCGGTGGATGCACCAGCCATGGGTGTTACGCAGCTTTAATTACAGCATGGCGCTGTTATTGGCTGCTACCGCTGTCTATTTGTTAGTTGACGAATGGCGGCATGTCATGGCCTAGATGGAAGGTGCTCCCTGCACACAGCAGGGAGCCGACCGGAGGTTAATCGATATAATCCAAATCATCCCCCAACATCACTGGGTCTTTATCGCTGGCCTGTTGCAACCAATCGGACAAGGCAGCAAAGTCCACTGGTTTTGCAAACACCCGTACCCGTGCCGGTACCCCCCCTTCAGCTTCAATGGCATGGCTTTCCATCCCCGTGACGGCTGCCACATGCAAATGGGCCAATTCTGGCCGCGAGCACAGATAACGCAGCAAGGCAAAACCGTTTAAGTCGGGCATCCGCAAGTCGGAAATCAGAAAGTCGGGCTGAAAACGGCCAATCGCTAACAAGGCATCAAACCCCGAAGCGGCTTCAAAAAACTGCGCCTCCGGTAACATCAAGCTGAGTTTGATACGATAGAGCTTCATCATGGCAATATCGTCTTCCACCAACAAAATACGTTTATGCCCTGTACCGGGAGGGGGATTGCCTTGGGCGCGGCAGAGTTGTTCCACTGCATCGACGCTGACCCGTCTATGACCCCCTTGTGTTTTCCACGCCGGCAACCGGCCACTTTCTACCCAAAGCTGCACCGTTCGCAACGACACTCCAAGCCGTTCGGCGGCCTCACGCGTTGTGCAATGTGGCTGGTCAGGCGTCAGTCCATGAGTCATTTTGTTTCCCCTATGAGTGGCAGATAGACGGTCACTGTGGTACCAGCCCCAAAACGACTGTCCACCGTGACATATCCGCCATGCAGTTCAATAATTTCTTTCACCACGCTCATCCCCAAACCTGTGCCGGGGATTTTTCCAGAGCTATCTGCGCGATAAAACCGTTCAAAAACACGCGCCAGCTGTTCGCTGGACATACCAATACCTTGATCGCTGACTTGAATCGCACATAGGTGAGGCTGTTCTGCCACCTCAGCCGACAAAACCAAGCGAATTTCACCGCCATTGGGTGAGTACTTATAGGCATTGGATAAAACATTGTTAAAAGCCTGTCGCAATTTACCGCTGTCGGCATGAACCAATACCGGTTGGGACGGCAACGACACCACGACTGAGCGATCATCGCCCGGCATTTTTAGGCCATTGACGGTGTCACACAGCAGCTCATTCAAAGACAAGGTTTGTAAGCGGAAATCTTTGCCACGCCGCGCCTCAATGCGCGCCAAATCGAGCAATTCATTGATAATTTGCACCAATAAACCCGATTGCTCATAAATCGTGGTCAACAAATCACGCTGAGTTTGTTGATCAAAGTCATTGTTGAGCAACAATTCGGCAAAACCATATACGCTGGCCATTGGCGTACGCAATTCGTGGGCCGCAGTGGAAAGAAATTCGCTTTTTAGCCGTTCTACTTCCACTTCTGCCGTTACATCGCGAAAATACAGCAACACGTTCACCGAGTCGTTACTACTTTCCGAAATGCCCACTTCAATAATCGCCTTACGCGGCCAACGCAATTCAAACAACTCGCGGTTTTCGCGTCCCTCGCGTGGGCCATCGCCAGCGCTGTTCAACCGCGCCCGCAACGAGGCTAAACCACGATACGGGGCCTCAGGTGCACAACGGTCTTGCAAGGCTGCATCAAATTGAGCTGGTGATAACCCAATTAAAATGGTTTCACTCAATCCGGTTAGGCGTTCAAAGGTTGGGCTGACATAGCGCAACACCCCTTGGCTATCGAACGACACAAAGCCATCGGGACTCATGCGGAAAATCGCTTGCAGTTGTTTAGTGCGTTCTTGCAAACGCAGCTCTGCCATCCGCCGCTCGGTAATATTCAGGTGAGTTCCACTAATCCGTAATGCGCGGCCATTGCCATCTCGTTCCGATACCTTACCAGAAGCCAAAATCCACAACCAACGACCATCCCGATGGCGCATCCGCACTTCGGATTCAAAGTCAGGCGCATGACCGTCTAAATGGGCATGTAATAGACTGCGTACCACTAAAGCATCATCAGGATGACACAAGGCACACCACCGCGTTAGGTTGAGTGGGTCGAGTTCTTTAACCTCATACCCCAACATCCCCGCCCACAGATGGTTAATTGCCATTCGGTCGTGCAACACATCCCATTCCCACAAACCAATCGTGGCACCGCGCACCGCCAGCTCTAAGCGTTGTTCACTGGCCGAGAGCGCATGTTCGGCACGTTCGCGGGCTTGGTCGGCATGACAGGCATCAATAATGCCGGCCAAACTGGCTAACAGGGGTTCGAGTAGATCAATGTGGTGGCTTTCATAGCCCCCCTCTCGATTAGCCAGCCCCAAGACCCCGAGCACCTTACCGCCCACCGCCAACGGCAACCCCAAAAAATTGCTCAGTTTGGGTTCATTCAGCGCATCAGCGGGTGGCAGCGCCGGCAGATTCGACACGATAGGGCGGCCTTGCACAACCACCCGTTGTAGTGCTTCATCTAAACTCAAAAAACCGGTTTGGGGTTGATATTGCTCGCCATAGAGATAACGGGCGTGATCACGCGTGGCGGTTGAGGCCAGTGCGTAATGACACAACACCGGCTGTCCCTGCGGATTGTCACGTACCTCGGCAATTAAACCGACTTCACTCTCTAACAATGGCAACAGCCGCTGTAACAGCTGATGTAACAACACCGGCAACGGCACATTAGCGATTTTTTGCGCTTGGCTTTCGGTGATTAAATCGCTGACCTCAAATTGTCGCCGCAACGAGCTTTCTCGTTCACGCAAAATCACGGTACGTTGTTGAATTTTGTATTCCTGTGCTTCCTGTGTGGCCTGTAAACGATCCATCATGGCATTAAAGACTCGAGCAAGACGTTGATACTCGGCAAACCCCGTCTGAGTCGGTAAGCGTTGTTGTAACTGTCCGGTACGGGTAATGTGTTGTGCCGCCTCGCCTAAATGGACTAAGGGGTGCATCAGGCGGCGGGCGACGATATAACAGGCAGTCAACACCCCTGCCAGCAACAAAATCACAATGGCAATTTGCAATCGAAACAACGCAAACAATTCTTGCCATGCACTGTCCATCGACACACTAGACACTAACGATAAATGCAGTTGATCTAATGGCCATGCCAGATTCAGGGGGGTGCGAATTTCTACTGTATTCGCCACAATCGTCCCCACCAAACGCTGCCCTTGCTCGGTGACAATCGCATGTTGTACTGAGTCAAAGTCTTGCACCAACAGATATTGCATGGGGATTTCAAGCTGCAACACCGCTGCCGGCCCCGAGCGGCTAGAGAGATGCACTGGCCGCGCAATCAACACCGTCCACTCCAACGGTTCTTTACGCAACACCGCCAGCATTTGCCCATGTTCCCATACCGAAGCAAGCTGATAAGGGTCGGGGCCCAAAGGCCGATTGACAAATAACGACAAGCGACTGTGCAAAATCGGGTCATCGACCTTGGCGATAAATTCATTGCGATCTTGTAATGGTCGCCCTTCAAGAATCAAAGTGCTTAAGCCAGATGAAGCGGCCAGCGTATCAAGCTGCATCAAGGCAGCGTGAAAGCGCAACTCGATATTTTTGGCAGTCTGTATCGATTCATGTTCTAGCTGCGCTTGCAAATGACCCACAATCCAACGCTGCATAAAAGCAGAGGACACACCGGCAACAGCTATCGCCGTCAAAAGCGAAATCGCAGCGGCAGCCCACAATAGCCGAGGCAATAAAGACGGATTGGACATTTAGCGATAATGCTCACGCAGAAAAGCCAACAGTTTTAACGGACTGAAGGGTTTTGGAAAATAAGCATCAGCGCCCACCGCCATCCCACTTTCAATATCGCTGGCCTGACCGCGTGCCGTCACCATCACCACGCCGGTGTTAGCCAGTGCAGGGTCTTTTTTGATTTGGCGACAGACTTCAATACCGTCAAACTCCCCCGGCATCATCACATCCAAAATCACCACCTGTGGCCGGTGTTCACGAACCAGTTTCAACGCCCCAGCACCGTCCTCTGCCTCAATCACGTCATACTCTTGGCATAAAGACAACCGCAGCAATTTACGCAAATTGGCTTGATCGTCCACGATCAACACTATCGGTTTATTCAAGGCCGGCTCCGATCAACAGTTTAAGGCGCGGTCGAGTTGTGCAATCAGTTGTTGCAACACGGTTTCGACTTCTAATTCTCGATTTTGCAAATCTTCCACCGAGAAACGCGCATGGTCGATAACTTCTTTCAGCGCATGTTCTTGTGTTTCTTTGAGATCAAAACAATGAATGATGGTCTCTAAACTATGCGTCATTTCTTGCAAAATGTTTTTGCTGTTCTCGCGTTGCTGTTCTAGCTCACTGCGTAAACGCTGGGACAGACCAAGCAAGCTGCTGCGTGTTTCCAACAACTGGCGTTGCTGTTGCAATGCAGTATAAACATAATCCAAACTTGCCACGCGTAAACTCATGCCTTCGGCAATTTGTGCAACATGGTCGCGCAATCTACCATGTCTTTCTTCGTCCAGTGGCATGTCTTTGATCAAAATGGTCACCGAGGGATAGTTAAATACCGCCCGTTGCCGAAATTCAAAAATGCGGTCCATCGTTTTGGCATGTTGTAAAATCTCTTGCTCGATGGGAATGGGCTCGCCACCATGACTATTCAGATAGCGCCCACGACAGGAATTGACCTCGATAATCGCTTGTAAGCCAAATTGAGCCAACGCATCTAAACCACACTGAATTAAGCTGGTTTCATCCTGACAGCTGGCAGCATCACGCATCAAGCCCAAGACCACACCGGTTTCACCCAAAGCGGTCATCACCGAGAAAGTGGTTTGATTGGCTTGCATGGCATCCAAACGCGCTTGTCGCCGCGCACTGGCCAACGATGAGAGATTATTGACTTTGTAGTGCAAGTCGGCCATTTCGACCGGCTTAATAAAGTAATCATCTGCACCACAGTTATAGGCTTCAAGACGATCGGGCAAACTATCCCGCGCCGATAAAATCAAAATCGCCATGTCCTCTAATTCAGGATCCGTCCGCAGGTGGCGGCACAGCTCATAGCCATTCATCCCCGGCAGGTCTAAATCCAAAATAGCAACCGTGGGTTTTTCTTCTGATTCAAGTTGCTGTAACTGGGACAGGGCGGACTCAGCATCAGGATAGGCACCCACCTGATATTCCCCTTCAAACACCGCTTGCACCCATTCCAGTTGAAACGGATCGTCATCGACATGCAGTAATTTTTCCATGATAGAGCTCTCGAATCGTTAGTCTAGAAATCAATAGTTAGGCGCTGGCAAAGTCTTGTTCAGCCATGTCTTCCGCTGCGTGATTGACGGCAGACAGGGCATCACACAGTTGCAACACCCGATGGCGCAGCACATCCTCTGGCAGAGTTTGCAGGGCTACGCCTTCAAATTGGCTGGCAATCCGATGCAATTCCACTGCCCCGATTGAACCAGCAGCACCGCGTAAGCGATGGGCAATGCGTGATATTTCTAAATAATCTTGTTGTTGCAAGGCATCTAACAGTCGCTCAACGCTGTGTTGATGATGGCTGGCAAACAAGGCAATCATGCGCCGTGCCAAGGGCAATTTACCGCCACTAAAGCGCAATGCCTCGCCCAAGTTGATGGCCTCAACTGTGCCTTGTTTCATCTGGCGTGGTACCACGGCCATCGGGGGCGGGGTGGGGACATGCGGATGCTCAAGACAATGGCGCAGTTGCAGTGGCGTAAACGGTTTTGGTAGAAAGGCACAGGCCCCCGCCGCAAACGCCGCTTCTTTTTCTTTTTGTTCAGGATTCGCTGTACACAACACTACATGCGGCACCGCACCAACCGCAAAGCGGCTTAACCAATACGGTAAGCGCGGCAGGCTGTCGCCGTCGGGTAAATGGCGGTCGAGGAAAATCCAATCGGGTGTAACATGCGATAACACCGCTTCCGCTTGTGCCAACGAGGTTGCGGCCTGACACGAGGCGCCTTCTTCGGTTAACCAATGGCACAACAGCTCGCGCAATACCATTTGATCTTCGACCACCAACACCGTTTTGCCATGCAATATCGGCGTGCTGCGGGTGGGGGTTTGTGACGGCGGCGGTACATCACCGCGCAGTTGTGCCGCCAACACCGGAAAATCCAGCGGCTTTTCCAAACGGCCATCCACCGCCACCAAGCTGTCATCCCATTGCCGTCCCGGATGGGTGATGACATACAGTCGGCTATTCATATCGGCATGGTGCCGCAACAGCATACAGGCTTCTTCCAAAGCAGCAGCAGAACGGCCATCGGCCAGAAAAACATAGTTTAATTCCGCCCGTAGATGGGGCATTTCATCCAATAGCGTAATCGCTTCTTGGATATTGCTCACCCCAATCGAGGCAATGTGGAGATGGTCTAACATCACCGCCAGCAAGGCACGCCCAACTTTGTTTTCATCAATAATCAAAGCATTGCCTGCCAAGCGAGGGATAGACTCAAACACATGCTCCCCGCCCACCAACGTCAGCGGCAGAATCACTGTAAACGTAGAGCCCAGCCCGGGGCGACTGCTGACCGTGATTTTTCCGTCCATCGCTTTGACCAAGCTGTCGGTGATCGCCATGCCCAAACCACTGCCGCCGAAGCGAGTTACAATGCCTTCGCCTTGGGAAAAATCTTGAAATAAACGGGCACACTGCGCCTCATCCATGCCAATCCCACTGTCTCGCACCCGAATTTGCAACAAGGGCCGACCCGCCCGATCACAAATTACCCCGAGCTCAAGTAATACCCAGCCTTTTTCAGTAAATTTAATGGCATTACTGACTAGATTGGTGACAATTTGCGTCAAACGGAGAGGATCTGCCACGATCCGGCGCGGCACATCTACCGCCACGTCAAAGTAAAACTCAATCCCCCGCGCCACCGCCAACGGCACACAGATTGCCCGCAGATTGTTGAGCAGTTCGGTCACATCAATCGGCACCGGTTCTAAACGCAAAGCACCACTGTCAATGCGGCCAGCATCCAGTAAATCGTTCACCAGCTCTAACAGATTGTGGCCTGTACGCTGCATTTTGCTCACTAAATCAGCCTGTTGCGTATTTAACGGCGTTTGGCTGAGTAGCTCGGTCAGGCCCAACAAAGCACTGAGCGGTGTACGCAGTTCATGTGTCAGACGCGAGAAGAAAACTTGGGAAGGGCGTTGTGGGTTCATGGCAGAGACTTTGAACTATACCTAAATCGGTAAAAAATTAACGCAAAGCAGCAGAAAAGGCCTTTTTTGTTACCATATTTATCAATATATTAGAAAATTACGACTTTTTTC
>Ga0079301_1000318_pt1 | contig 23291 bp, 24 predicted proteins | sample Wag4_2014_7_11_3_FD_74797 | JGI IMG/M metagenome (GOLD analysis project Ga0079301, IMG submission 74797) | Fresh water mixed with fracking chemicals microbial communities from Ohio, USA - Utica-2 Time Series FC 2014_7_11 | ecosystem: Engineered > Industrial production > Chemical products > Input... | reverse complement strand
GAATTGATAGCGATCCTGTTCGTTGCGCCGATCCAGAAACATCAGCGCTGATGGTGAAGGAGATTGAATCTGCCCATGCAGATGGTGACACCCTCGGTGGCATTTGCGAGATTCTCGCCTACAACCTTCCACCGGGACTTGGCTCACATGTTCATTGGGATCGTCGTCTCGATTCTCGATTAGCTGGCGCAATGATGGGTATTCAAGCGATCAAAGGCGTGGCTATTGGCGATGGATTCAAGAGTGCGGGACGACGTGGCTCGATCGCTCATGATGAGATTGAAAAATCAAAGACCGGATCAATTGTTAGACGCACAGATAGAGCAGGAGGAACCGAAGGCGGTATGTCGAACGGCGAAATCCTTCGTGTCTCTATTGCAATGAAACCAATCTCAACCGTTCCTAAAGCTCTAGATACTATTGATGTTAAGACGGGTGAGGCAGCCAAGGCAATTAATCAGCGGTCAGATGTATGTGCAGTTCCTGCATCTGGAGTTGTAGGTGAGGCTATGGCTGCGCTGGTTCTGGCTGAGGCAGTTCTCGAAAAATTTGGTGGGGATTCAGTTCAAGAAGTTCGTCGCAATTACCTCTCGTATCTCGATAACTTGATTATCAAATAAATGTCATGGCGCCGCGCATCATAGTAATCGGTCCTATGGGGGCTGGAAAATCAACGGTGGCTGCCTTGATAAGTAATCGCCTTGGAGCGCCTCATCGAGATACCGATGAGATGGTCGTTGGAGAAAGCAAGCGCTCTATTTCAGAAATTTTCCTCGAAGATGGCGAAGATGCCTTTCGTGCTTTGGAGAAGATTGCATTGCGCGTGGCACTTCTTGAAGATGAAACCATTCTTTCATTGGGTGGCGGAGCGTGTATGAACAAGGATGCCGAGAGCGCTTTGCGAGCTTCGGGATCATTCATCGTCTACTTGCGAATATCTTTATCAGAAGTGTCTTCTCGAGTTGGTTTCAATCGTGATCGCCCGCTCTTGCTGGGAAGTCCGAGAGCGCAATGGCAATCTCTGATGAACGAGAGAGCTCCAATTTATGAATCACTATCTAGCTACACCGTTGATGTTGATGGCAAGACGGCGGAAACAATAGTGGATGAAATTCTTATTGCATACGAATTACGAGGTTAAGTAGATGGTACGCGAATTAAAGGTTTCTTCAGATCGAAAGTATTCTGTTTTCTTTGATACTGCTTGGGTCCCCCATCTCAAAGAGTTTTCAGCAGATCGACAGAAAGTTGGATTCATCGTCTCATCACCCATGAAAGATCGCATCAGTAGCCTTGGCACGACTGCCGGAGAGATGCATATCTTTGAGATACCTGATGGAGAAGCCGGCAAAAGTGCTGACGTTTTATTCCAACTTTGGAACAAATTAAACGTAGCGGGATTTTCGCGTGGCGATCTTCTTGTTGGCGTGGGTGGGGGAGCAGTAACCGATCTCACTGGCTTTCTAGCTGCTACTTGGTTGCGTGGGATTGATTGGGTTGCCGTACCTACGACGCTTGCCGGTATGGTCGATGCATCTGTGGGTGGAAAGACGGGAATCAATACCGAGCTCGGGAAAAATCTAGTCGGCGCATTTCATTCACCTATAGCTGTCTTGATTGATTTGCAATGGTTGACGACGCTCTCTGATAGAGATTTTGGAGCTGGCTTGGCCGAAGTCATTAAGTGTGGATTTATTTCGGATCAAGAGATTTTGAATTCAATGGATGGTCTGGGCATTTCTGAAATCCGAGAGAATCACTCTCTTACTCGTTCACTTATTGAACGCGCTGTTGCAGTTAAGGCAGATGTTGTCAGCTCAGACTTTAAAGAAGGTGCCCTGCGGGAGATTCTCAACTATGGACACACCTTCGGTCACGCAATCGAGATTTATTCTCACTATCAATTACGCCATGGTGAGGCAGTCTCTATTGGCATGGTATTTATTGCCGAGATTTCAGCTGCTCGAGGTCTAATCTCTGCCGACCTGCTCAATCGTCACCGTGCAATTCTCAGTAAAGTCGGTCTTCCCATAGTGTTACCCGCTATCTTCACAGTTGAAAGTTTGCCTGATTTGGTTGTCTCGATGAGTCGTGACAAGAAGGTGAAGGCTGGAAAGATTCGTTTCGTGGCTCTGCATGAAGGCAGTGAAATTATTCGACTCGATGATGTAAATGATGCCGAATTAGCTGCGGCATATGGGAAAGTTCTCTCATGAAGGTACTCGTACTCAACGGCCCGAATCTGGCTCGCCTGGATATTCGCGACTCATCAATTTACGGCGATCTCAATTACCAGCAGCTTAAGGATTTCGTAGTAAACGCTGGCCGAGAGCTCGGTATCGATGTAGATATGCGACAGAGCGATGAAGAGGTTCAAATTATTCATTGGTTGCATGAAGCTGCAGATAATGCGCTTCCGGTGATCATTAATCCAGCGGCCTTTACCCATTATTCATATGCGATTAGAGATGCAGCAGAATTAGTTAAATCACCTCTGATTGAAGTTCATCTCTCTAATCCACTTGCTCGCGAGGAGTTCCGACATACCTCAGTCATATCTGGAGTAGCAGATGGAACCATTGGGGGATTTGGACCCGATTCGTATCGCCTTGCACTGATTTCGCTGGCTTCGAGAATCAAAGGCTGAGCGCTCCCCATAGGGTAAACTTCTCACTTGTGCGACGAGAATCGTCGCTTACGAAGTGGAGCGGTTATGGCAACGACTAACGATCTCAAAAACGGTATGACCTTGGATATCGAGGGTCAGCTCTGGACTGTAGTCGAGTTCCAACATGTGAAGCCTGGCAAAGGTCCAGCATTCGTCCGCACCAAGCTCAAGCAGGTAATGACCGGCAAGGTTGTTGATAAGACTTTCAATGCTGGCGTCAAGGTTGAAATTGCAGTCCTGGAAAAGCGTGAAATGAGCTTTCTTTACAAAGAAGGCAATGACTTCGTGTTTATGGATGATGTTAATTTTGATCAGATGACTATTTCAGAGGCGACAGTTGGCGATGCTGCGCAGTACATGCTTGAAAATACTGGCGCGATTGTGGCAATTCATGAGAATAATCCGCTCTTCATTGAACTCCCAGCTTCAGTTGCGTTAAAGATTACCTACACAGAGCCAGGACTTCAGGGCGATCGTTCATCTGGTGGAACAAAGCCAGCAACTGTCGAGACGGGTATTCAGATTCAAGTGCCACTCTTTATCAAACAGGATGAGGTAGTACTTGTTGATACTCGCGATGGCTCGTATCTCGGTCGCGCCAACTAGTGTCTGCCCGCAGTAAGGCGCGCAAGCAGGCGCTTGATATTCTCTATGAATCCGATATTCGCGGGGCTACACCTGAATCGATTTTAGAATCCCGCGCGGTTCCTGAAGAAGGCCCTGATGCGCGACCACTTCGTGAGTTCACACGCGAGCTAATTCTTGGCGTCGTATCAAATAAGCGGAAAATCGACGAACTCATCACAACGTATGCCCAGGGATGGGATATGGATCGACTAGCCACCGTTGATAGAAACATTTTACGGTTGGCAATCTTCGAGATTATCTGGAGCGATGATTTAGCTGACGGAATCGCCATCGATGAGGCTCTCACACTTGCGCGCGATATCTCAACAGATGAGTCGTCGGCTTTTATTCACGGCTTACTCGGAAAAATTTCTTCAATCAAGGATTCAGTAGCTCGATAGGTCTATCAAGAATTATCTGAGCCTTCTTTAGCGCCGAGATATGCTCGTCGCGCTCTCTGCCAAAGATAATCTCAAAACTTGCTCGATCACTTGCTCGGATGGAGAGAAATTCACCCGCCCAATCTGCACGTAGCTCGGCGATTCTTGCAAGAGAGCTGGCAATAAAGTTGAGCGGGAAAGCACCGTCATTTCTCTCACGAAGACGACGTAGATCAAAGACCCATCTACCCTCTAAAGAGTCTGGTTTCGAGGAGAAGAAGTAATTGATGGGAACATCATAGAAGTCTGCTAATTGGCTGAGCTTAGATAGGGAGATTGCGCGAGTCCCGCGTTCATAGGAACCGAGTACTACCGCTTTGAATCTTCCTTGGCTCACCTCCTCGCACTCTTCAAGGGTGAGACCTTTACTCCGACGCAGCGTCCGCAGCTTTGCGGCGCAGTGGTCTTCAATGGGTAATCTTTTGGCATCATCATCGGTCATCATTATTGAAAGAACCTCCAGGGTTTGCGCTTGCGCGGGGAGTCCGAGAGTAGAGAGAGGCGTTGCGCAACGCGGGCAGATATCAACAAGGGGCGAACCTAGTGATAAGGTATGCCACGTTCCTTTAACGACCTGTCCAGAGAGGCAGGAAAGGAGAATTAATGAGCATTGCCCTGACTGCGCAGGATATCTCTCGAGCTATAACTCGCATCTCCCATGAGATTCTCGAGAAAAATACCGATTCCAACGCCATCACCATTCTTGGGATACCTACAAGAGGCGCAGATCTCGCACTCCGCGTAGCGAACTCAATCTATGAAATCTCCGCTCTGAAGATCCCTGTTGGCGCTCTTGATGTGACCCTTCATAGAGACGACCTTAGAATCCGTCCGCCTCGTCCATTGATGGAGACATCTGTTCCGGTTGAGGGAGTTGAAGGTCGGACTGTAATTCTTGTCGATGACGTTCTCTTTTCTGGACGAACAATTCGTAGCGCTCTCGATGCTTTAGGCGAAGTTGGAAGACCCGCCCGAGTACAACTTGCTGTGCTAGTGGATCGAGGTCATCGCGAGCTACCCATCCGAGCCGACTTTGTCGGTAAGAATATTCCGACCTCTCTCTCGCAGAGCGTCAAGGTCTCTCTCCTGGAACGTGACGGTCTTGATGAAGTCGCGATTACGGAGGCGATGTGATGCGCCATCTGCTCTCTATCTCTGATCTGTCGAAAGATTTCGCCTTGGAAATTCTCTCCACGGCTCACGAACTTTCTCGAATCTCAGAAGGCGGAACTAAGAAACTGCCTACCTTGCGTGGCAAGACTGTGGTCAATCTTTTTGCTGAGGATTCCACTCGCACCCGAATCTCTTTTGAGGCAGCCGCAAAGCGCTTATCGGCAGATGTTATTAACTTCTCAGCCAAAGGTTCGAGTGTCAGCAAAGGCGAATCTCTTAAAGATACCGCCCAAACACTTCAGGCCCTTGGAGCCGATGCCGTAGTTCTTCGCCACCCAGCCTCTGGCGCAGCCCATCGCCTTGCACAAGGACGTTGGATTTCAGGAACGGTAATCAATGCAGGTGATGGAACACATGAACACCCATCTCAAGCGCTTCTTGATGCATTTACCATTCAAAGACATCTTTGCGATAGCAAAGGCGATCTTGCGGGATTACATATTGCAATTGTTGGAGATATTTTGCACTCGCGAGTGGCTCGTTCCAATGTTCTCCTTCTGAAGAAACTCGGTGCCATGGTCACTCTTGTTGCACCTCCGACACTCATCCCGTTTGCGTGGGAATCCTGGGGCGTAAATGTTTCACACGATCTTGATGCAGTATTGCCGACAATAGATGCCGTGATCATGTTGCGTATTCAAAAAGAGCGAATGCATGACCTTTACTTCCCTTCCTCTCGTGAGTACAGCTCTCTCTTCGGAATCAATGCTGAGCGAGCAAATCTAATGAAGAGTCATGCGTTAGTAATGCATCCAGGACCTATGAACCGCGGTTTAGAGATAACCGCGGAAGTCGCCGATAGCTCGGCATCAGTTGTTGTCGAGCAAGTAGCCAATGGAGTTTCGGTAAGAATGGCTATCTTGTATCTCTTTATCGCTGGAAACCAGGAGGGTTGAAATGAGTTCCAAGATTATTCTTAAATGCGTCTCGATTGCTGGTGATTCTCCAGTTGATATCGAAATAACTGATCAACTGATTACCTTTATTGGCAAGAGCACTGCAACGGACGGAACCCAGATGGATTGCAGCGGGTTGGTAGCTCTTCCTGGTTTTGTAGATCTTCATACCCATCTTCGCGAACCAGGGCGCGAGAATTCTGAGACGATAGCAACGGGTTCTCTGGCTGCCGCTCGTGGAGGTTATGTTGCGGTGAGTGCGATGGCCAATACTTTGCCGGTTGCAGATACTGCTGCGATTGTTGAGCAGGTACAGAACATTGGTTCTGCGCTCGGCCTCGTTGATGTTTTCCCAGTAGGAGCTGTCACAAAAGGGTTGAACGGTTCTGAACTCTCAGATATCGGTTCGATGGCTGCCAGCAAGGCACGTGTTCGAGTATTTAGCGACGATGGAAATTGTGTCTCTGATCCACTTGTCATGCGTCGAGCATTGGAATATGTAAAGCAATTTGATGGCGTTATTGCCCAACATGCCCAGGAGCCTCGCCTTACCGAAAAATCTCAGATGAACGAGGGAAGCGTCTCTGCAACTTTAGGGCTCAAGGGTTGGCCTGCGGTTGCCGAGGAATCCATTATTGCCAGAGATATTCTGCTGGCCGACATGATTGGTGCGCGTCTGCACATCTGCCATGTCACAACTCGAGGGGGAGTAGAGATTATTCGTTGGGCTAAAGCTCGTGGAATGAGTGTCAGCGCAGAAGTGACGCCTCATCATCTTCTTCTCACTGATGAGAGTGCCAACACATTTGATCCAATTTTTAAAGTGAATCCACCGCTTCGAACAGAAGATGATGTCGAGGCTCTTCGCGCCGCTCTTGCAGATGGAACTATTGACATCGTCGCTACGGATCACGCACCACATCCCGTCGAAGATAAAGAGTGCGAATGGGAGAGCGCAGCCTTCGGCATGGTTGGCCTGGAAACCGCTTTCTCTATCCTCTACACAACGATGGTTGCAACAGGTGCCATGACATGGGCTCGCCTTGCAGATGTGATGAGTGTTGCCCCTGCAAGAATCGGTAGATATGAAAATCACGGGCAGTCGCTGGAAGTAGGAAGTCCTGCCCATATCACCCTGGTAGACCCCAAAGGCCAGGTGACTGTCGACAGAGACGAATTGGTCTCAAAGAGTAAGAACACACCGTTTCACGGTATGAATTTTCAGGGAACCGTTGTGGCGACCATATTTAATGGACGCTTTACACATAGGGTCGGAGAGTAATGAATACTGCATATCTAGTCCTGGATGATGGACGAATATTCCAAGGCCAAGCCTATGGCGCTGTAGGTCGCACCTTCGGTGAAGCGGTCTTTCAAACTGGAATGACTGGCTACCAAGAGACTCTCACTGATCCTTCCTATCACCGCCAGGTTGTAGTGATGACGGCGCCTCATATTGGAAACACTGGATTTAATTTAGAAGATAACGAATCGTCTCGAATTTGGGTATCTGGTTTTGTGGTGAGAAACCCATCTTCGATATCTAGCAATTGGCGAAGCACAACTGATTTAGAGGCCGAACTAACAAGACAGGGAGTCGTCGGTATCTCTGGGGTAGATACGCGAGCGATCACTCGTCATCTTCGCGACAGAGGCGCCATGCGGGTAGGTATTTTCTCTGATGAACTCCTGAGCCGCGAAGAGATGGTTATTGAAGTTCGCAAGCAGGGACAGATGGCTGGCTCAAATCTGAGTGCCGATGTTTCGACAGATGCTGCCTATGTCGTTAAGGCAATCGGTGAGAAGCGATTTACCGTAGTTGCCCTTGATCTCGGAATCAAGTCGGCCACACCACGCAATATGGCAGAGCGCGGAATTCAAACGCATGTTTTGCCATATAACGCCACACTTGAACAGATTCTAGAATTGAAGCCGGATGGAGTATTTCTCTCTAACGGTCCTGGTGATCCGTCGACCATGACAGAGACTGTGGCACTTATTCGAGAGATTCTTCTCGAGGAGATTCCAATCTTCGGCATCTGCTTTGGTCATCAGATACTGGGCCGTGCACTCGGATTTGAAACATACAAATTACAGTTTGGCCACCGCGGTATCAATCAACCTGTCTTGGATCGACGAAGTGGAAAGGTTGAAATTACAGCCCACAATCACGGGTTTGCTCTATCTGCTCCGACCGATTCGGTCTTCTCGACAGTTTTCGGCCCAGGCCAAGTGACACATATTTGCCTTAACGACGGAGTTGTTGAGGGTATAGAACTCCTAGAACGTGGCGCATTTAGCGTTCAATATCATCCTGAAGCCGCAGCTGGACCGCATGATGCGGGCTATCTATTTGATCGCTTCGTTGAATTAATGGAGAAGTATCCACAGAAAGCATCGGTGAAATAATGCCTGTAGATCCTTCGATAAAAAGCGTTTTAGTTATTGGATCAGGACCAATTGTTATTGGCCAAGCATGCGAATTCGATTACTCAGGAACGCAGGCCTGTCGAGTACTGCGGGCTGAGGGAATACGCGTTATTTTGGTTAACTCCAACCCGGCCACAATCATGACTGATCCTGAGTTTGCAGATGCAACTTATATAGAGCCGATCACGCCAGAGTTTATTGAGAGAATCATTGTAAAAGAGAAGCCCGATGCTGTTCTTGCGACCCTCGGAGGGCAAACAGCTCTTAATGCTGCGATGGGAATGCACGCAGCTGGGATTCTCGAAAGACATGGAGTTCGATTAATTGGTGCTGACGTAGCAGCCATCTCTCGTGGTGAAAATCGCGAACTCTTCAGAGCAATTGTTGAGAAAGTTGGGGGAGAGTCAGCTCGCTCAATCATCTGTCACACAATGGATGATGTTCTTAGCGCTGCTGCATCTCTTGGATTCCCCTGCGTGATTAGGCCCTCGTTTACCATGGGTGGATTGGGTTCAGGAATTGCCTACGATCAAGAGACCTTGCAACAGATTGCTGGCGCTGGTTTACGACATTCACCAACATCCGAAGTTCTCATCGAAGAATCAATTATCGGCTGGAAAGAGTTCGAACTCGAAGTAATGCGCGATAAGGTCGATAACGTCGTCATCGTTTGCTCGATTGAGAATATCGACCCAATGGGCGTACACACGGGCGATTCGATTACGGTAGCACCGGCTCTCACACTTACAGATGTCGAGTATCAAAGATTACGTGACCTCTCGATTAACATCATCAGAGAAGTTGGTGTCGATACCGGTGGTTGCAACATTCAATACGCCGTCAATCCTGATAACGGTCGCATTATCGTGATCGAGATGAACCCGCGAGTTTCGCGTTCTAGTGCTCTCGCTTCAAAGGCGACAGGTTTTCCAATCGCCAAGATCGCGACAAAACTCGCGATCGGTTATACCCTGGATGAAATTAAGAATGATATTACCCAGGTTACGCCAGCAAGCTTTGAGCCGACCCTTGACTACATCGTTGTTAAGGCCCCACGTTTTGCTTTCGAGAAATTCCAAGATGCCGATGCCAGATTAACCACGACCATGAAATCAGTCGGAGAGGCAATGGCTATAGGTCGTTCTTTCCCCGAAGCTCTTATGAAGGTTCTGCGATCGCTCGAGCGCAAAGAAGCCATTTTCAAATTTCCAGCAGATCTTTCGGGTATAGATATAGATGCTTTACTGGTTGCGATCGCAACCCCAACTGAGTATCGCTTGCAGGAAGTGCAGACCCTTCTTTGGGCCGGCATTGATAGTGAGAAGGTTTATCAGATTTGCAAGATAGACCGCTGGTATCTCAAGCAAATTCAAGAGATTAATGAAGCTGCCCGCAAGGTGAGCGAGCCTGGTGAACTTTCTCAAGAGCTACTGCGGTATGCCAAATCATTCGGCTTCTCTGACGCCCAAATCGGTCAGTTGCGTAACATTTCAGAAGAAGATGTCAGAAAAGCTCGTCACCATTTCGACCTTCACCCTATCTACAAGACTGTTGACACATGTGCTGCAGAGTTCCAAGCACATACTCCGTATCATTACTCAAGTTATGAGGAAGAAAGCGAAGTTCTTCCACGAACTCGCCCCGCGGTAATCATTCTTGGATCGGGGCCAAACCGAATCGGTCAAGGCATTGAATTCGATTATTCATGTGTCCATGCCTCATTTACTTTGCGGGAAGCCGATTATGAGACAGTCATGATCAATTGCAATCCTGAAACTGTTTCTACTGATTACGATACAAGTGATCGACTTTACTTTGAGCCGCTCACACTTGAAGATGTGTTAGAAGTAATCCATGCCGAAACCCTTGCTGGTCCCGTATTAGGTGTCATCACTCAACTGGGTGGACAGACACCGCTTGGCCTGGCGGCGGGACTTAAAGCGGCTGGCGTAAACATTCTTGGAACAAGCCCAGATGCTATTAATCTCGCAGAAGAGCGAGGCGCTTTCGGTGATCTTCTGCTCCAACGCAATCTCTGCGCCCCAGAGTTCGGAATGGCTTCATCAGAATCTGAAGCCATTCTTATCGCTCAACGAATTGGGTATCCGGTACTGGTTCGCCCATCCTTTGTTCTTGGTGGTCGTGGCATGGAGATCGTTTACGATGATGAATCACTCTCGGGCTTCATCGCACGAGCGACCGATATCACCCCAGACCGCCCGGTTCTGGTCGATCGTTTCTTAGATTCAGCTATCGAGCTCGATGTCGATGCGCTATATGACGGTCACGAACTTTTCCTTGGCGGAATCATGGAACACATCGAAGAGGCAGGAATTCACTCTGGTGATTCTGCTTGCGTGCTTCCAGCCATGACCATCTCTGAAGCAATGCGTGATGAAGTTCGACAGGCAACACTCTCAATCGCAGAAGGTGTTGGAGTGCGAGGGCTGATAAACATTCAGTTCGCAGTTGCTGAAAATAAACTCTATGTTTTAGAGGCCAATCCACGAGCCTCTCGAACTGTTCCATTTGTAAGTAAAGCTACAGGAGTTCCATTAGCAAAAGCTGCAGCTCGCATAGCTGTTGGATCAACGATTGCAGACCTGCGAGCCATCGGTTTGCTGCCACAGAATGAAAGGCATGTACCGAAAGGCGTCAGCGTCAAGGAAGCAGTTCTGCCTTGGAATCGCTTTCGCCGCAGAGATGGACGAGGCGTTGATGCAGTACTTGGTCCAGAGATGCGTTCAACTGGCGAAGTAATGGGTATTTCCAAGGATTTCGGCGGAGCCTACGCAAAAAGTCAGATTAGCTCATTTGGTCCATTACCTAAATCAGGTTCTGTTTTTATCTCACTCGCCGATAAGGATAAGTCTGCTGGTATTTCACCGGCTAGAGCATTGGCAGAGATGGGTTTCCAGCTTTTTGCAACCGCAGGTACGGCAGCATTTTTAGAGTCGCATCAGGTTAAGAGCGCCTTAGTAAGAAAACATTCGGAAGGCTCTGGAGAATTTGGAGAGCGAACAATTGTAGACATTCTCAATTCCGGTGAGATAGACCTAGTAATCAATACTCCTGTTGGTCGAGGTACCCGAGCTGATGGGTGGGCGATTCGAACAGCTGCTGTGCAAAGAAGTATTCCAATCATCACGACGACGCCAGGTTTTAGCGCCGCAGTTGCCGGGATAAAGTCTCTTCGCAACGGTGAGCTTGATTTAGCATCGCTACAGGAGTGGCTTGCATGAGCACTATAAACAAGTCTGCCGCGCAGTTGATGGCTCCGATTATCGCCAATAAAAGAGTTGGTTCCTACCACCAGATTATTATTGCCGTAGGAGATCTGGTTAAGAATTGTCGTCCTGGTAATTTCATCGCAATATCGGTTGGCGGAGATTCGAGTCGCATGATTTTGCGCAGGGCTTTTGCAATTTCGCGAACCTCTGAGAGTGCGCAATATGGCGGCACGGTTGAACTCATTGTTGCTCCACACGGCTCGGGCTCTCGCTGGCTAGCATCCCAAAGCGAAGGCGCAGAAATCGATATTGTCGTCCCTCTTGGAACAGCATTTGGAATTCCGACCGAACCCATTAATGCGCTACTTATCGGCGGCGGATATGGATCTGCTCCACTTTTCGGTCTTGCTGAAGTCCTCAGAAACCGTGGTTGCCGCACAGATATGTTGCTCGGTGCCAGCGTAGGAGAGAAGATATATGCTCCGATGGAAGGTAAAAGATCGGTTAATTCACTACAGATTTTTACCGAAGATGGATCTATGGGAGAGAAGGGGCGGGTTACCTCGCGTTTATCAAGCATTATCGCTGAGCGCGCCATTGACGTTATTTACTCTTGTGGGCCAATGCCAATGTTGAGAGCTATCACCGAGATTTCAGAGGCGAGTGGGGTTATTCATCAATGCGCTGTTGAGGAAGCAATGGCCTGCGGAGTCGGTATATGTATGACTTGCGTTCTGCCGGTTAAAGATAGTTCAGGATCGATTTCAATGAAGCGCTCATGTATAGATGGTCCGGTAATGGATGGTTCTTCTGTCTGTTGGGACTTAGTCGGTAAGAATCCGGCGGATTTTTAGATGAGTAACCAGCTCGACTTCTCTACGACACTAGGAAATGCCTGGTTTCCAACACCACTCTTTACAGCGAGCGGTTGTGCAAGCAGCGGAAAAGAGCTCGCGCAGTTTTTTCCACTTAAAGATATTGGAGCCGTTGTAACAAAATCTGTCATGACCAAACCCCGTCATGGCCGAGCGACCCCGCGTATGGCTGAAACACCATCAGGAATGCTGAATTCAATCGGATTGCAGGGCCCTGGTATTGATACCTTCCTCGCAAATGATTTGCCTTGGCTACTTTCACAAGGAGCTCGAGTTATAGTCTCAATCGCCGGTGAAACCTCTGATGAGTATGGTGTTTTAGCAAGAAAGTTACGAGCAGCGCCAGGAATCAGTGCGATAGAGGTCAATATTTCCTGCCCCAATGTTGAAAATCGTGGATTGGTCTTTGCTGCAGATTCAGAGGCATCATGTCGGGTTATTGATTCTGTTCGTAAAGTCATTGGTGGTGAGATCCCGATAATTGCCAAACTCACTCCGGATGTCACTGACATTACGAAGATTGCGCGGGGAGTCATCGACTCTGGGGCCGATGCCCTGGCTCTCATTAATACTGTTTTAGGTATGGTAATTAATCTTGAAACGATGAAACCTCACCTTGGCGGCAAGACAGGCGGTCTATCAGGCCCTGCAATTAGACCGATAGCAGTTCGTGCGATTTACCAAGTCCATAGCGCCATGCCGGAGGTTCCGATTCTAGGAATGGGTGGTGTTGCCTCAGGACGTGATGCACTGGAGTTGATTCTCGCTGGCGCTTCTGGAGTGTCTATCGGTACCGCTAGCTTTGGAAATCCAACAGCAATAGTCTCGATTCAAAAAGAACTTGCTCATCTCTTGCAAGCCCGCGGGTTTACAGCGCTACAGCAAGCGATTGGCTATGCCCACCGCGGTGAATCAGTTTAAGGAAAGCAGAATCAATACATGACCTCACCCATAATCCTCGCCGTCGACACTAACTCGCTAGACATTGCAAAGAGATGGATTGATGCAACTCGCGAGAGTGTGGATATCTACAAACTTGGCCTGGAGTTTTATCTCACCTTTGGAAGTGAAGGTATCCGTTCGATTATCGATGAGTTCGGTGTTGAAATCTTTCTTGATCTCAAATTGCACGACATCCCAAAGACGGTTTCTTCGGCTACTTCAGCAGTGGCGTCACTGAGCCCAAAGTTTTTGACCGTTCATGCAAGCGGTGGCAGCGCTATGGTAAGTGCTGCAGTAAATGCTGCGCCTCATGTTGGTATCACTGCTGTAACTATCCTCACATCTTTATCAGAGGATGAACTTTTTCGAGTTGGTTTTGCAAATCCTGCTTTAGAGAGCGCTGTAGCGTTAGCAGAGCTCGCAACTTCTGCAGGCGCTCAAGCGATTGTCTGCTCACCATTAGAAATCGCGGCAATTCGCGCGGTTGTCTCGCCTGAGGTCAAAATCATTACCCCAGGTGTACGACCAGCTGGAACCGAGGGAAGTGACGATCAGGTGCGAACAATGACTCCCAAAGCAGCGATGGGAGAAGGTGCGGATTATGTTGTAATCGGTCGACCGATCACCGGGGCACAGGTAATGGGTGATGCTGCGCAAAAGATTTATGAAGAGTTGTCGTTGTAAGATTGCTCCATGTCGCGTCCTCCTGAAATGTCTGATGAGGATCGCAGGAGAGCCCTAGAGCTATCAAAGGAATCCAGACAGATAAGGGCCAAGTACAAAGGTCTCATCAATTCGGGAGAACTTTCCATCATTGATTTCCTTTCGATGGCAGAATCAAATTCAATTCTAGGAAAGATGCGAGTAAAGGACCTTCTCGAATCAGTTCCAGGTTATGGGAAAGTACGGGTAGAGAATCTAATGAAAAAGTCTGAGATTTCGCCAACTCGCAGAGTCCAAGGTCTAGGAAAGAAGCAGCGAAGCTCTCTTATAGAACACTTTCGAATCCCATCACTTGGTACTCGAGGATCATTATTAGTTCTATCTGGCCCAGGGGGAGTAGGAAAGAGCACAGTTGCCAAGGCATTACGTGATGTTCCTGGTTTTTGGGTAAGCGTCTCAGCAACAACGCGCTCACCACGCTTTAATGAAGTTGATGGCAAGGATTACTTCTTCTACTCAAATGAAGAGTTTGATAAAGCGATTGAAGAAGGATTATTTTTGGAGTGGGCTGAGTTTGCTGGAAATCGATACGGCACACCAACAGCGGCAGTTGAGAATGCACGCAATAATGGACTGCACGTTTTGCTAGAGATCGAATTAGCAGGAGCCCAGATAGTTCGGTCAAAATCTCCTGAGGCGAAGTTAATCTTCCTCGAACCTCCATCATGGGAAGAGCTTGTTTCTCGCCTCGAGGCCCGAGGTACTGATTCACCTGAACGCAGAGCTGCCCGCCTTGCTCTAGCCCAAGAAGAGCTTGCCGCGGCCTCTCTTTTCGATACAGTCATAGTAAATGAGCGGGTAGAAGAGGTCCTGCAACGCCTGATAAGCTTGGCCACCTCGTAAGAGATCTAAAGAATGTATGAAGGAGCACCAATGAGCGGACATGTAGACGGCATTACTCACCCACCAATCGATGAACTTCTCGATAAGAGTGGATCTAAGTATGCGCTCGTACTTTACGCAGCAAAGCGCGCTCGTCAGATCAATGCTTATTACTCACAGCAGAACGAGGGACTCCTTGATTATGTTGGTCCACTAGTTGAGCACCATGTTCACGAGAAGCCGCTCTCAATCGCTTTGCGTGAGATCAATGATGGTCTCTTGACTATCGAAAATCTCGAACCAACAGCGTAACTCACTCCTCTATTTACTCATGGCTACCGCGCGTCGGGAGATTGTTCTCGGGGTCGGAGGTGGCATTGCTGCATACAAATCGTGCGACGTGTTGCGCAGACTTCAAGACCAAGGCTTTGCAGTTACCGTGGTTCCGACGCCGAGCTCGCTTAATTTTGTGGGCAGAGCTACATGGGAAGCGCTTTCAGGGCGAGAGGTAACAGCATCTGTTTTTGAATCAGTGGATCAAGTCCGCCACGTCTCTCTTGCCAAATTAGCAGAGGCAATAATTATTGCTCCGGCTACTGCTGACCTCATCGCGCGAATCGCACAGGGACGGGCGGATGACCTCTTAACTAACTTGGTCTTGGCTTCGCAAGCTCCGATTCTTCTCGTGCCAGCGATGCATCCGGCAATGTGGACAAACCCGGCAACAGTTGAAAATGTGCAAACCCTAAAGTCGCGGGGGATCACGGTGATGGATCCTGATGAAGGCGCGTTAACGAGCGGGGATTCAGGTCGTGGGCGCTTTCCAACTACAGCTGCAATTCTTGATTATTTTCACAACTCAACTTTGCCGGCCGATGATTTACGAGGTAAGAAGGTTCTGGTCACAGCGGGTGGTACTCGTGAAGCGATAGATCCTGTTCGATACATCGGTAATCATTCATCAGGCAAGCAAGGTATAGCCATCGCGCAAGCCGCCCTACAGCGGGGGGCTGATGTCACTCTCATTGCGGCAAATATTGATGAAGATATCGATGGCAAGATTGCAGTTATTAAGGTTGAGAGTGCTCGCCAAATGGAGACCGAGCTTCATAGAACTTTTCCGAAGAATGATATTCTCTTTATGGCTGCAGCTGTTGCAGATGCCAGAGTCTCTGAAGTAGAGCAATCAAAGATAAAGAAGAACAACCTCTCAGTTCTCAATCTTGTTGAGAATCCTGATTTGCTTCTCTCACTTGCGCAGTTAAAGAAGGATCAGTTGATTATTGCCTTTGCGGCAGAGACCGACATCAATGAAGATATTGAGAATGGCATTTTGGACGCCCGCGCCAAGATGGTTCGTAAAGGGGCAGATCTTATTTATCTTAATGACGTTTCTAATGGTGAGATTTTCGGCAGTAATGAGACCCGTGGATGGTTGATTGATAGTGACGAAGTGATAGAAGTAACCGATACCTCCAAGAAGAAACTGGCACATTTGCTCATCAATCGCGCTCTTCAAAGGGCGCATCAGTTAAGATAGCGCCATGTCAAAGCGCCTATTTACTTCCGAATCTGTCACTGAGGGTCACCCAGATAAGATTGCAGACCAAATCTCAGATGCAATTCTTGACTCATTACTCTCTCAGGATAAGAAATCTCGTGTCGCCGTCGAAACTTTAATCACTACAGGCCAGGTACACGTTGCAGGTGAAGTCACAACTTCAGGTTATGCCGATGTGATGGGCATAGTTCGCGATACTGTGATCGGCATCGGTTACGATTCTTCAGTAAAGGGTTTTGACGGGAACAGTTGTGGTGTCTCAATTTCAATTGGTCAGCAATCACCCGACATCGCACAGGGAGTCAATGATGCCTTCGAGCACAGAGTTGCCGCTGCCGCTGATCCTTTAGATTTGCAAGGTGCCGGAGATCAAGGGCTCATGTTTGGATATGCCTGTGATGACACAGCCGAACTTATGCCATTACCTATTTATCTGGCACATAAACTTTCTGCGCAGCTCTCAAAGGTGCGTAAGAGTGGTGAATTGGCTTATCTTCGCCCAGATGGAAAAACTCAGGTCACAATCGAGTATGACGGAGATCGCGCCGTTGCAATCGATACGGTCGTTATTTCTAGTCAGCACGCCGAAGAGATTGATGTCGCGGGCCAGTTGACATCTGAAATCATCGCATCTGTCATTGAGCCAATCTTGAGCGAGATAGACCTGCCGCGCAAAAACATGCGCACTTTGATCAACCCTACTGGTCGCTTTGTTGTTGGTGGACCAATGGGTGATGCTGGCTTAACTGGTCGAAAGATTATTGTCGATACATATGGCGGCATGGCGCGACATGGCGGTGGAGCTTTTTCAGGAAAAGACCCTTCAAAGGTTGACCGTTCTGCAGCATATGCAATGCGCTGGGTAGCCAAGAATGTCGTTGCAGCTGGTTTGGCGCGCCGTTGTGAGGTGCAGGTTGCATATGCAATCGGTAAGGCGCAACCTGTAGGCGTATTCGTTGAAACTTTTGGAACAGAGACAGTGCCAGTTGTGAAGATTCAATCCGCTGTTACGCAAGTCTTCGACCTGCGCCCTGCAGCGATTATTAGAGACCTTGATCTGCTTAGACCGATTTATTCGCAGACTGCCTCATACGGTCACTTTGGTCGCGAACTCCCAGATTTTACGTGGGAACGCGTTGATCGCGTGGCAGCACTTAAAGCCGCAATCTCTTAGTTACAGAGGTTATTCGTCAATGTCGCGAAGTGGGCTTCGTCTTAAAGCGGAGCTCATTGCTAATCCGACCCAGCCACCGGTTGGAGATAATTTTCTTGCAAAGGTATGGGTTGATACAGGTGTCTTTCATCTTGATGGAGAGTACTCCTACCTCATTCCCGGAAATCTAAGTCAAGAAGTTCAAGTTGGTTCAGTGGTAAAAGTTCCATTTAATGGTCGCGAGCTCATCGCCCTTGTCATCGCTCGAGAGAATTGGGGTGGCGAGGCAAACTTGAAGAGTATTTCAGGGGTACAGGGCAGGGTCCCACTTCTCACAGAAGAGCAGATTCAGTTAATTAAGCTCTTATCAGTTAGGTACATCTCTCATCCCTTTGATCTTATTCGCTCGATTGTTCCTGCACGCATAATCTCAGTAGAGAAGAACAGAGATATAGATTCGCCAACGGTCAAGAAATCAAAGCCAAAGAAACGGATCAATACCTATTTACAGCTTCCACCGTTTCGAAATAGGGAATCACTCGTGGCAGCCAAGCTCAAAGAGCTTTTGCGCGATGGGCCTACTTTGGCGATATTCCCAGATGTTCGTACTGTCTCGGCAATAGGGCGTGCCCTTGAATCACTCGACGTCTCATTTACTCGTTATGACTCTTCGCAAAGTCGGGCCGATCATTTTTCATCATATCTAGATTCCCTTTTGGGTCAGACAAAGCTAGTTATTGGAACGCGAAGTGCTGTCTTTTCACCGCTCTTCGAAATCTCAAATATCGTTATATATGATGAAGAATCGGAGCATTATTATGAAAAGCGTTCACCTGGCTGGAATGCTCGAGATGTAGCTCTCACGCGCTCCAGCAATGAGAATCTCTCCCTTACCTTCATTGGATACTCACCATCCCTTGAAGTGTGCAAACTTATTCAATCTAAGGAAGTGCTATATCGAAAGAGCGGAGTTCGAACTCAAGTATTTGAACATGACCAACCCCATGGCGAGTTGATTCCGTCAAAAGCGTTACAAGAGATTAAGAAGTCACTCAAGGATGGACCGGTTCTCTTCATAGCACCGAATAAAGGTTGGGCGCATGCAATCAGATGTGCCAAGTGTAAAACTCTCTCCAAGTGTCAATGTGGTGGTAATTTCGAGATCACAAGCGAAAAGTCCGGCATTACATGTAATCACTGCCAAATGATTAATCCGCAATGGAAGTGTTCTTGGTGTGAAAATCAGAGGTACGCACTCGTGGGTCGCGGAATGGAGCGCCATGCCCATGAAATCGGGAAGTTGTTGCCAGGGGAGATAGTTCGTAGCTCAAATGCAGAGTCACCGATTATCGATGAGATCAAGACGGGTATCGTCATCGCTACTCAAGGGATGGCTCCAAAGGCATCGAACGGATATGCGGCAGTAATTTTTCTAGAGGGTAACCGATTCAATAACCAGCCGGATATGAGGGCACAGGAGAGAATGAGAGAGCTATTTTTCAGTCAGAGCGCTCTCGCTCAACAATCTGGCTCAATCATCCTTATTCAAGATCCAGGCAATCCGATTGTTACAGCACTTCGTCTGTGGAATCCACTTCCAATCCTAGAACGAGAACTGGCAGAGCGAGAGGATCTCAATCTTCCACCTTTCACTCACACCGTCGAACTGACGATGCCAAAAGAGGAGATAACACGATTGAAGAACGCACTCATCAAATCGCAAGAGGATGGGCGTCTACCAGAACATATGAAGATTCTTGGACCAATTATCAAAGCGGAGAAATCTTCGATAGTGCTTCTCTCCAAGCCATCGGAGTCGAAGTCAGTCAATCTTTTGGTCCATGAGTTCATGCGGCGACGAAGTCTTGCGAAGAAAACCTTGCCTTCGCTGCGAATAGACCCGTATTCACTTTCTCGTTAGGTAGAATCACCTCATGTCACTTCAAGAGATTCGTCATTTTGGGGACCCAGTACTCACCACGCCGACTCTCGCCGTTGTTGATTTTGATAAAGAGTTACGTAATCTCATTAAAGATTTGACTGAAACGATGCTTGCAGCGCCTGGGGCAGGTTTAGCAGCACCGCAGATAGGTGTTGCGCTCCGTGTTTTCGTCTGGGATGTCGATGGCGAATTAGGACATCTCGTAAATCCATCTCTTGATCTCAGTGAAGATATTCAAGAGGGTGATGAGGGTTGTTTAAGTTTTCCTGATTTGGTTTATCCAACTCCTCGCGCGATGAGGGCGGTTGCTAAGGGATTCAATATGCATGGTGACCCGATAGTTGTCGAAGGAACTGAGCTCTTAGCGCGCGCGCTCCAGCATGAGACCGACCATCTCGACGGAATTCTCTTCATTGATCGACTTTCTTCTGAAGATCGGAAATTAGCGATGAAGGAGATTAGGGAGTCCGAGTGGTTTGGCCTAGCTACGGCGCAAGGTTCTGCGCCTGTCATCAAGGTTTCACCACATAATCCTTTTGGCCTATCTCGCTAATGCGTATCGCTGTTGCGGCATCACCTCAAGCAGCGATTGCTTCCCTCGTTGCATTGAAAGCCGGACCTCATGAATTAGTGCGAGTGATCTCCCAACCTGACCGACCTGCCGGTAGAGGTCGTTCTTTGATTGCCACTCCAGTATCGCAGTGGGCCCTGGACAATGAGATTGAGCTGGCACGCCCTGAGAAAGCAGATCAACTTGGAGCATGTGTCAGCGATGTTGATTGTGTAATCACAATTGGATATGGTCTTTTGATTCCAGAGCCAATTCTGGCGATTCCTCAATATGGTTTTCTTAATGTTCACTTTTCGATCCTTCCTCGCTGGAGAGGCGCAGCCCCAGTGCAGAGAGCAATTGAGGCGGGCGATAGTTATTCAGGTATTACGATTTTTCAATTAGATGCAGGGATGGATACAGGTCCTTACTATGTAATGAAGAGATTCGCTTTAGATGCTGATATCACAAGTGATGAATTACTTGAGGAGCTTGCAGAAATTGCACCTGATGCACTTCTTGAAACTCTCTCTATTATTGAGTCAGGAACCAAACCGACACCGCAGAGTGAGAAAGATGCCACACGAGCATACAAACTAACCCGAGAAGAAGCTCACATCGATTGTTCCCGAAGTGCTGATGAGGTTTCTGCAAAGATTCGCGCATTCACATCAAATCCTGGTGCTTGGATAACTTTCCGAGGATCTGTTCTTAAGATAACTTTTGATTCAATCTCTACTATTTCAATCAATCCTGGAGAGTTGCGCAATCACGAAGGCAAGCTTTTGCTTGGGACAACTACCAACGCCATCGTGATTGCGACCGTCACGTCTTCAGGTAAGGCTGCCTTACCAGCTTCTGCATGGCTTAATGGCGCCCGACTTATCGATGGTGAGAGATGTGAGTAACTTCCCGCCGAAGCAGTTTACGAAACCCCGACCGGATGCTCCCAGGCTTTTAGCCTTCGATGTAATTTCAGAAGTAAATCGCCAGGGTGGATATTCCAATCTACTTCTTCCGCAAGCCTTAAGTGAATCTTCCTTCGATGAGAGAGACCGCGCATTCACTACAGAGTTGGTATACGGAACAATTCGGATGCAAGGTTTGTATGACTATATTTTTGCCCAGATCAGCGATAGACCTTGGATGCAAGTTGACGCAGATATTGTTGATTTGGCCAGAATGGGTGCCCACCAGATTTTTTCCATGAGAACGCCTGTTCATGCAGCAGTTTCCGCGACGGTCGATGTTGCTCGAAAGAGATTAGGGGAGTCCAAAGGAAGTTTCATCAACGCTCTTATGCGAAAGGCATCAGCAAAAGAGTTAAGCGACTGGCTCTTGCCGTTGGAGAATGAACCCGATTTTGTGAAGAGAGCATCAATTGAGTACTCGCATCCCGAATGGATTATCTCGGCCTACTTAGATCTGTTAAAAGATGAAGGCTTGGTACGGGATGAACTTGTTTCAAATAACACTCCCGCAAAACCAACTCTGGTTTCTTGGCCCGGAGCAAGTACTCAAGAAGAGTTAGTATCACTCGGGGCAAGTGCGACAGAGTTTTCACGATACGGCGCAGTTTTTGATGGTTCCCCAGCATCATTAGAGATTGTTCGTCATCGCAGAGCGGGTGTTCAGGATGAAGGTTCTCAACTTGTCGCTCAAATTTTCTCTGACGCAACCCTAGATGCCAAGCGAACTCTAGATCTCTGCGCCGGCCCAGGTGGCAAAGCAGCACTCCTTTCACATATCTGCGATGTCAGTGGGAGAGATTTTGTCGCAAACGAAATTTCTGATGCGAGAGCATCACTCGTCAAAAAAGTGATTGGTCGTTTTCCGGTGATTGTGGGAGATGCTCGTTCAATATCGAATTCTGGTGAGAAGTTTGATGCTATCTTGGCAGATGTTCCGTGCACCGGCCTAGGTGCGCTGCGACGTCGCCCAGAAGTCAGATGGAGGCGGAACCTTAAAGATCTCGCTCCCCTGCTTCAATTACAACGGGAGATAGCAGAAGGGGCGCTGAGCGCGCTCAATCCTGGCGGGCTATTTGGCTTCGCAACCTGTTCGCCCCACTATGCAGAAACAACTGCTCAGGTGCAAGCAATTTTGAAAGCTCACCCAGGGCTAGAACTCATAGATATCTCCTCTTACCTTCCACAGGGTTTACAGAATTGCACACGTGGGGGAGCGCTATCCCTTTGGGGTCACCTACACAACACGGATTCAATGTATCTAGCTCTATTGCGCAAGAACGGATAGGTTTTCTTTATGCCGAAAGAAATCAGAATTACCCCTAGCATTCTCAATGCCGACAGGGATAATCTCGGTTTCGAGATCTCGCGTATTGCCCAAGAGAGTGATTTCATACACCTAGATGTAATGGATAACATCTTTGTTCCTAACTTTACTTTCGATTTTGATGCTGCCAGTAAGGTCATAAAAGAATCACCTGTACCGATTGACTCGCATCTCATGGTTGCGCAAGTAGATGAGATTGCAATTGCATATGCAGAGGCGGGTTCAGCTAGCGTGACTTTTCACGTGGAAGCTGTTAAAGATATTCGTAGAACCGCACGCGGAATAAGAGCGGCTGGAGCGAGAGCATCACTGGCACTCAAACCTGCAACCCCAATCGCAGATTTTCATGATTATCTGAGCGAAGTCGATATGGTCCTAATAATGACAGTCGAACCTGGTTTCGGCGGACAAGCTTTTATCGAGGAGATGTTGCCTAAGATAGAACAGACGCGCACTCTTATAGGTGATCGCCCAATCTGGCTGCAGGTTGACGGTGGGATTTCACTTGAGACTATCGAACGCGCGTCCCACGCAGGAGCCGATACATTTGTAGCTGGCAGCGCTGTTTTTAGAGCTGAAGATCCGGCAGCCATGATTCGCAATCTGCGATCTCTAATCCATTAATTGTGACGCATCTCCAAGAAGTGTTGAAGTAGAATACGAGCATGAAATCTTTTGATGAACTATGGCTCGAACTTTCGCAACGCCTGGTTGATAGACCCGAGGGTTCTGCAACTGTCGCAGCTGTTGATGCCGGAGTTCACTCGATTGGCAAGAAAGTCATTGAAGAAGCCGGTGAAGTATGGATTGCGGCGGAGTACCAGAGTGATGAGCAGTTAGCGGAAGAAATTAGTCAGTTGATCTATCATCTCCAAACTTTGATGCTCGCGCGCGGCATCAAGCCAACTGATGTCTATAAGTATCTGTAAATTACGTTTTTAAAATTTTAGATTTACTATATGAA